>Ga0185299_10001082_pt1 | contig 59607 bp, 72 predicted proteins | sample PaiPotPPA55metaG_FD_128002 | JGI IMG/M metagenome (GOLD analysis project Ga0185299, IMG submission 128002) | Iron sulfur acid spring bacterial and archeal communities from Banff, Canada, to study Microbial Dark Matter (Phase II) - Paint Pots PPA... ... | reverse complement strand
GCAGGGGGCGCCCGGTTGGATCGCACCACGCCGCCGCAGGCGGCAAGCTACCCCGCCCTTATCACGCCACCGGCTGGCGGCAACTGGTTGCGTCGCGATCAGTACTCGCGCCCGTGCGGCAACCCGGCAGTCATGGAAAGATTCAGTTGCAGGCAAAGCGCTTGAGCGCATGCTTGGTTACGAACCCGTAACCACAGGTGTCGCACGTCCAGAGATAGCTGATGACGTTGTCGGAAAGGTAAGCGGACGCCTCCGCAGCCACCATTGAATCCGCGCAAACCGGGCAGGTCGGCAGATCGCAACCACGGGGATCGGGGTTGGGCGCGACGGTCGACGGGACTGCAGCAACTGCTGACATCGTGACCTCCTTGCGATCTGAACTGGCAGGCTGAATATACACACACTTACTTGACGATGTCGCAACACAAATGCGTTGGTTTTAAGTTGTTTGGCGAATTTTGAAGTTTGCAATGCAGCGATTTTTGACTCGCACAATTCAGACTTGCACATCGGCAGGCGCTGCCCCTAATGAAAGAAGTCTCTTCAAATCTACGTGCGGTGCGGTCAAAGGAGTACGTCATGGAGGCATCGTCAGCCACGAGTGCAGTGCACCGTCCAGGCCGCGGCCGGGTTTTCGACAGCATCGTGGAAGCCATCGGCGATACGCCGATCGTGCGTTTACGAAAACTGCCGCAGCAGCATGGGGCGAATGCGACCATTCTCGCCAAGCTGGAATATTTCAATCCCGCAGCGAGCGTGAAGGACCGCATCGGCGCGGCCATGATCGTGGCGATGGAAAAGGCCGGCGTAGTCCATGCCGACACCGTGCTGATCGAACCGACTTCGGGAAATACCGGGATCGCACTGGCGTTCGTTGCCGCCTCGCGCGGCTACCGGCTGAAGCTGGTGATGCCGGAATCGATGTCGATCGAACGGCGCAAGATGCTGGCGTTCCTCGGCGCCGAAATCATTCTGACGCCGGCGGCCCAGGGCATGAAGGGGTCGATCGCGGTCGCCGAGGAACTGGTGCGTACCACGCCCCATGCGGTGATGCCGCAGCAGTTCAAGAACCTCGCCAATCCCGAAATTCACCGCCGCACCACCGCGGAGGAAATCTGGAACGATACCGGCGGCAACATCGATTTCTTTGTCGCAGGCGTCGGCACCGGCGGCACCATCACCGGGGTGGGGCAGGTGCTTAAACCCCGCAAGCCTTCGCTGCGGGTCGTCGCCGTGGAACCGGAGGAGAGCCCGGTGCTGTCGGGCGGCCAGCATTCCCCGCACAAGATCCAGGGCATCGGCGCCGGGTTCATCCCCGAGATCCTCGACCTTTCGGTGATCGACGAGATCGTCAAGATCAACAGCGCGACCGCGCTCGAGACCGCGCGCGCCCTGGCGCGCAACGAGGGCATTCCGGGCGGCATCTCCTCGGGAGCAGCGATTGCCGCCGCACTGGCGATCGGCAAACGCCCGGAAAACGCGGGCAAGACCATTCTGGCCATCGTGCCATCATTCTCCGAGCGCTATCTGTCCACAGCGCTGTTTGAAGGAATCTGATCTTGCCGGATCAACCAAGACGACCCCGAACGCTGAACGACGCGCGTACCGAAGCCGAGGCCGTGTTCAAGAAGGTGACCACGAAGGCGGCAGAACCGCCTGCGAAGAAAGCGGCGCTTCCGGGTGTCAAGGAACTGGTCTCGCTGCGGATCGATCAGGACGTGCTCGAGCACTTCCAGCAAGGCGGCCCCGGCTGGCAGGACCGGATCAACGACGCACTGAGAAAGGCGACGGGGAAATAGCCCTGGCAAGCCTCATGGGGTCGCGGTCGACCATTTCCCAACTCGCGTTGATGACCGGGTTGCTGGGGACGCCGGCAGCGGCGGAATCGGTATCCTTCGACTGCGTCATTTTACCGGGCGCGGTCGAGGCCAGCATCAGGATGACGAATTCGCTGACCAGCGACGCGTCCTGCATCGTGACCTGCAAATTCTCGACCACCAAATACGACAATAATCCGCAGATCACCTGCGCCAAACCGGTCCCGGCCGGCAAGGAAGTGGAAATGTGCCGGCTGACCTCGGGCGGCGACAAGATGATGAAGCCGATCGGGGGACAGGCGGAGTGTACAGAATAGATTTGGGTGGTCAGGTTCCAGCCCGCACGGGAGCCGGACCGGAGGGTTTCAGGTTCAAGAGATTGCCGCTGAGGATCAGTGCCGCGCCGAGCACGGTGAAAACATCCAGCCGCTCCGAATAAATCAGCCAGCCGGCCACGGCCGTCAGGGGAACGCGGAGGAAATCCATCGGCAACACGATCGTGGCGTCGGCGTACAGCATCGCGCGCGCCATGCAGAAATGGGAAAATGTGCCGCTGAATGCGATCACGACGATCCAGCACCAGATGTCCGAAGAGGGTGATTTCCAGAGATAGAGCGAGGGAAAAAAGCCGGCCACCGACTGGATCACCAGCATCCAGAAAACGATCGCCACCGTCGATTCAGTGCGGGTCAGGGATTTCATCATGGCGACGGAAATGCCGAATCCCACGGCCGCTGCAAGCGCTATCAGCTGCCCCGGATTGATCTGTTCGGTCGCCGGCCGAACGATGACGATGACGCCAACCAGGCCGAGCGCAATCGCGGAGATCTTCCAGACCGTCATGCGCTCGCCGAGAAAACTCGCCGCAAGGATCGCCGTCCAGATCGGCATGGTGAATTCGAGCGAGACCACCTGTCCCAGTGGAATGAGCGTCAACGCGAAGAACCAGCCGAGTTGCGCTGCGTAGTGAATGAGCGCGCGCATCATTTGCTGCAGCGGCCGGGACGTCCGCATCGCCGCGAAGCCGCCGTACAGGCGGATCAACGGGTACAGCATGATGAGGCCGAGCGTCGAGCGCAGCTCCATGATCTGAAACACGTTCAGTCCGCGCGTTGCCTCGCGGCCGGCGACAACCACGATCAGCATCAGGCTGAGCCAGCCCGCCATCCACATCGCGGCCCTTGGCTTGGAAGGTGTTCGGTCCATCAGTGGAGGATACCTGGTGAGTGGCGAAAACGGCGTGGCAGGGATTGGCGGGGCAGGCCGGTATCGGCGACCCCGTGTCGGTTTGCAACGCGCAAATATGCCGGCGCGTTGCGCTCGATGGCCCGGGCCGATGGATCGTGCTTGCGGGCCAGACCGGCGGCGATGAGAAGGGTGATTATCAACCCGGTATGGCCGGGCAGGTCGGCGTCGGGCTGCAACGCATATTCAAGTTGCTCGCGGAGGCCGCGCCCGCCCCGAACACACCGTCCGCCCGACCTGGTATTTGAGAAGACAATCAGACCTGGGTTCGTTGCTTGGTATACGAGTTTTTGAAAGCAATCTTCCCGTCGCGGAAGGTGAAAACATCACACCCTTCGGCTTCAATGGCACCCTTTGGAGTGGTCGCCGTCATCACCCATTCGGTCAGACCGCGATCGCCGGAGACGAAGTGTTTAGCTCCGTTGAATTGAATATTAGGCATCCTGGAAAATACTTTCTCAACCGCCTTTCGGACGCTGTCTGCACCCTCGAAGCGCGAACCGCCGACATCCGGACCAGCTCCTAGCTGCATGATGCAGTCCGACGTCATCGCCGCCAGAATCGCTGCGGTATCGTGACGATTCCAGGCCTTCGCATAATAGTCCAGGAATTCGACAGTGACGGCGGGCATGGTCATCTTTTCTTTTTTCTTTGAGTAGGCTGCTGAGGGTCTTTCGAGCCGTTACCCTCTTTTATATAGCCTAAAGCGCCTGCCGAGGCGATCCAAAAGCCACCCGTCGGGGCGCCGAATTAAAAAGGCGGGCCTTTTCCGTGAAATGAGACGATCAGCCCGCGGCGGCCTTCCGCGGCAAAGCCGGCCGCATCAAGTTCGGCAGCGCCGTGCCAAGGCCAAGTCTCCCAGGCCAATGCGATGGCGCTCCCAGGTTCGCGAAAGCGTATAGATGGGTGGACGATACGCGTCCGCGACGGTATCGAGAATGGCTTCGATGTCCTTCGCACCGTTGCCAATGTAGAAGCGCAGCATCTTTACCTGGTAACATTTCATGAATCCCGCCATAAGCGACTGGCTTGATGATGTTCTGGCCGCGGCCGCGTTTCTGACGCGTGTGCCGGTTCGCGAGCGTGCCTCGCCTCCAAATCTCGCGCGCGCCTATCGCGCGTTTCCGCTTCTGGGTGCTGCGATCGGAGCTGTGGTCGGCGCCGTCGATCTCCTGTTGCTGTGGATCGGGTTGCCGGCCGGCGCCGCGGCGGCGCTCGCGGTCGGGGCAGGTGCGATGTTGACCGGGGCGCTCCACGAGGACGGACTTGCCGATCTTGCTGACGGGTTTGGCGGCGGGAAAGACAAAGCCGCGAAGCTCGACGTGATGCGCGACAGCCGGCTCGGCACCTTCGGTGCGCTGGCCCTCCTGACCTCGTTCGTCGCCAAGACCGGCGTGCTGTCCACCCTGCCGCGATCAGAGGTCCTCGTGGCCATGATCGCGACCCATGCGCTGGCGCGTGCGCCGCTCGCCGTGCTGGCGGCGGCGATGCCCTATGCCCGCGCCGACGGACTGGCGGCGTCCGCCGGACGCCCGGATTCCCCGATCGCGCTGACTGCCTGCGTAGTGGCCGCGGTCATCGCTCTTGTTGCCCTGCCGGCGGCTACAGCTGTGATCGCCGTGCTCGTCGCGGCCGTCGCGGCTGCTATTCTCGCCGCTCTCGCGCAGCAGCAGATCGGTGGACAGACCGGTGATGTTCTGGGCGCCACGGAACAGGTGTGCGAGGTCGCCGTGCTTCTGACGCTCGCTGCGCGCGTGGTCCAGGCCTGAAGATGCCGCAGCAGTCGCAGCTCTGGCTGGTACGCCACGCATCCGTTGGCGGACCGCGTGGTATGATCCCGGATATCGATGCGCCCGCCGATATCAGCGAAGCGGCGGCCTTGCTGCGGGCGCGGGGACAGCTTCCCGATCGTCATGTGGCGATCTCAAGCCCGGCGCGGCGCGCCCGCGAAACTGCAAAAGCGCTCGGACTCATCGCCAGTCTCGATCCCGCGTTCGGCGAGCAGGATTTCGGCGACTGGACCGGACGGACGCATGAGGAGATCCAGCGAGACTCCAAAGCGGTCTACGACGAGTTCTGGCGCGCCCCAGCCAGCAACCGGCCGCCGGGCGGCGAAAGCTTCGTGGAACAGATCGCACGGGTAAGAGGGGGGATCGAGGCGCTGCCGGCGGGCGATATCATCATCGTCGCGCATGCCGGCACAATCCGCGCGGCGCTTGCGCTCGCGCTGGAGATGCCATCTGACAACGCGCTGCGGTTCGTGATTGATCCGCTGTCGCTAACGCGGGTGGATCGCATCGGCAAGGCCTGGCGCGTGGTTGCGGTCAACCGCAGTTAGGAAACGCGCTATTTCAAGCGCATCGGCAATCCCGCCACGACGAACTCGACCTCGTCGGCGACTTTCGCGATCATCTGGTTGGTGAGACCCGTCGCGTCGCGAAAGGCTCGCGCCAGCGCGTTGTCCGGCACGATACCGGATCCGACTTCGTTGGTGACCAGCACGACGGGGCTCCTCTGGCTGCCGAGCGCCTTTGCCAGACGCGAGGCCTCCTGCGACCAGTCGCGATTTGCGTGCATCAGGTTGGAAAGCCACAGCGTCAGGCAGTCGATCAGGCGAGCGCCGCCGCCATCGGTCGCCTCGAGCGCCTCGACGAGCGCCAGCGGGGCTTCCCGCTCCATCCATTGGTTTCCTCGCCGGGCCCGGTGCAGCGTGATACGTTCGCTCATCTCCGCATCGAGCGCTTCGGCCGTGGCGATGTAGATTGGCTGGCCCGGAAAGCCGCGCGCGCGGGATTCCGCTCTGACGCTCTTACCCGATCGTGCGCCTCCTGTGATGAGAATAATGGTCATACCAGCCTCCGGTTCTTAATCATCAATCGCGCGGCATGATAAAGCAATTTCGAAAACTAGCACTTGCGCTTCGGGCGCATTCTTGCGCATCAGGAAGAGGCAATGACGGGAGACAGTATGTGGGCTTTGCAGGCGCGATGGCTGTGGCGATGGCGATGGACGCCCTGGTGAGTTGGCCGGCCGGCCTGTTCGCGCGTATCGGTCATCCCGTGACCTGGCTGGGAGCGCTCATCGATGTCCTGGACGCGCGGCTCAACAGAGATGCCGACGCGCCCGCGCTGCGGCGTGCGGCGGGGATCGCCGCAGCGCTCTTGGTCATTGTGCTCGCGGCGGGTCTCGGATGGGCGCTGCAGGCTGAATTTTCCGCCGCTTGGAGCCGTGTCGTGATCGTCGGCTTTATGTCATGGCCCTTTGTCGCGCTGCGTTCGCTCCGTGATCACGTGGCGGCGGTCGCCCTTCCGCTTCAGGCCGGCGACATCGCCGGCGCGCGCGCGGCCGTTGCCCAGATCGTCGGCCGCGATCCTGCAATTCTTGATGAAGCCGGCATTGCCCGCGCTGCCATCGAAAGCCTCGCCGAGAATGCGTCCGATGGAATCGTGGCGCCGGTGTTCTGGGGCGCACTGTTCGGCTTGCCCGGCATCATCGGTTACAAGGCGATCAACACGCTCGATTCCATGATCGGCCACCGAACGGAGCGGCATGAGGCGTTCGGCTGGGCCAGCGCGCGCATCGACGATCTTGCCAATGTCGTACCGGCGCGGCTCACCGGATTGCTGTTCGTGCTGTTTGCGCGGCGACGGTTCGATTCGATGGCCTGTATGATGAGGGATGCGCGGCGTCACCGCTCGATCAATGCCGGTTGGCCGGAAGCGGCGATGGCCGGCGCGCTCGGTGTGCGGCTGAGCGGGCCGCGCATCTATCACGGTCGCATGGCCGACGAGCCCTGGCTGAACGAGGCCGGGCGCGATCCTCGCGCCACCGACATCGTGCGCGGGTTGGCAATCTATGCGCGCGCCATGATTCTGCTAACAGGGTGCCTGGTGATGCTGGCCCTCGCAATGCCGGCTTTGACCTGAACGGGAGCGCGGGATGTTGGAACACGGCGGCAATCTCGACTTGGCTCTACAACACTTCGGCGGGCGCCTGGAGGACTGGATCGATCTGTCGACCGGCATCAACCGGCAACCCTATCCGGTGCCAAAGCTTTCGCCGCGGCACTGGAGCGCGCTGCCCTCCCGCTCCGAGACCGACGCTCTCCATGAAGCGGCACTTCAGGCGTATGGCACGCGCGCGCCGATTGTCGCCCTTGCCGGCGCACAGGCCGCGATTCAACTGCTGCCGCGATTGTCGCCACCCGGGCGGGCGCGGATTCTCTCGCCGAGCTACAATGAATATGCGCCGGTTCTGCGAGCTGCGGGCTGGGACGTCGCGGATGTCACCGATCTCGAATCGTTAGCCGGCGCCGATCTTGCGATAGTCGTCAATCCCAACAATCCCGATGGAAGGCGTCACGAACCGGGCAAACTGCTTGCGCTTCTGTCCCGCGTTGGTCGTCTTGTCGTGGATGAAAGCTTCGCCGACGCCGCAGCCGAGTTCTCGCTCGCGCGGGAGGCGGGACGATCCGGACTGCTGATCCTGCGTTCGTTCGGAAAATTCTACGGACTTGCCGGAGTGAGACTGGGCTTTGTGATCGGCAATCCGGTCGATATCGGCGTGCTCGCTGAGCAGGCCGGTCCATGGCCGGTCTCGGGCGTCGCCATTGCGATCGGACGGCGCGCGTTGCTTGACCGCGATTGGGCCGTCAAGACATCGGCGCGCCTGGACCACAACGCCCGGCGGCTCGACGCCTTGATCCAATCGCAAGGCTGGACGCTGGTCGGTGGAACGGCGCTGTTCCGGCTCTATGACACCGGCGCCGCGCGGGCCACGCAGGTAAGGCTCGCCACCGCGCAAATCTGGTCGCGTATCTTTAGCGAGAGACCCGGCTGGTTGCGCCTTGGCCTGCCCGGTGATGAGACGGAATGGGCGCGGCTTGCAGCGGTGCTTGCGCGTTGAGCCGCGCGCGTTCAGCTGGCAAGCGCGAGCAGACCCTCGACATCGATATGCCTCTCGATGTGATCGGCGAGCTCGTCGAGCACCTGTTCGACCGTGCCACGGTAGCTCTGGTTTGAGGCCGTGATTCCGAGTCGGTCAAGAAACGCGCGCCGGAATCCGTCCGAGGTGAACAGGCCGTGCAGATAGGTGCCGTGCACGCGGCCATCGCCTGCTACGGCGCCTTCCGGCGCGTCGCTGACGAGCGCGAATGGCCGCGCGCGGTCAGGCCCCTCGGTCCGGCCGATATGGATTTCGTAAGCGTTCACGCGCTCGCGGCTCGCCGCGTGAACCGCGTCGACACGCGTGAGTCTCTTCTGCGCCGTCATGACAGTTGTCACATCGAGAAGTCCAAGCCCAGGCATCTCGCCTGCCTGTCCTTCGATGCCGTCCGGATCGGCGACGCTGCGCCCCAGCATCTGATAGCCGCCGCACAGGCCGAGCACGTGTCCGCCGCGGCGACGATGTGCGAGCAGGTCGATATCCCAGCCCTGTGCGCGCAGGAAATCGAGGTCGCCGCGGGTTGATTTCGAACCGGGAAGGATGACGAGCGCGGCATCCCCCGGGATGGGCTCGCCGGGCGCGATCATGACGAGATCGACATCAGGCTCGAGCTTCAACGGATCGAGATCGTCGAAATTCGCGATCCGCGACAGCGCCAGGAATGCGATTTTTTGCCGGCCGGGCTTGCGCGCCTCCGAAAGCCCCAGCGCATCTTCCGCGGGAAGTTCCCTGGCGCGCGGAAAGTAAGGCAGAACCCCAAAACCTCGCCACGACGTTCGCTCGGCGATCAGCCTGTAGCCATCGTCGAACAGCGTGGGGTCACCGCGGAATTTGTTGATGATGAAGCCGCCGACCATCGCGGCGTCCTCGGGGTCGATGACCGCCTTGATCCCGACCATTTGGGCGATAACGCCGCCACGCTCGATATCGCCGACGATGACGACAGGGACGCCGGCCCGGCGCGCAAAGCCCATATTGGCGATGTCGTTCGCCCGCAGATTGACTTCGGCCGGACTGCCGGCGCCTTCGACCAGGACGAGATCGCATTTCGCCTTGAGCCGCTCGAAACTTTCAAGCACCGCCGGCATCAGCGAAGGTTTTAGCGCGGTGTATTCGCGAGCGCGCAAGGTCGCGACGCGTTTTCCCTGAACGATCACCTGCGCGCCCGTATCGGTCTCCGGCTTCAGCAGAACCGGATTCATGTCGGTATGCGCGTCGACGCCGGCGGCTTGCGCCTGCAGCGCCTGCGCGCGGCCGATCTCGCCGCCGTCGATCGTCACCGCTGCGTTGTTCGACATGTTCTGCGGCTTGAAGGGAAGCACGCGGTGCCCGCGCCGGGTTGCGGCGCGCGCAAGCCCGGCGACGATGAGCGACTTGCCGACGTCCGAGCCTGCTCCCTGGATCATCAATACGCGCGCCATGCGATCAGCGCTAGAACTCGACGCCGGGCTGGGCCTTGATACCCGACCTGAAAGGATGTTTCACCAGCGTCATCTCCGTGACAAGGTCGGCTGCGTCGATCAGTTCCTGCTTGGCGTTGCGGCCGGTGAGCACGACATGCATCATCGGCGGCTTCGAGTCTTTCAGGAACGCGACGACCTCGTTGATGTCAAGATAGTCGTAGCGCAGAGCGATGTTGATCTCGTCGAGCACGACCATGCGCAAGCCCGAATCGGCGATCAGCTCCTTGGCCTTTTCCCAGCCGGCCCGGGCAGCCGCGATGTCGCGGGCAAGATCCTGGGTTTCCCAGGTAAAACCCTCGCCCATGGCATGGAACTGGCAGAGTTCACCGAAATGCGAGGTCAGAAGCCTGCGCTCGCCGGTATCCCACGCGCCCTTGATAAATTGCACCACCGCGCAGGGAAAACCATGCGCGACGCAGCGCAGGATCATCCCGAAGGCAGAGGAGGATTTTCCCTTGCCGGCGCCGGTGTGAACGATGATCAGCCCCTTCTCGCCGCTCTTTTCGGACATCATCCGGTCGCGAGCGGCTTTCTTCTTGGCCATTTTGGCCGCGTGGCGGGCGTCCTCGCCGACACCTTGTTCGGAAACCATTCGAGGCACTCCTTCGGCTTGACAAGTACTGAGCTTGGGCAAATGGTGGGCGACGTTGGTTCCTGTCCTACGACAGGCGAAGAGGGAATGCGATAGGGCTCGAAGCCTGAAAGGTTCGAGTTCAGAAAGCAGCCGCCCCCGCGACCGTGACCGGAGAGATCCCCAATCGCCACTGACCCCAAAAGGTCGGGAAGGCGGGGATCGGAGGAGAAATCCTGCTCCGCAAGCCGGGAGACCTGCCAACGGATTGTTTCTTCGACCGGCGGACGGGGTGTTCCGCGACGGGTAGCGAGCCACGCTTTGGGGTTCGTCCGCCGCATCGCCACTTCCGCCGCTGGTATTGGCTTTAGGAAAGGGCGATGACCGTCACGCTTCACGTCTGTATCACTTGCCGCGCCGGTCAGACCATTGCGGAGGGGCAACCCACGCCGGGTTCGCTGTTGCATCAGGCCATCGTTCATGTCGGCGCACCGCCCGGCGTGAACGTCGTGCCGGTCGAGTGCCTATCCGCCTGCAATCAGGGTTGCTCGGTCGCGCTTAGCGCGCCCGACCGCTGGTCCTACGTTTACGGGCGGCTGTCGGCAGAAAACGCGGGCGACGTCGTTGCGGGCGCCGCGGCCTATGCCGCAGCCCCCGATGGCATCGTGCCTTGGCGTACGCGACCTGAAATCTTTCGCAAGCAGTCGCTGGCGCGCATTCCCCCCATCGCATCTTTGTCGGAGGCTGCAGAGTGACCTCGCTTGCCAAGATTCCCGTCACCGTCATCACCGGCTTTCTCGGCTCGGGCAAGACCACGCTGATCCGGCATTTGATGGCCAATGCCAACGGCAGGAAACTCGCGGTACTCGTCAACGAGTTCGGCAGCGAGGGCGTCGACGGTGAAATCCTGAAATCCTGTGCGGATGCCAATTGTCCCGAGGAAAACATTGTCGAGCTCACGAACGGCTGTATCTGCTGCACGGTGGCGGATGATCTCATTCCGACCATGCAGACATTGCTGGCGCGAAAAGTCCGTCCCGATCACATCCTGATTGAAACCTCGGGGCTGGCTTTGCCGAAACCGCTATTGAAGGCATTCGACTGGCCGGAAATCCGTTCACGCATCACCGTCGACGGCGTCATTGCCCTGGCCGACGCGGAGGCTGTCGCCGCGGGCCGCTTCGCGCCGGACCTGGCGGCGGTCGAAGCGCAGCGCGCCGCAGACCAAAGCCTCGATCATGAGACGCCGCTGTCGGAAGTCTTCGAAGATCAAATCTGCTGTGCCGACATCGTGCTTTTGACCAAGGCTGATCTTGCCGGCGAAGCGGGCCTTGCGGCGGCCAGGCTTGCGATCGCAGCCGAGATGTCGCGGCCGGTTCCGATGCTCGCCGTGACGGAGGGCGCCATCGATCCGCAAGTCATTCTCGGCCTGAACGCTGCGGCCGAGGATGATCTCGCCGCGCGTCCGTCGCACCATGACGGCGAGGAGGAGCATGAGCATGACGACTTTGCGTCCGTGGTCGTCGAACTCCCGGAAGTTACCGATATCGATGCGCTGGTTGCCATGATCGGCCGCCTGGCGCGCGAACAAAACGTGTTGCGCGCCAAGGGCTATCTCGCGGTCGCCGGCAAACCGATGCGGCTATTGCTGCAGTCGGTCGGCGAGCGTGTGCGTCACCAGTTCGACAAGCCGTGGGGCGCGATGCCGCGGCGATCGAAGCTCGTGGTGATCGGCCAACACGGCGATATCGACGAGGCGGCAATCAGGGCAGGGTTGGGGATTTCAGGACAAGGAAACTGATGCACGTCGTCTTCCGCGAGAGCCATGGCCTGGAGGAGACCGCGACGGCCGTCGATCTCGGTCAGGATCCGGCCGACCTCGTGGTGCTCTCGTTCTCCGACAGCGATCTCGCCACGTTCGCCGCCGGCTGGCGCAGAGGTCGGGCCAAGCTTCCCTCGCTCCGGCTTGCGAACCTGATCACGCTCCGCCATCCGCTCTCGGTCGACACCTATATCGAACGCACGCTGTCGCAAGCGCGCGGAATCCTCGTGCGTCTGATCGGTGGCGAATCCTATTGGTCTTACGGCGTCGCAGCGCTGCATCGGCTTGCAAAAGAGCGCGGCATCGCGCTGGCCGTGCTTCCCGCCGATGGCCGTGACGACGCGCGATTGGACGCGCTCTCGACATTGCCGTTGTCGACGCTGCGGCGGCTGAAAGTGCTTTGCGATACCGGCGGGGCCGTGGCCGCGCAAGCTGCGATTGCGCAATTCGCGCTTGCATCCGGCCTCTATGCGGGGCCTGTGTTCGGAGAGACAGAAATCCCGGATATGGGTTTTTACGATCCGGCCATGGGTGCACTGGCGCGGTTATTGCTACCCGATGCCCGGCCGCGGGCGCTCGTCACCTTCTACCGCTCCTATCTTACTGCGGCCGATACCGGGCCGGTCGATGCGCTGATCAGCGCTTTGCGGCAGAAAGGTTTTGACGCCTGCGGTATCTTCGTAACCTCGCTCAAGGCGCCCGGGGTCGCCAACTGGCTGCGCGCGCATTTCGCTGAACGTCAGCCGGCGGCGATCGTCAATGCGACCGCCTTCTCGGCGATCTCTGATGATGGCACGACGCCGTTCGATACCGCGTCCTGCCCGGTGTTCCAGGTCGCGCTGTCGACCGCCCGCCGCGAGGACTGGACCGCCTCGCTGCGCGGCCTGTCGCCGGCCGATCTCGCGATGCATGTGGTGCTGCCGGAAGTCGACGGACGGATCTTTTCAGGCGTCGTCAGCTTCAAATCGCCCGGCGGGCGCGATCCCGACCTGCAATTTGCGCATCTTGCGCATCAGCCCGACGACGAGCGTGTCGTTGCGGTGGCCGAACGCGTCGCCGCCTGGCACCGGCTGGCGACCTCGCCGACCCGCGAGCGGCGGCTTGCCATCGTGCTGTCGAGCTATCCCGGCCGTCCGCATCAGATCGCGCATGCGGTGGGGCTCGACGCGCTGGCCTCGGTCGAGACGTTGCTGGGCGATCTCGGCGCAGCCGGTTTCGATGTCGAGACCGGACATTCGCTGGGACATGCGCTCGGCGAGGAGGCGTTGACCTTCAGCCTTGCCGGATATCGTGCTGCGCTGGAAAAGCTTCCGATCGTGCTGCAGGAGAATCTCGAAGCTGCCTGGGGCGCGGTCGAGGATGATCCACAGGTCCATGACGGCGTGTTCCGTTTCGCCGCGGTTCGGCGCGGCAAGGCGATCATTGCGGTGCAGCCCGAGCGCGGCGACGTCGACAATCGCGCTGCGGAGTATCACGATCTCTCGCGCACCCCCCGGCATGCCTATGTCGCGTTCTATCTGTGGCTCGGAGGCCAGAATATCCACGCGCTGATTCATATGGGCGCGCACGGCACGCTGGAATGGCTGCCCGGTAAATCCGTGGCACTCTCGCCGTCATGCTGGCCCGAGGCTCTGATCGGCGGTTTGCCGGTCATCTACCCCTTTATCGTCAACGATCCCGGCGAAGCGGCGCAAGCCAAGCGGCGCATCGGCGCCGTCACCATCGGCCATTTGCCGCCGCCGCCCAAAGAAAGCGCGCTGCCGCAAAATCTCGTGCGGCTTGAGCAATTGCTCGACGAATATTCGATCGCCGATGGTCTCGATACGGCGCGGCGCCAGCGTCTGATTGCCGCGATCCGCGACGAAGCGCGCGCCGCGGGCGTGGAAGACGATCTCGGCCTTGCCGCGTCGGCAGCACCAGCCGAAGCGATAACCCGGATCGACCGCTTCGTCTGCGACCTGAAGGAGAGCCAGTTCGGCGATGGCCTGCATATTTTCGGGCGCGGCGCGTGCGGCGAGGAGGAGCGGCGCGCGCTGATCGAGGCGCTATCCGGCCGCCGCGTGGCGCCGGGGCCGGCGGGCTCGCCGTATCGCGGACGAAGCGACGTGCTGCCGACCGGGCGCAATTTGTTCGCGGTCGATCCCCGCGCGGTGCCGACGCGCGCCGCGCATGCGCAAGGGATCAAGCTCGCCGAAGAATTGCTGCGCCGGCATCTTCAGGATCACGGCGACTGGCCGCAGGGCCTCGTCGTCGATCTCTGGGGCTCGGCAACGATGCGAACGGCGGGCGAGGAATTCGCGATGGCCTTGCATCTCGCCGGCATCGCGCCGCGCTGGGACCACGCCTCCGGCCGCGTCGACGGGTTTGAAATCATCCCGCCCGCGCTTCTCGGCCGGCCCCGCATCGACGTGACGCTTCGGGTCTCGGGCCTGTTTCGCGACGTGTTTCCCGGCCTCGCGCAATTGTTCGAGGCCGCCTCCGAGACGCTGTCGAAGCATGAGTGGGAGGGCGAGGAGAATCCGTATCGCCATCGGGCCGCGCGCGTGTACGGCCCGCGGCCCGGCCAATATGGCGCCGGCATGACGCCCATGCTCGATAGCTTCACGAGGGCCTCACGCGATGCCGCGGGCCAGGCCTGGCTCGCATCGTCGTCATGGTCCTTTGCCGCCGACGGCGAGATGAAGCCCGATCGCGCCGGGATCGAGACCCGGCTCGCGGCCGCCGATGCCTTCGTGCATGTCCAGGATCTGCCCGAGACCGATCTGTTGCTCGCCGCCGACTATGCGGCTCATGAGGCCGGCGCTGCCGCCGCGGCGGCGAGTATAGGCTCGGCGATACCTTCGCTCTACCATCTCGATGCGACGCGGCCGGACGCGCCGCGCGCCAGATCATTGACCGAGGAAATTTCCCGCGTCGTGCGTTCCCGCGCCGCCAACCCGCAATGGATTGCGGGCATGACGCGACATGGTTTCCGGGGCGCGGCCGAAATCGCCGCGACTTTGGAGCATATGGCTGCCTTCGCCCATCTCGCCGACGCTGTGCCGTCGCACCTGTTCGATCTTTATTACGATGCGACCGTGGGCGACGACTATGTCCGCGCGTTCCTGGCGCGCGAGAATCCGGCGGCGCTTTCCGCGATCGAAAACTGCTTTGCCCGCTTGCACGAAGCGGCGCTCTGGGTGACAAGGCGCAATTCCATCGCGGCCTCCTTGCGGGAGGCGTCATGAACCGCTTCGAGATCAAAGGCTGGTGCCCCAGCGCGCTGCGCCCGATGGCGTCAGGCGATGGCCTTGTGGTTCGCCTTCGCCCACGCGGCGGCAGGCTTTCCTCGGCGCAGGCCTCTTGTATTGCCGATCTTTCCAATCGATACGGCAACGGCGTGATCGATCTAACGGGGCGGGCCAATTTGCAAATCCGCGGGGTCGTTGCGGAAAGTCAGGAAGCCTTGATCGAAGCGCTTGCGCGGCTCGGTCTGATCGATGCGGATGCGGAGACGGAATCCCGGCGCAACCTCCTGGTCGCACCGTTCTGGCGTGAAGGTGACGACACGCCATCGCTTGCGGCAGAGCTTGAACGCGCGCTTGCGAGGAGCTCTCTCGGTCTGCCCGAAAAGTTCGGTTTCGCCGTCGATTGCGGCGCCGAGCATGCGCTCGCGCAGGCGCCGGCCGATATCCGCATCGAGCGCGGCGCCGAGGGTGGCTTGCTGGTGCGTGCGGACGGCGCGCGCGAGGGTCGCGCGGTTGCAAGGGCCGAAGCGGTCGATGTTGCGCTGGCGCTGGCGAGATGGTTCGTGGCTTCCGGTGGCGTGAGGGACGGGCGAGGGCGCATGGCGGCCCACATCGCCAGCGGAGCAGCGCTTCCAGATGCAATGGCTGCCAATGCGAAGCCCTTGCCGGCCGTTGTCCTGCCGCGCCCGGGCCTCTACGCAGCCGGCGCGTTGGTCGGACTTGCCTTCGGGCAAATGCGAAGCGAAACGCTCGGCTACCTCGCCGATCTCGCGCCCGGCCTGCGCATGACACCCTGGCGCATGATATTGGCGGAAGGGTCTTGCGAGATGCCGCGGCACGAAGACCTCGTGACGCGCGCGGACCACCCGCTGCTGCGCGTGGTCGCCTGCACCGGTGCGCCCTCCTGCCCCGAGGCGCATGCGCAGACGCGCAGGCTCGCGGCGGCGCTGGCGCCTCATATTGGCGCGGATCAGCGCCTTCACGTCTCCGGTTGCGCCAAGGGCTGCGCCCATCCCGGACCGTCCCAAGTCACGCTGGTCGGCACAGTCAACGGCTTCGATCTCGTCCGACAGGGCACCACGCGCGATCCGCCTGCATTGCAAGGACTGGATCCAGCAGAAATCCTCGCTGATGCCGACGCGCTCATGGGAGCAGGCTGATGCCGCATCTCTTTGAAACCGATGGCGCGGCGATCTATCGGAAGTCGTTTGCCACCATCCGGGGCGAGGCAGACCTTGCGCGCTTCACGTCCGACGAAGAGCCGGTAGTCGTGCGCATGATCCATGCCGCGGGCATGGTCGGTCTCGAACAACTCGTCTGCTTCACGCCAGGCATGGCGCCTCTTGCGCGCGCGGCGTTGCGAAACGGTGCGCCGATCCTGTGCGACGCGCGGATGGTCTCGGAAGGCATTACCCGTGCGCGCCTGCCCGCCGGCAACGCCGTGATCTGCACGCTCGACGACCCCGCTGTCGCTGCGCTCGCGCAAACGACGGGTAATACGCGTTCGGCTGCGGCGCTGGAGCTGTGGCGGCCGCATCTCGATGGCGCCGTCGTTGCCATCGGCAACGCGCCGACCGCGCTGTTCCACCTTCTGAACATGTTGGAGGACGAATCCTGCCCACGGCCAGCGGCGATCATCGGCTGCCCGGTCGGCTTTGTCGGCGCCGCTGAGGCCAAGGCCGCGTTGATGGCAAGCCCACCGGCGCCGGCCCTGACCGTCGAGGGACGTCTCGGCGGATCCGCGATCACGGTGGCCGCCGTGAACGCGCTTGCGAGCCGGAGCGAATAGTCATGGGGCGCATCATCTGCTGTGGGCTCGGGCCCGGCGACCCCGATCTGATGAGTGTGCGGGCCGACCGCGAGATCCGCAACGCGCGGCATGTCGCCTATTTCCGCAAGAAAGGCCGGCCCGGCCAGGCGCGGCGCATTGTCGATGGGCTACTGGCGCTGGATGTCCGCGAATATCCGATGGAATATCCGGTCACAATGGAGCTTCCCTTCGACGGACCGGAATACGCGCGACTTCTGGCGCACTTCTATGACGACTGGGCGCAGCGTCTCGTCGAGATCGCGGGCAAGGCCGACGTCATCGTGCTCTGCGAGGGCGATCCCTTCTTCTATGGCTCGTTCATGCACCTCCATGCGCGATTGCAGGGCCGCGCCGCGATCGAGGTAATTGCGGGCATTCCCGGCATGGCCGGCTGCTGGAACGCGGTCGGCATGCCGATTGCGCTCGGCGATGACGTGATGACGGTGTTGATGGGCACGCTCGCGGAAGAGGAACTGACCAGCCGCGCGCGCGGTTGTGACGCGCTCGTGATCATGAAGACCGGACGCAACTTGCAAAAGGTACGCCGCGCGCTCGAAAACGCCGGCCGGCTCGATGAAGCCTGGCTGATCGAGTGCGGCACCATGCCGGGCGAACGCGTCGCGCGGCTCAAGGACGTCGGCGCAACCGATTGCCCCTATTTTGCGATCGTGCTCGTCCACGGCCAGGGTCGGCAGCTGGAGTTCGCCGAATGACGGGGGCGCTGACCATCGCGGGGCTTGGCCCGGGCGACGCGGCGCTGATCACGCCCGAGGTCGCGGCTGCGTTGGCGGATGCCACCGACGTCGTGGGCTACACGCCCTATGTCGCCCGCGTCGCGGCTCGCGAGGGACTGGTGCTGCATGCTTCCGACAATCGTCAGGAATTGCTCCGCGCCGCCGAGGCCATGCGGCTTGCGGCGGCCGGCCGCCGTGTCGTCGTCGTCTCCTCGGGCGATCCCGGGGTGTTCGCGATGGCATCGGCGGTGTTCGAAACGCTGGAGGCGTCGCCGCAGTGGCAGGGGCTTATCATCCGTGTCTTGCCGGGCGTGACGGCGATGCTGGCCGCCGCGGCGCGTGCCGGCGCGCCGCTCGGCCATGATTTCTGTGCCATCAATCTCTCTGACAACCTGAAGCCCTGGTCTCTGATCGAGAAGCGCTTGCGGCTCGCCGCCGAGGCCGACTTTGCGATCGCGCTTTACAATCCGCGCTCGGCGAGCCGGCCCGAGGGCTTCGCCCGCGCACTGGAGGTCCTGAAAGAGGCGGGCTGCAGCGATCGCATCACGATCTTCGCCCATGCCGTCACGATGCCCGAGGAGCGTATCGAGGCACTGCCCTTGCGGGACGCCCGGCCTGACATGGCGGACATGCGGACGATTGTCATCGTCGGCAATTCGGCGACACGCCGCGCCGGCCACTGGATCTACGCCCCGAGGCGCGCATCATGACCAAGAAAGGCCAGTACGTGGTTGATGCTTTCCGTGCTTTGTCGCTCGGGCAATGCAGGCCGGGCGATCATGACGACGGGAAGGCCGAGCTGACGCGCGGCTTCGATCTTGGCAAGCGCGCCGGTGCCTCCCGCGTTGCGGGCGACGATCCATTCGATATCCCGCGAACGCATCAGATCGAGATCGCCGGCGAGGGTGAAGGGGCCGCGCGAAACAACGACGCTGGCGTCGGGCATCGGCAGCGCTCCATCCGGAGCATCGGCAAATCGCAAAGTGTAGGCGTGCTGCGGCCTTGCGGCGAACGGCGCGAGATGCCGACGGCCAATGGCGAGAAATACGCGGGCGCATTGTTCGGGAAGTGCTGCGGCCGCGGCCGCCACGTCCTCGACCTCGATCCAGCTGTCGTCAGGCGATCGTTGCCACGGCGCGCGCTCAAGTGCGATCAGCGCGGTTCCCGTCGTTGCGCAGGCGGCGACCGCGTTGTGGCTCATCTCGACCGCAAACGGATGCGTCGCATCGACAACATGCGTGATCTGATGTCGCCGGATATAGTCGACCAGGCCGCCGGCGCCGCCGAAGCCGCCGATGCGGGTCGGCAGCGATTGTCCCGCCGGCGCCTGGGTGCGGCCGGCGTAGGAATAGGTCGCGTCAAGCCCGAGCTGCGCGACGGCCTCCGCCAGACGATTGGCGTCGCTGGTACCGCCCAATATGAGGGCACGCGTCATGATTGATCCTTGGCTCACCATTGTCGGCATCGGGGAAGATGGCCTCGACGGCCTCTCGGAGGCAAGCCGAAAGGCGCTCAGAGCGGCAGAGACGGTGTTCGGCGGCGAACGTCATTTGGCGTTGGCCGGGATTGGTAATCGTGGCCGTACCTGGCCGGTGCCGTTCGATGTGGGCGGTGTGCTCGCCTGCCGCGGCCGTCCGACGGTGGTGCTCGCTTCCGGCGATCCGTTCTGGTACGGCGTCGGCGGCAGTCTCGCGGAGCACTTAAGCAATGGCGAATGGCGCGTTTATCCGGCGCCATCGATCTTCGCGCTGGTCTCGGCGCGCCTCGGATGGCGGTTGGAGAACGTCATCTGCCGCGGCCTCCACGCGGGCCCGTTTGAGGCCCTGGTGCCGCTGCTCGTGCGGGGCGCGCGCCTGATCTGCCTGGTACGCGACGGCAAGGCGGCGGCCGATCTCGCCAGCTGGCTAACCGTGCGCGGCTGGGGCGCCTCGCGCCTGTGGACCTGTGTCGCCCTCGGCGGTCCGCAGGAGAGCATTGAGAGCCATCGCGCCGATCGTTACGCGGCGAATCCGGCCGACAAGCTTGTCACTTTGGCTCTGGAGATGGAGGGAGCGGGCGGACTGGCGCGCAGTTGCGGTCTTGCCGACGATCTCTTCGCCCATGACGGCCAGCTCACCAAGCGGCCCATGCGTGCGCTCGCGCTGTCGGCGCTGGCGCCAAGGGCGGGCGAACGACTATGGGATATCGGGGCCGGCTCCGGCTCGATCTCGGTTGAATGGGCGCTATGCGACGGAACGGCGGTCGCGATCGAACAACGCGACGATCGCGCAGCCAATATCCGCGCCAATGCCGCATCCTTCGGATTGGCAAACAAGATCGATGTCGCCGTGGGGTGCGCGCCGGCGGCGCTGTCCGGACGCGCGCCGCCGCAGGCGGTGTTTTTCGGTGGCGGCTTCGACGGCGCAATGTTCGACGCCGTCTGGTCGCTGGTTCCGATGCGAACGCGTCTGGTCGCGCATGCAGTGACGCTGGAAACCGAGGCCCTGTTATCGGAGTTGCAGCGCCGTCACGGCGGAGAGCTGATGCGGGTCGAAATCGCGCATGCTGCGCCGCTCGGGGGCTTCAGGTCCTGGGAGGCGGTGCGTCCGGTCGTGCAATGGAGTGCGGTGAAATGAAGGTCGCCGGCCTCGGCTTTCAACGAGAGGTAAACATCGATTCGCTGCGCGAAGCGCTGGTTGCGGCCGGCGGCGGCCGCGGGCTCGACGCGTTGGCGACCGCCAGCGACAAGGCTGATGCACCGGTACTGATCTCGCTGGCGCGCGAACTCGGCCTCGCGATAAAGGCCATTCCGGCGGAACAACTCGCAGGCATCGAAACGCCAACCCGTTCGGCGCGCATCCAGACAATGCGTGGCGTCGGCTCGCTCGCCGAAGCAGCTGCGCTCGCAGCCGTCGGCCGGCACGGGCGTCTTGTTTCAACGCGGATCGTCTCGCGCGATAAAACCGCGACCGCCGCGATCGCCGAAGGAGATGACCCATGACGGTGCATTTCATCGGCGCCGGCCCCGGCGCGCCCGACTTGCTCACCTTGCGCGGGCGCGACCTCATCGCGGCCTGTTCGGTCTGTCTCTACGCCGGCTCGCTCATACCGAAGGACATTCTTGCGCATTGCCCGCCGGGCGCGCGTATCGTCAACACCGCGGCCCTTTCGCTTGAAGGCATCATGGCGGAAATCGTGGCCGCGCATGCCGAGAAGAGGGACGTCGCGAGGCTTCATTCGGGCGATCTGTCGATCTGGTCGGCGATGGGCGAGCAGCTGCGTCGCCTGCGCGCGCTGGGCATTCCCTATTCGATTACGCCCGGCGTGCCGTCATTCGCGGCGGCTGCGGCCGCGCTCGAAGTGGAGCTCACGCTTCCCGGCCTGGCGCAATCGGTGGTGTTGACGCGCACCTCGGGCCGGGCCAGCGCTATGCCGGAGGGCGAGACGCTCGCAGCCTTCGCGGCAACCGGCGCGGTGCTTTCGATTCATCTGTCCGTGCATGTACTTGCCAGGGTGATCGCCGAGCTGTTGCCATATTATGACGCCGACTGTCCCGTGGCGGTGGTCTGGCGCGCGAGCTGGCCGGACCAGAGGATCGTGCGCGCGACGCTTGGCACGCTCGAAGCATCGCTCGGCGCGGAGCTTGAGCGCACCGCGATCATCCTGGTCGGCCGTACGCTCGATCCCGGCGATTTCGACGAGAGCCGACTCTATGCTGCCGACTACGACCGTCGGTACCGGCCGGTCGGAACCGCGCCGCGATTTCCGGAGGCATCGTGATGGCGCGCTGCCTTGTCATCTCGGCGCCGGCGTCCGGTGCCGGCAAGACGACCCTCACCCTGGCGTTGGCGCGTGCCTATCGCGATCGCGGACTTGCGGTACAGTGTTTCAAGAGCGGACCCGACTATATCGACCCCGCCTTTCACACCGTGGCGACCGGGCGCGCTTCAGTCAACATCGATAGTTGGGCAATGGGGCGCGACACGATCGAACGGCTTGTCGCGCGGGCGCGCGATGCGGACCTCGTTTTGGCCGAGGGCTCAATGGGCCTGTTCGACGGCGTCGCGACGCCCGGGGTTTCCGGCACCGGTGCCAGCGCTGATATCGCAGAGATGATGGGCTGGCCGGTTCTGTTGGTGCTCGATCCCTCGGGGCAGGCGCAGACGGCCGCAGCCGTGGCCGCCGGCCTTCGCGATTTCCGACCCGGTGTGCGGTTAGCGGGAGTCGTTCTCAATCGCGTCGCGAGCCCGCGCCATGAAGATCTGGTGCGTCGGGCGATGACGGGCGCCGGCATCTCCGTGCTCGGCGCCTTGCCCCGTCATGCGCCGATCGCGATGCCGGAACGGCATCTCGGCCTGGTCCAGGCCGAGGAGCAGGCGCGCCTCGGCGATCTGATCCTGGAAGCGGCCCGCCTGATCGCCGAACGCATCGATCTCGACGCGCTGTTGCGATTGGCGGAGTGCGACTGGTCCGCGCAAGGCGCGCCCTCCGGCGCGGCCGTGACGCCGCCCGGCCAGCGCATTGCGCTGGCGCGCGATGCCGCCTTTTCCTTCGTCTATCCGCATATGCTCGAAGGCTGGCGTGCCGCGGGCGCCGAGATCATGCCGTTCTCGCCGCTGGCCGATGAAACTCCGGATGCAAGCGCCGACGTCTGCTGGCTGCCCGGCGGCTATCCGGAACTGCATGCTGGCCGGCTTGCGGCCAATCATCGCTTTCGCCAGGCGCTCGGTGCGTTCGCGATGGCGCGGCCGGTGCATGGCGAATGCGGGGGCTATATGGTGCTGGGCACCGGGCTGGTGGATGCGCAGGGAACGCGTCACGAGATGGCGGGATTGCTTGGGTTGGAAACCAGTTTTGCCAAACGCCGGATTCATCTCGGCTACCGGGTCGCCGATCTTGCCGCATCGATCCCCGGACACCCGCAGGGATCGCGCCTGCGCGGTCATGAATATCACTACGCCTCGATCCTTGCGCAGCCCGATGCGACGCTCGCCGCCGTCTGCGACGCAAACGGCGCCGGCGTTGCCGAGACCGGTTCGTATCGCGGGCGTGTGACCGGGACATTCTTCCACCTGATCGCGGAGGCGACGTGAGCGGATTCGTGAGCTTTGTCTCGGCCGGGCCTGGCGATCCCGAACTCCTGACGTTCAAGGCGCAGGCGCGTCTGCGCGCCGCCGACGTCGTGCTCTATGACGATCTCGCCGCGGGTGCGATTCTCGATCATGCGCGCCCCGGCGCAAGCCTCGTCGCGGTAGGCAAACGCGCCGGCCACCCCTCTGCCAAGCAGGAGCATGTCAGCCGATTGCTGGTCGACTACGCGGCAACGGGGGCGCGCGTCGTGCGCCTGAAGTCGGGGGATGCCGGAATCTTCGGTCGGCTCGAGGAAGAGATCGATGCACTGCGCAAGGCAGGCCTTAATTACGAGATCATTCCCGGCGTCACCTCGGCCTGTGTCGCCGCCGCCGCCGCCGGCATTCCCCTGACGAGGCGACACACCTCGCGCCGCGTGCAGTTTATCACCGGCACCGATGTCACGGGACAGCTGCCGGCCGACCTCAACTTCGCCGCCCTGGCTGATCCGGATTCGACGACCGTGGTCTATATGGGGAAACGGACATTTCCCGCGCTCGCGGCGAAACTGATCGAGCATGGCATGTCTCCCGACACACCGGCGCTGCTCGCGGAATCGCTCGGACACGCCGACGAGAAGCTCGCGCGCATGACGATCGCCAAACTCGCGAGACAGCTCGCTCAAGGTTTTAGCCGTGCGACCGCGGTCATTCTGTTTGGAGCGCTGGCCGGAGACGAACGATGAGCGCGGCGCTTTTGATCGATGCAAACCACATGACGTCAAATGCAACCCCGTCGGCTATGACGGCAGAAGGAGGATAAATCATGCATATCGAACCAGGACTTGTTGACGGCGCCAAGCTCACGCTGAGTTACGCCACTGCCGCAGCTGCCGGCGGCTATGCCATCAAACTCGCGTCGGAAACGGTTCGCGAGCAGGGGGTCGCATCATTCGCCCTGCGCACGGCCGTGGCCACGGCACTTGTCTTCTCATTCTTTGAGCTGTTACCGCATTTTCGGGTCGGCGTATCCGAATTGCATTTCATCCTCGGCTCAACATTGTTCCTTCTGTTCGGCGCAGCGCCGGCGGCCTGCGGGCTGGCATTAGGACTTCTCGCTCAAGGGCTGTTCTTCGAGCCTGCGGATCTGCCGCAATACGGCATGAACGTCACGACATTGCTGGTGCCATTGTTTGCGATTCGCGCGCTTGCCGATCGCATCATTCCCGGCAAGACCGCCTATGTCGATCTGCAATACCGCCAGACGCTGATGCTTTCGACCGCGTATCAGTCGGGTATCGTGGCGTGGGTCGGATTCTGGGCGCTCTATGGCGCCGGCTTTGGCGCACAGAACCTTGCCTCTATCGCCTCGTTCGCCGCCTCCTATGCACTCATCATCGTCGTCGAGCCGCTCGCCGACCTGGCGGTGCTTGCGCTTGCGAAGTTGCGACGGGATTTCATTGCGGGCGGTTTGATCACCCGACGCCTGTACCATGCGGCCTAGGATGGAGGAGGGCGGCAGCAGATTGCAGCCGCCCTCGGGTTTCATGCTCACGCTCTCCCTCATCGGCATTGGCTGCGGCGATCCCGGGCAGCTGACGCTTGCGGCAATCCGCGCCATCAACGCGGCAGATCTGGTGCTGATCCCGCGCAAGGGGGCGGACAAATCCGATCTCGCCGAGCTGCGGCGGACGATCTGCGCGCAGGTCCTCAGTGGCGATCGCCCGCGTCTCGTTGAATTTGACCTGCCGCGGCGCGACGCGAGCCTTGAAGATTACCGGAGCGGGGTCGATCAATGGCACGATGCCGTCGCCGCGACGTGGGCGAAGGAGATTGCCACCCATCTCGGCAAGGAAGGGCGTGTCGCGCTCCTGATCTGGGGCGATCCCTCGCTCTACGATTCGAGCCTGCGCGTCGCGCGCCGGCTCGATTTCCTCACGGAGATCGAGGTGATTCCCGGCATCACAGCGATTCAGGCGCTTTGCGCCGCGCACAAGCTGCCGCTCAACGAAATCGGCGAGCCGTTTCTGGTCACGACGGGTCGACGGCTGCGCGAGGGCGACTGGCCGTCAGGTGTCGACACCATCGTGGTGATGCTTGATGGCGGCGCCGCGTTCCAATCGCTTGATCCGACCGGCATACAGATCTGGTGGGGCGCCTATCTTGGCATGCCGGACCAGATCATCAAATCCGGCATGCTTGCCGAAGTCGGCGCGCAAATCGTCGAGATCAGGCGAGATGCGCGGGAGCGCCATGGCTGGATCATGGACAGCTACATTCTCAAACGCGCATTGCGATGAGCGATCATGAAGGTCCCGTCGATGTTTCCGGAATGGATTTATGCCGACTGCCCCGCGATCTCGCTTCATCATCGCGACTCCGCGCTGGCCCGCCAGGGCGCACTCACCAAGCCCGCGGGCGCGCTTGGCCGGCTGGAGACGCTGGCGGTGGAACTGGCTGCGCTTCAGCACACCGATCGCCCGTCCGCGGACCGGGTGCCGATCACGATCTTCGCTGGCGACCACGGCATCGCCGCGCAGGGCGTTTCCGCCTATCCGCAGGAGGTCACGATCGCGATGATGGCGAATTTCGCCGGCGGGGGAGCCGCCATTTCAGTCCTGGCGCGCGAACTGGGCTCACAGATCGAGGTCGTCGACGCCGGCACGCTCGCCGAAGCTCCGCTTCCCGGCGTCGTCACGGACAAGCCGCGCAGAGGCAGCCGCGATTTCAGCAGGGAGGCGGCGCTCGAGGCCGCTGAGGTCGCCTTCGGCCTCGGCTGCGGACAACGCGCGGTCGCACGCGCGTCAATGCAAAAGCCCGATCTGCTCATCTTCGGCGAAATGGGAATCGGCAACACCACGACCTCGGCTGCCGTCGCGGCGGCGTTGCTTGGAACCGGGCCAGACCTGATGGCGGGCAACGGCACGGGTCTCGACAGCGCGGGCCGCGCGCGTAAGGTGCAGATCATCGCCGCCGCGCTTTCACATCACGGATTCGGCACGTCCGATGTGTCGGCGGAGCGGGTTCTTTGCGCGGTCGGCGGGCTGGAAATTGCGGCGATCGCGGGCGCGATCATCGCCGCCGCCCACAGCCGTATTCCGGTTCTGGTCGACGGTTTCATCGTTTCGGTCGCGGCGCTTTCGGCTGTGCGCCTCAATCCATCGTGCCGGCCGTACCTTCTGTTCTCGCACAGGTCCGCGGAGCAGGGGCATCGGCTGGTTCTCGAGGCGCTCGACGCGCACCCGCTCCTTGATCTCGATCTGAGGCTTGGTGAGGGATCGGGCGCAGCTCTTGCACTGCCGATTCTGCGGCTTGCATGCGCGCTGCACAATCGCATGGCTACGTTTGCGGAAGCCGCGGTGCCCGGCGCAACCGAAAAGGACGCGTGATGCTGGTCGGCCGCTGCGTCGGCGGGTTTCGACGGCAGGCACTTTTATCCGCACGATCGATGGAGTGGCGATATGGCACAGGTGCTCAACGAATCGTCCCACCGCTTTGATGCAGCGTTCCGGAAGTCATTCCGCGACCTCGTGCTCTGGCGCCGCGACGTCCGCCGCTTTCGCCGTGATCCGATCGATCCCGGCCTGATTCATTCGCTGATCGAACTCGCCAGCCATGCCCCATCCGTCGGGCATTGCCAGCCCTGGCGGTTCGTGCTCGTCGAATCGGCCGCTCGCCGCGCGGCGGTAAAGGAGAGTTTCGGTCGTGCCAACGCGAAAGCGATCGAGAGCTATGGCGATCAGAAACGCGAGCGGTATATCAGGCTCAAGCTTGAAGGGCTCGAAGACGCTCCAGTCCATCTTGCGGTGTTCGCCGACGAGACAACGGGGGCAGGCAGTGGCCTCGGCCGCCAGACGATGCCAGAGACGCTTCGATATTCAGTCGTTGCCGCGATACAGACACTTTGGCTAGCCGCGCGCGCCGAGGGACTGGGAGTTGGCTGGATTTCCATCCTCGAGCCGAAGATCGTTTGTCGAATGCTCGATGTACCGGAGACTTGGACCCTGGTCGCTTACCTCTGTGTCGGCCGACCTGCGGAGGAGCATCTGGATCCCGAACTCGAACGTCATGGCTGGCAGGAACGTCTGGACGCCGAGCGAATGATATTCAGGCGCTGACGGACATCATCGCGCTTGCCTCGTGCTGTAGGTGCGAACCAACGCGCGGGTGAAATTCGACAGATCGCAAAAGCCTGCCATGACGCTATCTCGCCAATCTTTTGTTTGCGCATCGCTGGATCGGCGAGCCATTGCGCCGCCGCCGCTCGCTTTGCGGCAGCCGTTTAGTCGTTGGTGCAATTCTGAACGATGTCGGAACTGCCAAGAAGCAGCTTACCCACGCCTACGTAGTGCCGTTGATGTGCCACGGCATGTTGCGCCGCGACGTGAAGGTCGCGCATGCGACGCTGCAATGGAGAGCTATCGTAAATAGAACTTCCGCCGCCAAGCGCGAAACAAGCGTCCGCGATACGAACGCAGGTAGCGCAAATCCAGATCGCGGCTTGCGTGCCATGCGCAAGCGCTGTCTCGTTCTTCAGCGTTCCGGCAAGAGCGTGGCGCCAATGGCTTGCGACCTGGACCTGGAGAAAGGCCTGTGCTGCCCTCAGCTCGGCGGAGAGACGACCAAGTTCGCTTTGAAATACTTCCGATTCTTGCAGCGGCGACGCAGCCCGCAATTGCCGTCGTCCGGTCTTGGCAAGAGCGACGATATCATCCAACGCACCTTCGGCCATGCTTAAGGCGATCGTGGCGTGCATGAGCGGAAGGAATTGCGGGATGGTCTGGTAAAGAGGTCCCGGCAGGCAGGACTCACCATTCGTGGGATCTAAAGAGTGCGTCGCCGGCACGATTGCCTCGGTGAGCGAAACATGATGGCTTCCCGTACCCTTGAGGCCTGCGACATTCCAGGTGTCCTCAATTTGCCACTCGGACGCCGGTAGCGCAAAACCTCGAATTAACGGCGATCGGGCTTGTAGATCAGGTTCAGCGAGAGACGTACCGCCCGCGGTTACGACACAGAACCCTATGATCCAATCAGCATGCTGACAACCGCTCACGAACGGCCACCGTCCGCTGACCCGCCAGCCATCAGCCGTCGTCTCGGCTTTACCCGCGGGCTGCGACGAACCGGCAAAGATCACGTCCGGGCCGCGCTCATAGATACTGTCATAGGTTTCCCGTGGCAGTAAGGAGGCGAACAGGGCGCTGCCACTGCCAATCATGGCGGTCCAGGCGACTGAACCATCTACTCTGCCCAGTGCTCTGATGGCTTCGAGCCCCGTTGGCAGTGCCAGTTCCAATCCTCCGTGACTCCGGGGCACGAACATGCGGAAAACGCCGGCCGACTTCAACAACTGCACTATGTCGAGCGGAATTCGTCGCGCCGCCTCAATCTCGGCCGCACGCGCGCTGATGTGGGACGTCAATTCGCGAATGCCTTCGAGTACACTTTTGTTCTGATCTGTCATTGCGCGAGTCTACGGCCCTACGGCTACGCGTAAATGTCAATGCCTGAGAACAAGGTTACAGTTGTAGCCAGATCGACGGCCGGTGCGGCTGTCGATCTTGCGATCCGGTGAGCCGCAAAAGCAATTTGCAGAATGAGGCATGTTTGTTCCTTTTAAGATGATCGGCGAGGGCATTGATGATGGTGTTCTCATCCCCCGGTCAGGTAACGCCAGGGCAACAGCATCGACACGCGCTGCTTGTAGCGGCGGTATTCGTCGCCGAACATCTCGACCAGGTCGCGCTCTTCCAGGGAGATGCCGACGAAGATGTAGGCCGTGGTCACCGCGGCGAACAACAAATGCCCGGCCGACATCGCAGGCGCCGCCCAGAACGCGATGACGAAGCCGAGATAGATCGGGTGCCGCACGAAGTTGTAATATAGCGGCGTCCGGAAACGGGGCGCCGGCGACTTAAGGCCGGTGAGGTTATTGGCGACCTGATGCAATCCGAACAGCTCGAAATGATTGATCAGGAAGGTGCTGCTCAACACCATCAGCCAGCCCACGAGTGATATGGCCGTGATCGTCGCCGCCATCTCCGGCTCCTCGATATGCCAAAGAATTTCGGGCATCGGACGCCACTGCCAGAACAACAGGATCAGCGTCAGGCTGGCGAACAGCACGTAGGTGCTGCGCTCCACCGCCTTCGGCAGATATTGGGTCCACCACTGCTTGAATTGCTTGCGGGCCATCACGCTGTGCTGCACCGCGAACAGGGTCATCAGCAGGAGATTGACGATAAGCGCTTCAGCGACCGACGAAACCCGGCCGGTATCGATCGTCTTCGGCACCACCAGGCCGGTCAGGAAGCCGACGGCATACAGAAATGCGACAAAAAACACCAAATAGGCGACAATGCCGTACAGAAATGCCGCCAACTTGAATATTCGATTTCCCGACACCGATGGGCTGATCGTTTGGGTCTGGGTAATCGTCTCCAGTTCAGACAAAGGCGATCGCGAAGAGCGGGGAGAGCCGATCGTATAAATATCCTCCCGCAGCGGTGGGCCTACAATGAGGCAGCCGAATCTGTCTGCAAGGGCTGCTATATCATCATTGTTATTGCTTTTCCGGGCTGCGACTTCCTTAAACAGTCCCTCAATATGCCCGGGTGAGAAAATCACCAGCATTCGAACGGGCATTTCCGTCAGATTGCACCAGGCATGAGGCTTGCCCTTGCTCACGGTGACTGCCGTACCCGCACGGACATCCAGAGTTATATCGCCAATGACGATGTGCAGCGTCCCCTCCAGGACAAGGAAATGCTCGTCCTCGTTCTTGTGAATGTGTAGCGGCACACCATTGCGAGGATCCGCAACGACCTCAAGCATGGTGTAGATACCCTTTGTCTCCTTGGCAGAGGTGCGGATCGTGAAACGCTCGCCGGGCGTCGTTTCCAGCCATTCACCATTGTCTTGATGATAGATCGATACTTCGGTCGAGTTTTTCGATGCTGCCATATTGACCTGCCTGCTTCCAAAAAAGTCTCGGGTTGCTGCCAAAGTTGGAGTGCGCCCTGACTGCCCTCCGAAACCAGATTGCGGTGCGTCGTATTACGGTTGGGTGGCATTTTTGATTTATGTGGTTACATCGGTAATTTGCGTCTGACCGACACCAGGCAAAGCGGTGCCCGCGATTTCGGGCTCTGTCATCCTTTCAGCACGGTCAGCTTCATGTGCTGACAAGCGATCGACGGTCGACGCAAGCGATGCCTGCAGACACTTCCGTCGATCGAGCGAACTGCCGGCGGCCGTTTTCTATGTCCGCCGCAGCAGCAAGGCCGTGAGCTCGTTGGGCATGTCGAGCGTCACATCATGTCCGCATGCAAGCTCCTCCAGCCACCAGCGGCGCTCTCTTGCCTTGGCGTAAAACTGGCCGAAAGGACCGTCATAGCCAGTCGCCATAATGTATCCGATGTTTGCGATGCCGTCGCAGGCGCCGCTGATCTGCGCCGGCGCTTGACAACTGGACAGCGGATGCATCGTGCACTGACTGTCCACCCAGGCAGCGTCCGCCGCATTGACCCTGAAGATCGACGCCGGTATCGGCGGAATCTTCCAGCCATCCCCGTGGGCCGCAGCCAGTTGCCGCAGGCTCTCGCCGCCATCGGGCATGTAGTCAAAAAGCGCTTTGCCGTTCTCGGGAACGAAGGCGTCGACATAGACCAGCGAGCGAATCCGGTCCGGCATCCGGTCGGCGACGTGGCGCGCGACGGCCCCGCCGTAGGAAGCTCCGACCAGGACGATGTCGTGCAGGTCCTCCCAAATCATGAGATTGGCGACATCCGCGACATGGGTCTCGAGGTCGACGTCGCGGTTTAGGAGGTGGGAGCGTTCTCCGAGGCCTGTCAGCGTCGGCGTGAACACCTGGTGCCCCGCGGCCGCCAGCAGGCGACGCACGCGGGTCCAGGTCCAGCTGCCACGCCACCCGCCGTGGATCAGGATAAAATCGGTCATTGAAGTACTTTCTTTGTCGATGCCAGCGCCGTGACACGAGGCGCATGAACGTGAAGCAACGATGTCGCAGATCGCGGTGTCGCGCCGACATGTGGACGGAGCGCGTCGTTCGGCCAAGTCTGTTTTTCGGACTGGCAATTCCGGCTGTCGGTGACTAGGCGGGACGCATGTCGACAAGCTATGGTCAGTTCTGCCCGATCGCGAAGGCGTCAGAGATCTTCGCCACCCGCGGGACTCCGCTCATCGTGCGGGAGGTGATGAGCGGCGTGCACTCCTTCAACGACATCCATCGCGGCGTGCCGTTGATTTCACGTGCCGTCGTGGTCGCGCGGCTGCGTGAGCTCGAGGACCATGGTGTGTCAACGCAACAAGCGGCGCGGGGAAGCACGGAGGGAAGCTTCGAAAGATTGGCGAAGGCCGAGCAATGAGGTCAGGCGAAAGGCCCGGCGTCTGATCCCTCCCGCCGCCGTCGCGCCGCGAAGCTTAACCGTGATCCTCCAGCCTGTTCTCTGCTTGAGCCGACCGGTCGGACGATTCTCCGGATTGGAACTCTTTCCGACAAACCGTCCTAAGCCGAATTAGGAGTTTGGCACTCCGGAGCGCTCCGCGAGATTTGATCCGTTCTGTCCTAAATATATCATATTATACACATCATAGACTGCATCCTATTTGTCTGGAACCATCAGATATACAGCCGCATTTATTGGGGCGCGCCTATGGAGTGGACAGCAAAACAGTGTCAAACGGATCAACCCTTTGGTAGTTGGGCTGACGATCTCGCGAACGCTTTCGTCCAGCTGGAGCCGCGCAAGATAGCCGAGCATCCTTTCCAAGGGACGATATCCAGGACTAACGCTACTCCGATCCGGATTTCCCGCGTCACCGCAACCAAGCACCGGGTTTTGCGGCTGCGTTCGCACATCGGGCGCAGCACGGACGATCTGTGCTTCATTAATCTTCAGCTCGAAGGGGTGGGCCGCTACGCGCAGCGTGGTCACGAGCAGATCAGCGGGCCCGGAGATCTCGCCGTCGTCGACACGACAGAGCCGTTCGAAATCGCCAATGGTCGCGATTTTCAGCTATATTGTTTTGCCGTTCCTAGACACCTGCTGCCGCGCCATTTTTCCGAGCGGCCGCGGCTGACCTTGTCTGTGACAGAAGCCGGCCGGGCCCTTTCCCGCACTCTCTCCGGCTATGCGGAGCTTTGCCTCAACTCGCAAGTGTCCTTGCCGCTTGCGGCCCTCGGCGGCAGCCACATCGTCGACCTCATTTCGCATGCATCCGATGTGCTGGCGGGCGGGCCGTTTGAGCGGCTGAATGCACCCGTGCTGCTGTCGATGATGCTGGATCACATCGATTGTCACAGCGACCACCCCAGCCTGAGTGCCGCGACGCTCGCGCGAAAATTTCATTGCTCGGAGCGCTACGTGCACAAGCTGTTTTCCAAGACAGGTCGCTCGGTTGGCGAGCACGTCAACCACAAGCGGATTCTGGTCTGCACCCGCGATCTGCTCGGCCATTCCCGAAACAGGACGATCGCCGAAATCGCATTCGCTGCGGGCTTTCGGGATATTTCGTATTTCAACCGGCTGTTCAAGCGCAGCAATGGCGCAAGCCCCCGCGAGTTTCGTCAAACCATGATCTCAACCACCGGACGACCCACGGCTGTCGCGCGCTAGTGCGGAATCATCGTCGGCTACGACAAGACCAGCGCTCACGTTCAAAATGGTTAAAAGATCCGAGACCACCGCTCGCTCCCCCGGCAGTTTCAAGTGGCCTGTCCCATCTACCGGGCCACATTGTTTCCCCTGACGAGCGCCCAGGCGTCTGTCATCAAGCCTTGTACGATCTGTTCCGCAGGCTCGATCGAACGGACCGCTGCCACACCGGCGCCTGCGGCGAGGCACATCTCCTCATGATCGCCTCGCGTTTGCGTGGTCGGTAACACGGCACTGTTGACTGGCATTTCGTAGGATCGTCCGAAGACGACCGTCTCGCCGATCGGGTGCTTCGAGGGCATATTTCCTTGCCCGGAGCGGGCGACAGCACGATTTTTAAGCACCCGCATCGGTGCGTCGGGCCATTCCGGACCAAAGATCGTCGTCACGGCTGTGTCATCTGCGTGCGCGCGCACGAGGCGCTCCTTGTACTCGGCGCTCGCCAGGCTCTCGGCGCTCGCAAGCAGCCGGGTGCCGACGCAGACGGCCTGGGCACCGAGCATGAACGCCGCCGCGGCTGTCCGGCCATCCGCGATTCCACCTGCCGCGATAACCGGCGTTCGGTCCAGCGCATCTACCACCGCAGGTACAAGCGACATCGCGCCGAGATCGGACTTCACGTGGCCGCCCGCTTCCTGCGACTGTACAATAACCGCGTCTGCGCCGAGCATCTTGAGCCGCCGCGCACTCTCCACCGAGTAGGCCGTTCCCCACACTTTGATTCCGGCGCGTTTCAGCTTCCTCATCCAACGCTCCTCCGGCGGATTCCAGAAGAAGACCGCGAGCGGGACGTGCTTCGCTATGGCGACCTCGATATGGGCTTCCGTCGTTGCGGAACCGAAGCCGGTCTCTTCGACGATAAAGTCCACACCAAAAGGTGCTGAGCTCAGGCGACGAATGCTGTCAATTCCGTCGCCGAGCATCTCCGGCGCGCCAGGCCCGAGGCAAAACAGGCCGACGCCGCCCGCGTTCGACACCGCCGCTGTGAGCTCGGGACTGCCAACGATCGCCATGCCGGCCCCGACGAACGGCAACTTGATTCCGAGTTGTCGCGTAATCTGATTGTTCCACATCTTCGTGTGCTCCTTGAAATTTATCAAGGCATATCCGACTTGCCCAGAGTTCGCTTGGTTCAGCGCGCAAATTCTCAGCTAGGCCGTCTACGATGCAGATTCTTTCGACGGATACCGCCCCCTCGCATGAAGCTTTTGCCTATTGGCGCGAGGTGCTGGCTCAGCATTTCGTTCATTTGCGTCCGGAGCGCGTCGGGCTTGGTCCGTTTCGCAGTACCATCGAGGCTCAACAGCTGGAGGGGTATTCCTTTTCACGCGTGAGCGCGGCGCCTCAGCGCGTTCACCGCGCGATAGGGGAAATTGCCCGCTCGCCGCACGATCTCGTCTTCCTGAACCTTCATTTGCGTGGCGAAGGCTCTTTTCGTCAGGAGGGCGACGAACTCGTTCTGAACCCGGGCGACCTTTTTATCCTCGACGCGGTGCGACCGTTCGAGCTTGGCTGCGAGGGCGGCGTCACTCAGATATCACTGAAGGTTCCACGACAGATCCTCCGGGAACGAATGCGCCATCCGGAGGATGTGCGCGGTACCCGCATTCCCGGCACAAGCCACATGGGCAAGCTCCTCGGCGGCTACATCAAGACCCTGTGGCAACGGGGCGAGACCGAACAGAAGGCAGGGGACCTCTCGGCAATGGATCACCTGTTCTCGCTCGTGGCCTATGAAGTCGATCGGCGTCATGGTGATGCCGCCTTGCCTCGAAGGGCCGTGCGGGCGGGCATTTACGCTTGTGCCGTCTCGTATATCGGTGAAGCGCAGGGAACGCCGGGGCTTACACCCCGTAGCGTCGCTCACGCCGTCGGCACCTCACTGCGCACGCTTCAGAATATCTTTGCCGAACGTCAAGACGCGATCAGCCGACACATCCAGAACAGGCGAATAACAACTGTAGCGCGATGGCTTGCCGATCCGGCGATGCGTGAGCAAACGATCGGCCAGTTAGCTTTCATGGCCGGGTTCAGCGAGCTGTCACATTTCACTCACGCGTTCGTGCGCGCCTACAAGGAAACCCCGGGCGCCTGGCGCCGGCGTCACCTTGGAAAATGACGGCTCGGTTGCACCAGATCGGCACGTTCGGCGCGGCCTGCTCCACCTATTTGCGTCGGGACGCATGCGCGGTCACGCATCCGTCCGGAAGCACGCATTGGTCGCGCAGGAGGGATCGCGTCAGCGAGTTCGCGGCTGTGATGATGGCTTCTGGTGCGCCATAGGCCAAGAAATCGGGCACCAGCATCCGAGACTTTCCAGCTCCGATCCGATAGCGGTTTACGGAATAGACCGGACCTATCAAATTCAGGAAAGTCTCCATGGCCATCGACTTTACGCTAACGCCACCGCAACGTGAGCTCCAGCTTGAATCCCGCCGGTTTGCGGCGGACGTGCTTGCAGGGGCGAGGGCGGCCGAGTCGCTGCCGACGGCAGAGGAGCGTTTCCTTGCGACCAGGCCCGTGTACGAAGCCATGGTGGTCGCAGGCTTTTTGCGGAAATGCATTCCGCAACCTGCGGGCGGCGAGAACGCCGGCCTGCTCGACATGGCCATCATGGCCGAGGAATTTTACAGCGTGAATGCGAGCGTCACCTTGACGATGCTCGGAACGGTGCTTGGTCTTTTGCCGATCCTGCTTGGCGGCACGCCGGAGCAGTGTGGCCGGCTGCTCGCGCCGTTCTTGAGGAAGAGTGGAACGCCGTTGGCCGGCTTCTGCTCCAGCGAACCGGGAGGCAGCGCCAACGCCGCTTCTCCGCCGCCCGGCGAGGGCGTGCGCACGATTGCCAAACTTCAGGGCGACCGCTGGATCATCAATGGCCGGAAGAAATGGGTCTCCTCGGCGACCGGATGGGATCGCAAAGGCGCGGATATCCTATGCGTGGTGTGCCGGACCGCGCCCGACGCTCCACCCGAGAAAGCGATTTCCATCATCGCGGTCGAACGCCCGGCATCCGGCATCGTCTTCGAGCGCGCAATCGAGTCCGTGGGTCACCGCGCGCATCTCACGCCGCAATTCGGTCTCGAGAACGTTTCTGCGCCGCGGCACAATCTTCTCGGGAAGGAAGGCGGCGGCCTCGCCCTGACGGCTGCCAGCTTTACCGGCACCGCGGCGCTGGTCGGTATTTTCGGCGTGGCGTTGATGCGGGCGGCGTTCGACTTCGCTCTGCACTTCGCCCGGACCGAACGGCGCGGCGGCGTTCATCCGATCATCGAGCATCAGGCGGTGGGATATGCATTGGCCGACGCGAAGACGACGATCGAAGCGGCGCGATATCTGAGCTGGCGCGCGTGCCACGCAGTCGACACGCAGTCTCCCGCCGCCGACGAACTTGCGATACAGGCCAAGATCTACGGCTCGGAGACGGCGGTTCGCGTGATCACCGATCTGATGCTGGTCGTCGGCGTCGACAGCTATGACCATGAAGCCCCGCTGGGACGTCTCTTGCAGGACGCGCTCGCGCTTCCGATCTTCGATGGAGGCAATATTGGTGTCCGACGGCGTCAGCTTCATAACATGCTGAAGCGACCGGACTACGAGCCCCTGCTTGCGAGCGGTGCGGCTTGAAGCGTCACAGGTGTGGTCGGACGCCGGCCTCGCTCTTAATCTTTCGGTGTATGGAAGCTAGCCAATAGATAGGTGAAGTCATGAGCACAGCGCAAAGGGTGGCGGTCATAACCGGAGCATCGCAAGGGATCGGGGCAGCGCTCGTTCAGGCGTTCAGAACTCGCAACTGTAAGGTCGTTGCGACGTCCCGATCCATCAAGCCTGCCGCCGATCCGGATATCGCGACGGTGCAGGGAGATGTGGCCGACCCGAAGACCGCGAATCTGGTGTTTAAGGAAGCATTGGATCGCTTCGATCGTGTCGACACGCTGGTCAACAACGCCGGTATATTCATGGCCAAGCCGTTTACCGCCTATTCGAAGGAGGACTACGCTGCCCTTATGGCCACCAACGTCACGGGTTTCTTTCACATGACCCAGCGGGCGATAGAGATCATGAACAAGCAAGGAAGCGGTCATGTCGTGACGGTCACGACCAGCCTGGTCGACCAGCCAATGACCAGCGTGCCGGCCGTGCTTCAATCTCTCACCAAGGGTGCCTTGAACGCCGCGACGAAATCACTCGCGATAGAGTGCGCCAAAAATGGCGTGCGCGTGAATGCAGTCTCGGCGGGAATCATCAAGACCCCGATGCATCCGCTCGAGGCCCATCAGTTCCTGGCCTCGCTACATCCGATGGGCCGAATGGGAGAAGTGTCGGAGGTCGTGGACGCGGTCATGTACCTGGACTCGGCGGGATTCGTGACCGGGGAAATTCTCCACGTCGACGGAGGACAAGCGGCCGGTCACCATACGATCTAGCAGGGACGTTTGCGCCTTTTCCACCGGGTTAGGCAATCTTAGGGCGGCCGGTGCGGTCCAGCTGCCAGCAGCGACGCACGCGCGCCCAGCACCGGCTACCATGCCACGCGCCGTGGATCAGGATGAAATCGGTCATTGCGGAGTACTCCTTGCGATGTCGGTGCCATGGTACGGAGCGCCCCGAACGTAACAGGAAACGATGCCGCACCTTGCGGGGTCGCGCCGACATGTGACCGAGGCGCCTCGCTCGGCCAAGTCTGTTTTTCGTACTGGCAGTTCCGGCCGCCGGTTACTACATCGGGCGGATGTCGACTAGCTATGGTCAGTTCTGCCCGATCGCGAAGGCATCAGAGATCTTCGCCACCCGCTGGACTCCGCTGATCGTGCGCGAGGTGATGAGCGGCATGCACTCCTTCAACGACATCCATCGCGGCATGCCGTTGATTTCCCGTGCCGTCCTGGTCGCGCGGCTGCGTGGGCTCGAGGACCATGGTGTGATTGAACGCCGGCCGCGCGCCGACGGTGCCGGTCACGAGTACTGGCTCACGCCTGCTGGCGAGGGCTTGCACGTCGTAATGCGCGCGCTCGGTCAGTGGGGAATGACCTACACCCACGACCAGACCAAACGTTCCGATCTTGATCCCGCCCTCCTGATCTGGGGATTGCGCAAGCGTGTCGATCTGAGCGCGCTGCCGGATCGCCGCGTCGTCCTGCGCTTCGAATTTTCAGGCGTGCCGGCGAGTCGCACGAAATTTCGAAACATGTGGCTGGTCCTCGGACGATCCGGCGTCGACGTCTGCATGAGGGACCCGGGATTTGCCGTCGATCTTACGCTTCGCGGCAATATCCGTGATTACGTCGAAGTCTATCTTGGCCACACGAGATGGCGCGACGTCGCCGGCACTGCGCTGCAGTTCGATGGCGATCTGCAGATTGCAAGAGCATTTCCTGTCTGGCTGCGATTTGAAACGGTAAACCGAGGGCGGGTTGTCGACGCAACAAGCGGCGCGGAAAAGCACGGCGGGAAGCCTCGGAAGAAAGGTTACTAATGAAAGGTATCGGCTCTGCTACTGGGCCGCAGTGCAGGATAAGGCTCTATTGATCGTATAGTGTCGGAGAAATTGCAGATGATCCTGAACCATGGTGGCGAACCGTCGGGTGGTGAAGCGAGTGGGTCCGGCAAAAACGGATACGAGGCGCTTAACTCATTGAGCCAAAGGATTAGTACCGGGCGCAACCAGCCGACATGCCTTGTTGTCGAAGATGACCACACCATGCTGCACCTGGTAGTTAATTACCTTGGGGAACACGGCATCCGGGCGATCTCGGCCTCCGGACGACATGAAGTAGCCGGCTTGCTTGCCCGCGAAGAGCCGAATCTGGTGATCCTCGATCTGCGGCTCGGCCAGGAGGACGGGCTCGATCTGCTCCGCGAGATCAGGTCACGCTGCGATGTTCCCGTGATCATCACCACGGGTCATCGTCGCGACGAAATCGACCGGGTTGTCGGGCTGGAATTAGGCGCCGACGATTACATCACCAAGCCTTTCGGTCTGAGAGAACTTCTAGCGCGCATCCGGGCGGTGCTGCGCCGGCGGGAAGCCGGCCAGGCAGCCGCCCAGCGCGACCAGGAAAGAGGGCGCTGCCGATTTGGCGGCTGGCAGCTCGATCGGCGCAACCGCCGCCTCACTGATCCCAACGGGATCCCGGTCGCGCTGACCAAAGGCGAGTATGCGTTGCTGATTGCGTTTCTCGACGCTCCTCAGCGACCGCTTTCCCGCGAACACCTTCTGCAGGCGACCCGGATCCATGAAGATGTCTGCGATCGCAGTATCGACGTGCAGGTACTGCGGCTGCGGCGCAAGCTGGAGACCGATCCGAACGCGCCGCGCGTCATCTTGACCGAACGCGGCGTCGGCTACGTGTTTGCGCTGCCGGTCGAAGCACTCTGACGATGGCCTGCCGAATGATGGCCTGTCGAACCGGAACTAGAAAAGCGGCGCGCCGCGTTACAACCGTAGCCTTAATCTCCAGCGCTGGAATTTTGCGGCAACATGCGCAAGGCAGGGTCTCCCGAGCCAATGGTTTTCGGGAGAGGTCAATGCAGTTCGAGAAGCAGTCATCTGGCGGCCGGTCGCCATTCGCGCTCGCCAGGCGGAGAAATAACGCGAGCCGAGATTCGATTCCCTTGACGACGGAGATCAGCGCGCTCCCGGCGTCGCCCGGGGATGATGCCCCGCGGCGCTCAACCGTCGCGGCGTCGCAGCTGATAGTGAAAACTGCTGCGGGCTTTGCGGCGTGTGCTGAAGTCGCATTTCCGGCCTTCCTGCTCGTGGTCGCGTCCTGGATATTTGCGCAGGCTCTCGCGGGCTGCGCCGCCTATGGCGAAGCGATGTATCTGGGCCTTGTGGGCGTGGGTGAACCCGTGGATCAACGCGATCCGGTGCGCGGCACGCAATCCGAGCACGAAAATCCGAATCAGCCACAGAGCCGGACATCCGGTCTGAGTGAAATATCCTCAATTGCGAACGATGAGATCAGAGGACGCAGGTCGTTTTTGGTATCGCGTCAGACTCAATCCAGCTCAGCAGCTGTTGTTAAGACCGAACACCTTGAGCGATCGGAGGCGCCGCGCGCCGCTTCCACCGGTTGGCGCGCGTTTATCACGTCGTTTCTTGCGAGATTTCGATCGAGATTCCGCCGCGGGAGAGACAGACGCCGGGCAATTGCCGAGCTGCGGGCTTTCGACGATCGAAGGTTAAGAGATATCGGAATTTCCCGCTGCGACATCGAACGCTGTGCGGGCCGTGGAGATCGTTGCGAATGACACGATTGTGGTCGCCGGCCTCACGTCGGTGGCAGCATTTGGAAATTGCGTCTGCGCGCGGGCTGGTGGTGCCGGCCATTTTGCGAGCGCGACGGCGCTCGCTGTGGATCTGCGTGACATTGCTGCTGCTGACGAGTGGAGCGGCTGCGCAATCTCTCGATTCCGACCCTTCGGGCGCGAAGTCGTTGGCCGATCAGGAACCGATAACTCCGATTCCGCCGCCGCCGGAGGCCGACCCGCAGAAGCTGGCGCTTGGAGAGCGTCTGTTCGGTGACCATCGCCTGTCCGCCGACGGGAAGCTCGCGTGCTCGTCCTGTCATGACTTGCGAACCAATGGCGCCAGCGGCGGCCATACCGTGGCCCATGACGGGTCTAAAGCTCCTTTCGACACTTTGACTGTCTTCAATGCCGCACTCAGTTTTCGGCTGAATTGGGAGGGCAACTCTGCGGACCTCGGGGCGCACACGGAGTCGTCATTGAAAAATCCGGTGAACATGAGGACAAGCGTTGACGAAGTCCTTCGCAAGCTGAACGCCGACCCGCAGATGGTGCAACAATTCCACGCGGCCTACGGGCGGGCGCCGGATCGCACCAGCTTCCTGGACGCCCTGGTGACCTTCGAGAGTTCGTTGCTTACGCCGGGAAGCCGGTTCGACCGCTGGCTCGGCGGCGAGGCGTCGGCGCTCTCGCCTCAGGAATTGGGCGGCTATCAACTGTTCAAAGCGCTTGGTTGCAGCTCCTGCCATCAGGGTGTCAATATCGGAGGCAATCTGTTCGAGCGGCAGGGAGTCTTCCGTCCGCTCGTACCGGGGAAACCCGAGATTGTGCGAGTACCGAGCCTGCGCAACGTCGCGACGACGGCGCCCTATTTTCATGACGGCAGCGCGCCGACCCTCGAGGAGGCCGTGCGCAAGATGGCGGCGGCGCAACTCGATCGGACCCTGACGGATCAACAAGTCGAGTCCCTTGTTGCGTTCTTGAAGACGCTGACGGGGACTTATCGTGGCGTAGCTGTCGTTGGAGCGTCGCAATGAGGGTTACACCGGCGGTGGTGATCGTACCCTTTCTCGTTTTGCTGCTGACCTGGCTGTCGCTGCGCGCCATCGATCCGGGAGCGGAACTGTTCGATGTCGCGCTCGGGGAGCTCGATCGTTTCTCAACGCTGGAGAACGCGCTGTATCGTGACGTCTTCACCGCCCGCTCCGGTACATTGCGCAACTACGATCCACTGGTCCGGGAGATCAAGGCACTGCACGGTTCTCTCGCTCGATTGCGCGAGACTGCCGCAATCGATAGCGAGACGACAGCAGCGCTCAATCAGCTTGTGACGTCCGTCGACCGGCAAGAAGAGTTGGTCGAGCAATTCAAGAGTGAGAATGCCCTGTTGCATAATTCCCTCTCTTTCTTCGGACGGTTCAGCGTCCGTCCGGCCTCATCCGACCTCGGCCCGGCGATCAGCGCTGCGGCGGCCGCGATGCTTCACTTGACGCTCGATACCTCATCGGCGGCTGCGCGCGCGGTTCAAGACCGGCTGGATGAACTGGGAAACCGGGCTCGTTCATCAGGCGATGGTGAAACCGTGGAAGCATTGCTGGCGCACGGACGCTTGCTTCATCACCTTCTGCCCGCGGTCGATAACACGTTGACGGTGATGCGCGCTTTGCCGCGAAAGCAGGACCAGGACTCTCTCCGCGCGATGATCTTGATGCGCCAGGGCATATCGAGGACGACGGCACGACAGTACCGCGGCCTGCTCTATGGCACATCGCTGCTTCTGGTCGGCTTCCTGGTTTATCTGGGCCTGAGGCTGCGGGCGCGGACCAACGCGCTTCGGCGCCGCGCTGCGTTCGAGCACGTGCTCGCGGGCATCTCAATGCGCTTCGTCAACGCGGGGTGCCAGAATATCGATGCCGAGATCGTAAGAGCGCTCGCCGATATGGCGAACTGCGCCGGTATCGACCGCGCCTATTTTGTATTGTCTGGCCCAGCGCCGCGGCAGCACGTCTGGTGCAGGGCGGGAATGAGCTTTTCGCCGGGCTGGCCGGAACGTGCGCCTGTGCTCGCGGCCCGGTTCGGCCCCGCCGCCGATGGAATTGTCCATGCTCCGCGGGTCAGCCGGATGCCTCCGGGAGAAAGCAAAGACGCGTGCGTGGCCCTTGGCATTGGCGGATGGGCGTGCGTGACGAATGTCGATAAGGACGGTACCCGTACCATGCTCGGTTTCGATACGATGGGCCGGCCTTGCCATATTACCGACCGCGACGAATTCAGTCTCATGCGCATGGCTCTCGATACCATCGTCTATGCTGTCGAACGGCACACCATGGAAAAAGAACGTGCACGGCTGGTGACGCGCTTGCATCAGGCCCAGCGCATGGAAACGGTAGGTACGCTCACCAGCGGCATCGCCCATAACTTCAACAATATCCTGGGTGGGATTCTCGGCCATTCGGAAGTGATTGAAGAGCACCTCGGTCCGGACGCCCGGCCGCTTCGCAATCTCGACGCGATCCGCCGCGGAGCAGAGCGGGCGCGCGACCTCGTCAATCAGATTCTCAACTTCGGACGCCACCGCGACGCGCGTCGCAGGCCCTTGAGTGCCCGGGCTGTGGTCGCCGAGGCGGCGTCGCTGCTGAATGTGTCCCTGCCGCCCGGGATCGATCTCGTGATCCACGAACCGCCGGTGACTGCCGTCGTGTCTGGCGATCCGGCGCAATTGCAGCAGGTGATCCTCAATCTCTGCAACAATGCAGCGCAGGCGATGGAAAATTCCGGACGCATCGAGGTCGAGACCGAGGTGCGCGAAGTCGCCGGCGGGCACTTGCTCACCCATGGCGAGCTTCAGCCGGGCCGATATGTGCGCATAGCGGTGAGGGATACCGGCCGTGGCATGGACAAGCTCACTCTGGCTCGGATCTTCGAGCCTTTCTTCACAACACGTCCGACCGGGAACGGCCTCGGACTGGCAACGGTACATGAAATCGTGCGTGACCATACCGGAGCGATGAACGTGGAGAGCACGGGCGAGGGCAGTCGTTTCGAAGTCTGGTTGCCCTGCCTGGCGACGGCTACGCCGGCTCTAGAGGTGGATGAGCCGGCGCGTCCACTGGGATGTGGCGAAACGGTACTGATAGTTGCCCATGATGACGCGCGATTGCTGAGGGACGAGGAGATTTTGGCGGCGCTCGGCTATGAGCCGGTCGGATTTACAGCTGCCGACGCGGCGTTGGCCGCGTGCCGCGCGGCGCCAGAGCGGTTCGATGTGCTGATCGTTGGTCATCTCGGTTCGGTCAAGTCGTCGCTCGAACTGGCGGCTGCGCTGCACAAGGCCGCGCCTCATCTGCCGATCGTGCTGGCGACGAAATCGACGGAAGAAATCGATGCTGATCGTCTGATGTTTGCCGGCATCGTGGATGTCGCGCATTGGCCCATAGTTGCCGCAGAAATCGCGGCAGCGCTCAATCGCTGTTCGCAGCGGACGGGGCCGGAAGCAAAGCCACCGCCGGACTCCTCGCGCGGAGTATATTCGCTGGCGCATTGAACCTGATCGCTACTCGATCCCTTTACGATGTCGACTTGTTGCGCAATCTCCGGCACGCGCGGTCGCGCGTCGGCATCGAACGTCCGTTACTTGGAATTGGCGTCCATGACCCCGCCGAGCTGCTGCGGCGGGCGCGAGAGCAGGGCGTGAAGGTCGCGATCGGGTTTGGTCAGACCGAGGCCTCTCCGTATTTGACGCATACGCTGCCCGACGATCCTCACCCTGACTGGATTTCAACGGTCGGCCGGCCCATGCCGCAAACCGAAGTCAAGATCGTCGGTACGGAAACCGGCGCGATTGTGCCGGTCGGAGAGATCGGCGAAATCTGCGCTCGCGGATATTCCATCATGAAAGACTATTTCGACGATCCCGAAGCGACGCGATCGGCAATCGATTCCGAAGGCTGGCTTCACACCGGCGATCTGGGGAGTCTTGACGAGCACGGATATTGCCGCGTCCACGGCCGGCGCAAGGACATGATCATCCGCGGCGGCGAGAATATCTATCCCCGTGAGATCGAGGACGTTCTCTATACCTACCCCGCCGTCATGGGAGCGTCGATCGTCGGGATTCCGGATCGCGAATGGGGCGAAGTGCCCGTCGGATTTGTCCAGATCAAGCCGGGGCATGAGGTCGCCGAGCAAGAATTGTCGGAGTTCTGTCGAGAACGTCTGGCCACCTACAAGGTCCCGCGGATCTGGCGGTTCGTCGACCAATTTCCGCAGACCGCATCCGGCAAGATTCAGAAGTACGTTCTTCGCGAACTTTACCTTGCAGAGAAGGTCCCCTGACGCAGATGGGATGAATGCGGGCCCGAGCGCCGGTGATGAGCATGCCGCCATAGCTCCAACCCACAAGACGTCCTTCAAGTTCTCCATCTCGATGTGAGCGACCACATCTTCGATATGGGTGTCTAAATCGACACCGTGCTTGCCTACGCATTCATTTGCGTGAGCCGGAAAATCCTTGCATTTGCATCATCATTTTCATCGAGTGCCGAACGCAATCGACGACGGCATGTCTACCCATTCGGTCGCGGATAGTCACTCGACCTGTTACGGCCGTAACCCGTTTTCACAACCTGGAAATCGCTCCGTAACGGAGTTGGACCAGCCTGTTCGCGTCGAATGCGGCGTCGGCCAGCTACGGTTTGAGGAGACATGGTGCTCAATTTACTCGGGCTTGTAGTATTGATCGTCGTCGCCGCGTTGCTCGCTTGGTCCAGCGTTCGCGCCCTTCGCAACGAGAATCGTCTTGTTAAGTGGGGCGGTGCGGGATCGGCGGGTCTGTTAGCTGCAATGACCTTTGTGGTCATCGTCCTCCTGAGCGCGGGGCTGCTGAAACTTAACGCGCGCACCGTCGCGACTCCGAACCTCAGGGTTGCCGGGACGGCGGACCAGATTCAGCGAGGCCGTGCTATCGCCGATAGCTTTTGCGGCGCTTGCCATTCAAGGACTGGAACGCTCACGGGCGGCGAGGATATCGGCAAGCATCTTCCGGTTCCCGTCGGCTCCCTTGTGTCTTCAAACCTGACGCCGGCCGGGCGATTGAGTCATTGGTCGGATGGTGAAATATTTCGAGCGATCCGCAACGGCGTCGACGCGGACGGACGTTGGCTGATCATGATGTCGTACACGAATGCCGGCAAATTGAGCGATGACGACATACAGGCCGTCATCGCATACATCCGCAGTCGGTCCGCTGCGGGGGAGAGGATGCCCGAGCCGCCTGACCATCTCAACCCGCTGGGTCTGATCATGTTGGGGGCCGGCTTGCTTCCTGGACCAAAGCCAATGACGAACGGCGTCATCAACGCCCCTCCAAAGAGTCCTGGAGCGGAATACGGCGAATATATCCTGTCTTATCAGGATTGCCGCGTATGCCACGGTGCGAATTTAATGGGCGGGGTGCAGGGGCAGTTAGGTCCGATTGGGCCTGCCCTAACTCTTGTAAGGGATTGGAAGCTGGAAGAATTTATTTCGACGATGCGGACGGGCATTGATCCGGCTGGCCATGAAGTCGGCAAACAGATGCCGTGGCAGCCGATCGGGAAAATGGACGATGAGGAATTGGCCGCAATATATGAGTATCTCATTCATTTGCCGGGTTCATAGTTGCTGCGGCGAACCCTGCTACTGCCCGAAAAGCTTTCCTGATCCGTCGCGGTTTTTCACTGTTGCTGACTTAAGGCAATCGGCCCATCGCATTGAAGACCACGTCGTCACCCAGCGCGGCGAGCAACACTTCACCCCACCCCTCGCGTCCGGGCGCGGCGAACAGGTCTGTCAGCAAAGCACGATTTCGTTCGATGTTGATCATTTGCTTGCCGCCTTATTGATGATTGCGCCTAAGCCCCGACGCAGCAACTCGAGCGGGGGCTCCGATCCATCGACTGGCAGCAGCGTGCGCTTTGCGATCATCCATCGCCGATTGCGGCGCTCGAGCTCCCACCCGATTCACTACGACGCGATGGAATCAATCCTGGAATGGCAGGGAATGACCGGTTCCGGCGCGCAAAGCGGTCATTCGCGAAAACGGGCTATTCGGGTTTTTATCAGGCCCCCCGGCGAAGGCGGTCGGTGCCGACATTCCGAACAAGACTGTCCGAGGTGTTCGATCCGCGTGCAGACGCGGACGCGGCCCCTCGCGTCCGGATCATGCTTCCGACCGACAGCGCTCAGGTGCGGGACAGCGAAATAGTGGCGCCCCTGAACTGGGTCTCCGCCTTGATCACAACGGACTGCTTGTTGCCGCGCGTCGTCAGCGTGATGTTGGCCGAGAATCCCGGCGCGGTCGCGACGATCTGAAAATTGCCGCCGCCGGCGCGTCCCTCGAGGTTGCCATTGATGTTCCGGCTGCTTTCGGTCCATGTCCCGGAAATTGCGGGGCCTTGCGCCGTGATATTGGTGGCAAGATTGAATTTGTAGCTGTCGCTGGCGCAGGTCAGGGTCTGTTGGAGGCCATTGCCGCCGGCGCCGACGGCGTAGGTGGCGCGGCAACGAATTCGTTCGGTCGAACCATCGTCCAGCGTGACGCTGCCCGCGCCAGACCAGTTGCCGGCCATGCCGGCGAACGGCCCCGATTGGGCGTGGCTTGCCGAGCCCCATATTGAGGCCACCAGCAAGGTGGCAACGGCGAGTATCAACCGTCGCGCAAACGCCGGGGCAGGGGCCAGTTGGCCTGCTTTATTGCCGCGACGCTTCCCACCGGCCGCTGCATGGTACTCCCGCAGATGCTCCATTCCACTTCCCCCATCCGGCATTGCCATTGAGCTGGCCGTTCGCATATGCACCATTGATGGATACTCGCACAAGTCCTTCCCGCCCGATGCTGCCGGAAACATCGGAACCGGGAGCAGAAATCCTACCGTCTGCGACGGTCAGCGTCGAGTGCGTGGCTGGCTCGCATGAACCGGCCTTGGTAATAATCGTCACATTCCACAGTCCGTCATAGGGGGTCTGGGCGAAAGCCGGCGCGGCGCCGAGGCCAGCCGCGGTGGCGGCCAGAGCGAGACCAAAAAATGCCCTTTGAGCGCGATCATGGCGCATGACAGAGACCCTCCGATTTGCGTGATGACGTGGCTTATTTCGGGACAATGTGTTGAAACTTGGGTGCGTCGCACCAGTCAGATAAAAGTCTTTATAAAACAAATACTTGAACGACAGGCGGGAACCGGGGATGGCCTCAGGGGCCGAATCGGAGGAGGGCGTGCTTGCCCGGGGCCAACAAGTGCAGCCAACAAGTGCCTAATCGGGGAGGCTGGGCGCCTTGGTCGCAAACTGCTCGTCCTGCGGTTTACCGGGCAGGACGTTGTGGATTTTGGCGTAGTCGATGACCTCGCCCAACAGCTTCTGGCCGAGCGGCGCCAGTGCACGTTCCCACAACTCGCGGGCGGTTTCGCCCTTCTTGACGAAACACCACTCCTGGGCCGCGATCGCGCCGGCATCCATGCGGTCGGCAAGGTGGTAGACGCTGCCGCCGGCGATCGGATCTCCGGCGCGGATCGTCCATTCGACCGCCGCGAGGCCGCGGTGCCGCGGCAGCAGCGATGGATGATACCCGATGCCGCCGAGCCTTGCCGCGGCGAGGGCCTCCTTGCTGACCCGCGCGTGGCTGTGCGCGGTGACGATGAGGTCGGTTCCCTCGGCGATTTCCGATGCCGCCACAAGTTTCGGATTGGCCTGCACGGTAACCGCGATCCCGGCATTGCGGGCGGCGGCCGCGAGCCGGTCTTCGCCATCCGCAACGACAACCCGGACGATGTCGACACCGCGTTGGCGCAGCATTTCCAATGTCGTCACGCCAAAATGGCGGGAACCGACGAGGGTGATCCGCATGGGGGTTCTTCCGTTACGGTGAGGTTTGTCGTTCCGTCGATAACGAGCAGCGTCGCTTCGCAAAGCGCGAATTCACAGCCGCTATCCAGCGTCTAGCGCGAAGAAAATTTCGGGATTTTTTCCGCAAATCCATTGAAGCATTTCAACCGCTCATCTTCCTCCTTCACGAAGCGGCAGTCCATAACCCCGTTGGCGGGCGTCGCTTTGGGCTTCGGCTTCGGCGGAAGGATGGCGTCGTAGCAGTCCAACCGGTCTTTTGTCTCGTCATCGATTTCGAGACATGCCAGCAGCTTTTCGGCCATGGATTTCGACGGGCTGTGCGACTTCGCGCGCGCCGGTGGCTTGTCCCCGGCCGGCGGAGGGCCGCTTTGTGCAAATGCTCCGGCGGAGTACAGCACTGCGATCAACACAAGCGTTTTCTTCATGATATTTCCTCTTGCCTAGAGCCCTAGCTCTACAAGGCGATTGATGGGCATGGCAACACGCAGAAACGAAGGTGGCGGGGAATCCGATCAAGACCCTGGCGATCTTACTGATTTGTAACAAGACAAAATGCGCGAACCGCGTCAGCAATGTTGCAGACGCCCTCGACCGGCGCCGTTTTGGGGTGGCGCTGATGCAATTTGCCTCCTAGAATCATCGCATGGCAGTGGAGATAGTGTGAACATGAGCACACCCAGGCGCTCTCGGATCATCCTTCCGTTGGTTTCGATCGTAGCCGCTTTTGCGCTGTCGGCGCAGGCGGAAGAACAGAACAGGCCGCCGCCGAAAGAAGGGCAAGGCAGGCCGGCAGCCCAGGCGGTCCGCCCGGGTCCCCCACGGCCGGGACAAGTGCAGGGCCGCGGGCCGCAGGATGGACGCTACGCCCGAGGGCGCCTGCCGGAACGCAATTTTGGCGGACACGCCTATCATGGTCGTTTCGCCTGGGAGGGTGGGCGCTGGCGTCATGAGGCCCATAACGGACGCTACGGCTGGTGGTGGGATGTCGGGGGCGTCTGGTACTTCTATCCACAGCCGATGGAAGGACCGCCCGCCTACGTGTCAGACCTGGAGGTCGTAGACGATGATGGCGGACCGGACGGACCGGACGGACCGGGCGGACCGCCGGTCGACGCCGGTTATCCCCCGCCGCCGCCTGTCGCCTATGCGCCGCCGCCGCCACCTCCACCGCCGCCGGACCCCGCCGCAAGCGCGGTCGGCGGCGCCATCGTGGGTGGGCTGTTGGGTGGCCTTATCAGCGGACGGCCGGGCGGTGCGATCGCAGGAGCGGTCGCCGGCGGCACGGTCGGTGCCATCGCCGGCGCGCAGGCCGCCGCGCGACCCGGCTATTATCTGGCGCAAGGCAATTGCTATTACCGGTATCCGTCGGGACAGTATGTCCAGGTCGACCCGCGCACTTGCTATTGAAGCGAGCCTGAAGCGCCGGGGCACCGTGGTGCCGGCAGACCGTCGGCTGCCGGCCGCGGAAAGTTGGCTTGCAAATCGCGCAAGCCGACCGGCTTTGAGCCGGGATGTGCTTTGAGCCCAATCGACGGCGGATGCGCGTTCGCGTACGACGATCAGCCTTCCATCGGATTTGCGTCACGCCCTGTCGTGGTTCGGGCCAACGATCCAACTGCGGGGCAAGCGCACCGGCATTGCAGCCGCCGATCCCGAAGAGTTAGAGTCGGGCATATCAATGAGCGTGAGTCTTGCCGACATGCGAAAGTCTTCCACGACAGCGCTCCCGTCCCTGAGTGTTCGCATCGACCTGGACACCGAAGGCCGGATCGGGCCCGGCAAGATCCAGCTGCTCGAGAATATTCGAGCCTGTGGTTCGATCTCCGCCGCTGGCCGCGCGATGGATATGTCCTACAAGCGGGCTTGGGACCTGGTGGACGAGATCAATCGTATCTGCGGGCGGGCAGCCGTCGACCGGCAAGCCGGCGGCAAGAACGGCGGCGGCGCGGTTCTCACGCCATTTGGCCTGTCGCTGGTTGCGCGTTACCGGAAAATCGAACACTCCGCGGAGAGCGCGGCCCGCAAGGAGCTTCTGGCATTGCGGGCGGACATGGGTGTCCGAAGAAAAACCTGAGCCGCCCGATAACCTGCTACCGATCGGCGGCATCGGCTCCGCGGCTTGTCTCGTGCGCGCAATCGGGCCTTACGGCGTCACGGATGTATGACTGCGACGGTGTGGCGAAAGCGCGATTTTAGTTCCCCACTGTTGCCTAATTGCACTTTGTAACGGGTTCCATCTTCGTTATATCCATCCAGCTACAGCGAGAATCGGGCAGGATTTAACGCCCTGTCGGTGTCAGTGGTCAATCTTGGGGGTGGTGGAGATGAGAAGAACGTTTGCGATGTCGCTCGCGATGGCGAGCCTGATGGCGACCGCGCACGCCGCAGATGTGGGTCTGGCTCCGGCAGCACCAGCCGTTCCGTTTTATGACCCGCTTCCCGATAGTCTGACCTGGCACGGCATTACCTTTTACGCGACGCTCGACGTCGGTTATGCCTATCAGACCAACGGCCGCCCGACCGGAGCCGTGGTGTCGACGTTGGAATTCATCCCGTTCACGACCACCAGAAATTACACCGGTCAGGCGATCTCGACGCTCGCTGGAAACGGCCTGCAGCAATCGAATATCGGTTTAAAGATCGATACACCGATCGGCAGGGACTGGAATATCGTCGGCCGGCTCGAGACGGGCTTCGATCCCTTGAGGGGCGAACTCGCGAACGGTTGCGTTTCCTTTATCCAAAACGCCGGGCTTACCTATACCGCGCAAAACTCGAACGCGGACAGCGGTCGCTGCGGCCAGGCGTTGAATGGACCGGCCTATGGCGGCATCAGCAACCCGTTATACGGCACGTTGACGGTCGGTCGGCAGCAATCTTTCCAGCTCGACGAGATTCTGGCCTACGATCCGATGCTTCTCTCCTATGCCTTTTCGTTGCTCGGTTATTCCGGCACCAATGGCGGCGCCGGCAGCACGCAAGCTGCCCGCTGGGATAACTCCGCTAAATACGTCTACCAATATGGAAACGTCTTCCATGCAGGCGCCATGTACGCCATGGGCGGCGAGGATACCGGAATTTTCGGCAACTCCATGGGTTTCCTCATCGGCACAGCTTACAAAGGGTTTTCGGTGGACGCCGTTTACACAAAGGAACACGGTGCCGTAAACCTGCAGACTGCCGTCAACGATGTGTTCGGTAGCCAGACGCTTGCCGCCAACATATCGGACAACACCGCCTGGTCCGTCATGGCCAAGTACACCTTCGAGTTCGGCGGACATGCGCCGAGCTCCATGTATACCAAGGCGGCGAAAGCTCCTGAAGCTCCGGGCGACAAGCTGACATTCTACGCCGGCTACACCCATATCGATCAGGCAAACCCTAACAGCCCGGTATTGTTCGGCGATTCGGCTGGCGGGTTTCCGCTGACCGTCTCGGCGGGGACGCTTCCCGACAATAACGCGTTCACCACCGACAAGATCCTGCAATTCTTCTGGGTCGGGGCGAAGTACGAATTCGCCTGGGGCCTGGGTTTGACGGGCGCCTATTATCACGTGAACCAGAATTCCTACGTGGCTGATAATGCAGGGTGTCCGCTTGGGGGCGCCAGCAAGACCGACTGCGCCGGTGCCTTCGATCAGGTATCGTTCCTCGCGGATTACATTGTCACCAAGCACCTCGATGTCTATGCCGGCATCACCTATGGCAAGGTGACGAATGGCCTTGCCTCAGCATTCCCCGGTACGCCGGGTGCCAAGTTCGGCTTCGCCGGCACCGGGACCAGCGTCGATACGACATCGATGATGACCGGCTTCCGTATCAGGATCTAAGAAAAATGGTCAGGCGCTGCCCTGGCTCGTTGTGGAACGAAAGCCTGCCCCGGACCTGGTCCGGGGTGGGTTGCCATTGAGGTCGCGCGGGCCTTACTTCGAAGCGTTTGCGATCTTGTGCTCCAGATGGCCGGTCTCATGATCGCGGCGCAGCTGGCTCAGTGACGTTTCGTTCAGTTGAAGAAGAACCTCGCTCAGCTTCTCGGTTTCGGGATAACCTGCGGCGAAGCCCTGTCCGTAAATCCTGCGCAACGTGCGGACCAGGGTGTTTCCGTGCTTGTGGCTGATTTCGCCATCGTGGTTGCGGTGGCGATTGTCGAGACCGGCCTTGCTCATGCTGCTCTCCATGGTGCCCACAACCGACAGCATCCTCCCGCCGGGACCAAATGGCAATCTTGCGCCGCAACCCAAGATCTTGATGGGACAATGATGTTCGGCGAGCGCGCGGCAAACTTCAGCTAAAGTTCCCGATGACAGGCTCACACCCGCCCGCCTGCGATATCGTCTTGAATGAATGTTGCGCCTCGAGATCGCGCAGGGCGATGATATTTCGTCGTCGGTCATCACGGATAAGAACTCGGTCATCACGGATAAGAACAAAGTGATCTCGCCAACCCCGATCGGGCAGACCTTGCCTTTCGACGGGACAACGCGATAGACAAACGCGGTCCTGAAACCCGCGTCGCGGTGCGACGGGACCTTCCCAGTAGCGAAACCGTCTTGCAGAACCCATCTTGCAGGTGTCCGGCGTCGGGAATGCGCCGCCGATTCCGGCGCGCAAACCGCGCCTAAGGTCGGGATCGTCACCGTCGCGTGCTATCGCCGGTCGCGGACTTTGATACGTCGGCAGGCGGATCAAGGTGGGGATGACAAATCCTTAACTGTTTCGAAATCTCTTCCGGCAAAGAGGAGTCCTTGAATCGATGAAGAGCGAGACGAATGCCCACTGAAGACGAGCGTCGAGAGTTGGTCCCGGTGATAATCGCCAGCATCGTCGCGGCGATCGGCGCATTTTGCCTGTGGTCCGACCTCAGAAGCGATTCGCTGGGCCGTGGGGACGGCATGATCACGTCCGCGGTTGTGTCACGGGCAGGAGCGATTGCGACCCCATCGGAACCGCCGGCTCATCTGGTGGTGCCGCAGACCATGCTTGCCTCCGAGCCCTCGACGGTCGGCCGCGCAAAACCCTGAAGGTATCGGCGGGAGGCTCACATCGGAATCATTATTAATGATTGCTCTATATCGTGCAGATTGTCGCGGAACCGTTTCGCGTACCGTGACCTCTGGTGATCCATGCAGCCTGTCGAAATTACCGATCCGATAGAGGCCCGACGTTGCCGCTTCGCCCAATATCGGGGCCAGAAGGCGACCGTCATGTTGAATGGATTGCCGGTCACCGGGATGGTTCGTTCGGTCATGGAAGTTAAGTCGAGCAATCCAGCGCGCTGGATCGTCTCGGTGGTACCGAAGCAGGGCATCGCGGCCTAAGCTCACCGGCGGTTTTTGCTTCTAACGTTCTCCGGCATCCAAAATCCAGGTCCGGTCGGCAAAGGCCACGTAAATTCGCTCCTGCCCAAGAGCAGCGCCAAGCTCAATCGACAGTTCGTTCAACATCGCCTCGATGGCCTCGTCGGACAGATGGCCCAGATAGGCGTGGACAGCTTCGCCAGTGAACAGCGCGACCGGTTCGCGGTCTGAGCCAACCGTGCCGTCCGGGCGCGGCCACGCATAGGTAACTTCAGCGCGGGTGAACATGCCGGAGAGCGCGGGTTGGCCGGCTTCCACGCGTCGTTTCATCCAGGCACGCGCGGTGCGGACGGCCTCCGAAACGTCGAACACGCGGCCATCGGCGTCCCAACCCTCGCGCAAGCCCACGCTGATCCGAAAATCACGGCGAGGACCCGTTGAGCCCGGAACAACGGAATAATCCTTGGCCTTCGGTGCAGGGGTTCGGGCACTCATTTCAGCTTCACCTTTCAGCCATTGATCGATCGGGCTCATCTGGTCGTGTTCTTTGGGAACGCGGAAGGCGGCTTGGCAAATTCCGCTTATCGTCGGTAGCAGTCGCCAAAAATGAGACCAGGCAAGAAGCTACGCGGTCTGCAAAAGACAACCAAGCGGATTGAGCGGCCCCGGCGGCGGTGAACTTCACAGAGGTCTCCGACTCCTCAAGCAACAGCCAGTCCAACGTGATCGCGGTGCGATCGCGGTGCCGCCGTCTTCGCGGAAGACGCCGTTGACCCGCTCGATGAAGATGAAAAGCAAGAAGCCGCCCGAAGGCGGCTTCACACTGTCTCCATCCTCTTTGTCTCCATCCTTGAAACAACAACGACGTTTAGAAGACGCTTCCCCCTGAATACATCGGGTTACGGGCGCAAGCGTCGTCGCCGCGACTATCCCAACCACCCCTGGTTCGCCAGCCGCTCCATGCTTGGTAGTCGTACACCGGGGAATAGGGATTTCCCGGTTCGATCGTCGCGCAATAGGTGCTCAGGCCGTAGTGGACCGGGTGGGCTATCATGTGCCGGGCCATCACGGGTCCTGCCAGCACGGAACACAGAAATACGGCAGCGCCCATCAGTCTGAATTTCAGTCTGAATTTCGTCATGCGTTCCTCCTCTCATTTAGGTAACGCAGGAAACCAAGCGTGGCTTCGGAAGGAGGTTCCGGTGTTGTTTTCTAAAAGAAAATTGAGATTTTCCGGACGATCGGGGGCGTTTTTCCGCAGCGCTGATCCGCTCGGTGCAAATGCGGCCGTCCAGCTTCGGTCGCGTTGGCGATCAGCTTGCGGGCGACGCGGCGAACCGGTTGAGTTGGCCAGCCCCCGATGGCGTGTGCCTGCCGAGCAAAGGGCAGCCTGACGCCAAACTGTCAGCAGCCCTTCTGGCATCGGCACGGGATCGTATGCCTATGCAGGCCGGGCAGATGATCGCCTCATGGGTGTGCCCCAAACAATACCTGGCCCTGTACATTAAAGCTGCATTCTCCCGGTACAAAGCCGGGGTTATACCAGCACGCATTGTCGAGCGAGCTGTCCCAGGCACCGCGCTGTCGCCATTTGCTCCAGGCGATATAATCGCAATACTTGCTGTGGGGATTTCCCGCTTCCCTGGTCGCACAAAAGATGCTTTGCGCGGGGTGGCCTGGACCGTAGATGACATGCCGGGCCATTGCGGGCCCTGCCAGAACAGAAGCAAGTACCGCGGCGGCGCCGATCAGCCTGAAGTTTGTCATGCGTTCCTCCTGTGATTCCGCTCGTGCGGATCACCCAGTATGGCCGAGAATGTCGCGCTTGGTTGCTAAAAGCTAATTGATTATTCGGGGTGCGTGATCTCGCGTCCCCAAGTTGTCGCTAAGTTATTGAGTTTTGTTGGTTCAGCCCTACCTCTACAAGGCGCCGTATCGCTTCCGATAGCTTCGGTTTATCCGGCGGAACTTCAAGCTTCTGTCAAGCGTTGCTATCGGCCAAAAGGAGGAGAGCGGTATGAGAACCTTTTTGATCGCGGCTCTTTTCGCCATCGTTCCCAGCATTGGCCCCGCTAACGCCGCAGACGGGTGTGGGCCCGGTTGCCACAGTACGCGCAGTGGTGCATGCGTCGTCGATGGCTGGGGGACCGGCGCCCCCATATGGAACGAGTGCCCCGCCGGGGCTCATCCTCGTCCTCCGTGTAGTTCTGGGTACGTCTGGCGCCCGCGTATGCGAGCATGTTTTGCGGCGGACTGAGGCGGGTCCTGTCCAGCAGTGAGGGCGATCCGTGCGCTGGCGGGGTAGATGAATCACCTCATGGGTGTGCCCCAAACAATACCTGGCCCCGCTCATCAAAAGCTGCATTCTCCCGGTACAAAGCCAGGGTTACGCCAGCAAGCATCGTCGAGCGAACTGTCCCAACTGCCTCGTCGCCGCCAGCCGCTCCAGGCGATGTAATCGCAATACTTGCTGTGGGGATTTCCCGCTTCCCTGGTCGCACAATAGATGCTCTGGCCTGGGCGGGCTATCACGTGACGAGCCATCGCGGGTCCTGCCAGCACAGAAAAAAGGACTGCGGCAACGCCAATCAGCCTGAATTTCTTCATGCGTTCCTCCTGCTGCTTCCGGTAATGCACAACACCAAGTATGGGAGAGAATATCGAACACGCGCTCGACGTGAAAGTGCCCGGCGCGACCTCGATTGATCGCGCCGGGACTTTCTCTTTCACGGCCTCCGCTTCCGACGTGCCGCGCGTGCATGGCTATAGCGCACTCGAAGGCATGTTCTTCGGTGGCTGCATCTTTTCAGGACGTGCGGCGGCCTGGGCATTTGCAACCATATCATCATTGCCCTGCGTCGGCATGGTCTGGAAAAACAACTGGTTCGGCGACGTCACCACAAATGGCGGCACATGGATTAGTATCTGGTGCAGCGGATGCGTTTTCGAGGGAAATGCCATGTTCGGCATGAGCGGAAACGGCGTTCAAGGCATCAGCCTAAATACATCTAGAGGCGTGGTTATCATGGGCAATGCGTTCGACCTTCTCGGCACCGCCATCAACTGCACAACCGCGGTCGGCGGGCTGTTGGTTACCGGCAATAATTTCGGCGGCTTTGCCGGCGGCACGGTTACGACGCCGGTAGCCAATACGGCCAACTGCACGCCCAACTATGTCAATCAGGCCAACGACCAGGGCAGGTCATGATTTGCGGTCATCCGACTTAAGGCGTTGGCTCAGGTATCACCGCCCAATAATACCGGATCAAGGCGCCCATCGCGGCTTGCCATTCGGCGGCGGCGTGGCGGTCTATGACGCAAGCTCCGGAACAGTGAACAGCGGCGCGGGCACGCAGGGGTTTATCTGCATCAAGCCGATCTCGTGACCTGCCGTGGACGTAGCCAAGCAAGCCACGTAGCAGGCCGCGTCTTGGGTCGATCCACCCATTGAACACCATCGTGAGTGGGGACGGTCTCTTTTAGAGAATCGTTGTAGCGCGCCTCGGAGATGCAGCGCAGCGATTTTGGCCGGGCTTTGAAGCATGCTTCAGCGGCCTCGGCGCGGGTCTCTTTGATTTTCGAGCAATAATTTAGCTAACGGACCCGTTTTCATAGATTCGACCGACAAATTGCATGGAGTGCTCCCCTCAACCGGCCAGGCCCCTACCCCGCAACCTCCCCGAGAATCAACCACTGATCGTCGAGTCGCAGTGCAGCAATCCGGTTAGCGTGCCCAGCTTCCGCGCAACCGCCAGCGGATCGCCGCTCATGCAAGGCGGCTAAGGCGGTAACGGTCGACCGGGGCGCGGGGCTTCGGTCCCGCGCCCATGCCTAAGCAGGCCGGGCAGACGATCACCTCATGGGTGTGCCCAGCCGCATTCTCCCGGCACATAGCTAGGGTTATGCCAGCAAGCATTGTCGAGCGTGCTGTCCCAAGCGCCATGCTGCCGCCAGGCACTCCATGCCATGTAATCGCAATACTTGCTGTGGGGATTTCCTGCTTCGCTGGTCGCACAAAAGATGCTCTGGCCGTAACCGTCTGTGCTGGCGATTACATGCCGGGCCATCGCGGGTCCTGCCAGCACAGAAAAAAGGACTGCGGCGGCGCCAATCAGTCTGAATTTCGTCATCCGGAAAAGAAACTTTGCAATAACAGCCATATTTGCGATCTCCAATGCCGGCTGCCCCAGCGTTAGGTAGCTCAATCCTCGCGCGGCGCAGGTGAAACAGCTCACAAAGGTGCGCGATAAAGGTCCATCTCACGACGTCTTGAGGACTCAGCGCTGGCAAGCCATACGCTGGCGCGCGAATCCCGAGCGCACCAGCGGGCTTCCTAGAGTCAGGGAGGGGCTATCCGTGCGTCAGCCGCCCGGCAATTCATCGTCGAAGGGATCCGACCGGCCAGGCTCCAACCCGCGCGCGACCTCGTTCACAATCTCAATGATCTCCCGCATGATATCACCGCGATCGCTACCGGCGGCGGCCTTGAGCAAATACGCGACCGCGGCCCGGATCCTCGCTTTGGCATCGTCGGCGCCGGCGAAAGCCCCCAAATCAATGGGGGCGAGGAATGAGTTTTCGGAGGAGATTCTTACGCTCCCACGATGCCCGATATTTGGCGCGGCATTGTTTACGGCAGAAGCGCCTGCGGAAGTGAGGGTAACGAACGAGGCCAAACTTGCCTCGGCACCAGTCACAGCTATTGGGAGACATGTGCCCTCCTTGGCGGATTGCCGGTGAAGGGGCGTAGTCCAAGTTTCCGTTGGCGACTTATGACAAACCGCTCCGTTACGTGCAAGTCGATTGCTAGAAGAGCGGAGCAAATCCCTTTGTTGTCGAGGATGTGCTTGTCGTGCTTCCGGATGTCTGAGCTGCACCCGGTTCCGAAGACACCGAGTTAGCAGGCTGTTGAAGAAGTGGCTGATCGGCGCGCTATAAATGGAATCTCGTCGCCACATTCGAGGCAGATCTCACCTTCGAGAGAGCCGTCATCCAGCATCTCTGCCCAACCATGGCCGCTTGCGGGCTCCATTTCATCGCTGCCATTCCATGTGAACGCGACGGCATCGCCTTCGCATCGGAGGCAAGTTGCCGACGTTATGGTTCACTGCCCGGAACAGCGCGATGATGGCGGCTTGGTTTGTGGTGATCGAGTAGAGATTGCACATCGTTATGTGGGTGTTGCGACTGTCGCCGATGCGAGTTCTTCTGAAAGTGCCTTCAGCGTTTTTCTCGCCTCATCCGGCAAGTCGTCCAAGGTGCATTGAAAGGGCACATCCAAACCCAGACGTCTGTCGGGATCATTTTTCCATACAAAGTACACGAAGGAACGCTTCTTGCTCAGGTCATGATGCAAGCCGGTAATCAAAAGCTCCGTCATTTTCCGCTCCGGATTTGGAGTTATCGCTCGCCGGGCCACCAAGTCGACGGCGGGGCGCTCGCGGAAATCTTCCTTGTCCGGAGCGCAACCAGATGGCTGCGCTTGTAGGGGTGGCCCCGGACCTCTGAGCAATCCTTACAGCGCATGTACCGCTCCAGTTCATGAATTGGCGTCGTCTTTGCCCGGCGGACGATATCAAGCGCGATCGTTTGATGCGTGTTGCAGCCAAGGCATTTGACTTCGAGATAGAGGTAACCGGCGTTTAGCACGTCGCCCAGAGCAGGCGAGGGCTGGGCTGGTCCCTTATATCCGAGCATGCGCTGGTTCCAGGCCTCGCAGGCGAGCCGATCAGCCTGCTTGCGCGCTTCGGCTGCCAAGATGGCGGCTTCATATGAGCCTGAATCGGGACCGTCGTTGATGGCCCAAGCCGAAATCGGCGACGATTCTATCGAGACAAAATCGGTGGACTTGGGCCACCATGATGTCGCCCGACCGGTGCCGACAACGCGCAATGCCTCCAACCCGGCGCCGGTGACGCAGGATTTTCGGTATCTCATCTATTACGTCTGGTCCGAACTGCCGCCTGCCGAGAAACCGGCGGATATCGTCTTAAGGTCACTCAAGGACACGCCGGTCGGAACGCCGGTCGAGGAGATCAAGCGCGCTTCCGAGGCTTTCGGTCTGGATTTCAATTTCATGAAAGCGGTTGCCAGGATCGAGTCCGGTTTCGACCCCAAGCAACACACCGGGTCGTATATCGGCCTGTTCCAACTGAGCAAATACGAGTTCAACAAATTCGGCTCCGGGAAGATTCTTGATTCCCGCGACAATGCCATTGCGGCAGCCTACAAGGTCATTACCGAAGGCATTCTGTTCGAGTGGGTGACGCACAAGAAGCCGACCTTGAGTGATCTTTACTTGATCCATCAACAAGGCTGGGAAGGCGCCGCCGAGCACATCAGCCAACCTGATCGCATCGCTTGGAAATCCATGTGTGCCACCAGCGAAGGCAGGGAGAAAGGCGAAAAATGGTGCAAACGCGCGATCTGGCGGAATACCCTTCCGGCCGTCAAAGACGAGTGGAAATCGGTGGATAAGCTGACATCGGGGGCGTTCGTCGGAATGTGGCGCGAGCGGGTTGCACATTTCTATTCGAAATACATGGCCACCGCCACCGCCACCGCCACCGCCGCCGCCGCCGAACGGGCGAACCAGTAAATTTCCGTTGAGTGGTTGGCAGGCGTTGCCGCACCCGCGGGCCGAGCGGGGGCCTCACCGCCGCTGCGGCACGTGGTGCCGCTTATCGCTCAGCGGTCGCGCGGATGCACTTTACGTCGTCAACGACGCGCGCGGATCGTTCCTACTGCGCGCTAACGAGGTGATCGATCAGGTGCCGACGTCCGTTGTTGGCGCAAAGCGGCCATCCGCCGAAATAGCGAC
>Ga0185299_10001079_pt1 | contig 59616 bp, 52 predicted proteins | sample PaiPotPPA55metaG_FD_128002 | JGI IMG/M metagenome (GOLD analysis project Ga0185299, IMG submission 128002) | Iron sulfur acid spring bacterial and archeal communities from Banff, Canada, to study Microbial Dark Matter (Phase II) - Paint Pots PPA... ... | reverse complement strand
AATCTGCCTCTGCATTAATTGACGAGCTGATTGCGGAACTCACAGACTGGCGTGGAAAAACGCTCGCCAGCATCCGCAAGAGCATCCTTGAGGCCGACCGGGAGATCATCGAGGAATGGAAGTGGATAAGAAGCCAGTGTGGTCTCACGACGGAATCATCGCGGTCGGCAACGCCCACAAAGATAAGGTGAAGCTTACCTTTTCCCACGGGGCGAGCCTCCGAGATCCTGACAAGCTCTTCAACGCGGGCCTCGGAGGCAACGCGTGGCGAGCGATCGATTGTTTTGAGGGCGATGAGATTAATGAGCGTGCTCTAAAAAATCTCATCCGTGCCGCTATGGATTACAATCAGATCAAATTGAAGAGGAAAGCGGCTGCGGGTACTCGAGCGAAAGTACATAAGAGTAAAAAGGGATGAAACTACAGCTTTTTCTCACTAATTCTCTTTGCGCGACTGCCTGGGTACAGAGCGCGCCCGCTAGAGGGCAACGAGTCCAAGCCATAACAAGACATTGCAATAACAAGACACTTCCCAAAAACCACTGAAACTGTCGATTTCGCCACAGCTCATTCGACAAGTAAGTAGAGCCCGGCTTGGCTGTGGCTGCCCCTTTTGGGGAGATGCAGACCATGATACTGCACTTGCTAAAGCTCTGAATCCTTTTCCTGAACAGGGAAATCTGATGTGGGAAAGCGCATCTGTGTCAAGGATTTCGGGGGCGATGGATAACTCCTGGGATAGGATTGAAGCGGCTATGCCGCGACTTTCCGCGTCTGCTCTCTGCCCGTGTATGCAGAACTTTTTCTTGTAAGGAGAACCAATGGCAAAGAGATTGATCCTCGTGCTGGGCGTGATGGCAGTGGTCATCATGGCCCTGGGCTTCGCTAAATTCCGGCAAATTGAATCGGCCGTGCACGCTGGCGCGTTTCAGCCACCTCCGGAAGCGGTTACCAGCATTGTGACGCAGCGGGAGCAGTGGCCGGCGAGCATGACCGCAATCGGCACCATCGAGGCTGTTCACGGCGTCATGGTCAGTGCCGACCTTCCTGGCACCGTCGCGCGAATCAACTTCGATTCCGGTAAGGCTGTGAGGGAAGGGGAAATTCTGGTCGAGTTGGATACCCGGCAGGAGCGGGCCCAACTGGCCTCGCTGGAAGCGCAGCGCGACTTGGCGAAGGTGAATTTTGGCCGGATGCAGGAATTGGTAAATGCCGGCGTCATTTCACGGATGGATTACGACCAGGCCACGGCCCAGCAAAAGGCCACAGAAGCAAATGTGGCGGAGATCCGTGCCACGATTGACCGAAAGACAATTCGGGCGCCGTTTTCAGGAATCCTGGGCATCCGCAAGGTCAACCTGGGGCAGTACCTGCCCGCCGGCAGTCCTGTGGTTTCCAACCAGTCTTTGAACCCGATCTATGTGAACGTCGGCGTGCCGCAGCAGGCGGCCGCCCAGGTGCATGTCGGCCGGAATCTGCGCGTCACCACGGAAGACGTCGCGGGGAAGGTGTTCGCCGGCAGTGTTACAGCAATCGACTCGGAAGTCGACCCCACTACCCGCAATATCCAGGTCCAGGCGACGCTCTCCAATCCCGAAGGTAAGCTAAGGCCGGGAATGTTCGTTCAAGTGGAGATGCCGCTGGGTGCAAGCCGTTCTGTCATTGCGCTGCCAGCATCCGCCATCAATTACGCTCCGTACGGCGACTCGGTCTTTGTCATCACGGATCTCAAGGATCCCACGGGCAAAACCTATCGCGGCGTGCGTCAGCAATTCGTCAAGGTCGAGGGCGCGCGCGGAGATCAGGTCGCGGTCATCTCGGGGTTAAACCCTGGCGAAGAAGTCGTGACATCGGGCGTATTTAAGTTGCGCAACGGCGCCGCGGTCCAAGTTAACAACAAAGTCCAGCCGGGAAATAGTCCCGCTCCTAAACCCGAGGACAGCTAAAAATGAAGTTCACCGATCTCTTTATAAAGCGGCCGGTTCTCTCGGTCGTCGTTAGCCTGGTAATCCTGATTGCCGGGCTGCAGTCCATCCGATCGCTGAGTGTGCGTCAGTATCCACGCAGCGACATCGCGGTGGTGCAGGTCACGACGGTTTATGTCGGCGCTAACGCGGACCTGGTTCGCGGATTTATCACCACGCCGATCGAGCGCGTCATTGCCAGCGCGGACGGTATCGACTACATGGAGTCGTCGAGCGTCCAGGGAGTGAGCACAATCACCGTCCACCTGAAGCTTAACTACGACACCAACGCTGCGCTCACGCAGATTCAGGCAAAGCTGGCCCAGGTTCGCAATGATCTGCCGCCCGAATCGCAGGCTCCGGTTATTGACCTGCAAACGGCGGACACCCAGTTTGCTGCGATGTACCTGGGTTTTTCATCCGCCAGTCTTGATCAAAACCAGATCACCGATTATCTGACGCGAGTGGTGCAGCCGAAGCTAAGCGCCATCAGCGGTGTGCAGCGCGCTGATATCCTCGGCGACCGCACGTTTGCGATGCGAATCTGGCTCAAGCCGGACAAAATGGCGGCGCTGGGCATTTCGGCTTCCGCGGTGCGAGACGCGTTATCGAAGAACAACCACCTTTCGGCGCTCGGGCAAACCAAGGGTTCTATGGTATCGGTGAACCTGATCGCCAACACCGATCTGCGCACTGCTGAGGAATTTCGTCAACTTGTGGTCCTGCAGGACAAGGGAGTCGTAGTCCGCTTGGGCGAGATTGCGGATGTCGTATTGGGCGCGCAGAACTACGAGCAGGACGTTCGCTTCAACGGAGAGACGGCGACGTTCATGGGGATATGGGTTCTCCCCACCGCTAACTCCCTCGAGGTGATCAAGAAGGTTCGTGCGGCAATACCGGAAATTCGGGCGCAGTTGCCGCCTGGGATGAAGGCCGGCATTCCTTATGATTCAACCGCCTACATTCAGGACGCGATTAACGAAGTTCTGACGACGCTTACCGAGACGCTGCTCATCGTGATCGTGGTCATCTTCCTCTTTTTAGGTTCGTTCCGCTCGGTGCTCATACCCGTTGTTGCCATTCCGATTTCCCTGATCGGCGCCGTCTTTCTCATGCTGTTGTTCGGCTTCACCATCAACCTTCTGACGCTGTTGGCGATCGTGCTCTCGGTCGGGCTAGTGGTCGATGACGCAATTGTGATCGTGGAGAACGTCGAGCGCCATCTGCATCTGGGCAAGACTCCTTACCAGGCGGCAATTGATGCGGCCCGAGAATTGGTAGGCCCGATCATTGCCATGACGATCACACTCGCCGCGGTGTATGCACCAGTTGGCATTCAGGGAGGGCTCACCGGTGCGCTATTCCGCGAGTTTGCATTTACTCTTGCGGGTGCTGTCATCGTTTCCGGCGTCGTGGCGCTGACCCTTTCTCCGATGATGGGGTCGAAGTTGTTGCGCACGGGAGACACCGAACGGGGCTTCGCGGGAATCGTCAATCGCACGTTTGAGAGGATCCGGGGTCTTTACTCACGGACGCTCACCGGGACACTCCAATACCGCCCCGTGGTCTTCGTGCTCTGGGGGATCGTTGTTCTGCTGATCGTGCCTTTCTACATGTTCTCGCAACGGGAACTCGCCCCCGCCGAGGACCAGGGAGTCGTCTTCGGGGTGATCCAAAGCTCGGCGAACTCCACGATTGATCAGACCAACCTCTTCACGTCCCAGGTTTATGACGTCTATCGCGCTTTCCCCGAGAGCGACAGTATCTTTCAGATCACTTCCCCAAGCGGCGGCTTCGGAGGCATGGTAACCAAGCCGTGGAGCCAACGGAAAAAGACGGCTCAGCAACTGCTGGTTGAATCGGTCGGGCCGCTGTCGAAAATCCCCGGCATTCGCGTCATCCCATTGACTCCGCCCCCGCTGCCGGGCGGTGGAAACTTCCCGGTTGAGTTCGTGATTACCTCGGCGATGGAGCCCAGGCAGCTCGACGCATTTGCTAAACAACTCGTAGGTAAGGCATTCGCGAGCGGCTTGTTCATTTTCGCCGACTCCGACCTGAAGTTCGACCAGCCTCAGGCCGAGGTCGTCTTCGACCGCGACAAGCTCCGCTCTCAGGGAGTGGACCTGACTCAGGCCGGTCAGGATCTTTCCACCATGCTGGGCGGGGATTATGTAAATCGCTTCAGCATCCAGGGGCGGAGTTACAAAGTCATTCCGCAGATCAAGCGCGCCGAGCGTTTGACGCCCGATCAGCTCCAGCAGATCTACGTCAAAGGATCTGACAACAAACTCGTCCCGCTATCCACGTTCGCAACCTTGAAGAATACAACCGAGCCGCGCGAGCTGAAAAAATTCCAGCAGCTCAATGCTGTGACCATTCAGGGAGTGATCCCGCCGAATGTGCCGCTCGACAAAGCGCTGAGTTTCCTGGAAGACCAGGCCAAGACTATCCTGCCGCAGGGCTTCACTGTGGACTACTCTGGCGAGTCGCGCCAACTTCGGGTGGAGGGCAGCAAGTTCCTCGGCACGTTCTTGTTGTCGGCGATTCTGATCTACCTCGTCCTCGCCGCGCAGTTCGAGAGCTTCCGCGATCCATTCATCATTTTGGTGGGCTCGGTGCCACTGGCCATCTCAGGTGCGTTGATGTTTTCGTTCCTGGGGCTGACGACGCTCAACATATATAGCCAGGTAGGTTTGATCACGCTGGTCGGCCTGGTTTCGAAGAACGGCATCCTGATCGTGGAGTTTGCCAACCATCTCCAGGAGACAGGAAAGGACAAGCTGGCAGCGGTTATTGGAGCGGCTGAGACGCGGCTGCGACCGATCCTGATGACGACTGCGGCCACGGTCATGGGTCACTTTCCGCTGGTATTCGCCACAGGCCCTGGAGCCGGAGCGCGCAACAGCATTGGCATCATGCTGGTGAGCGGAATGATCATCGGGACAGCATTCACGTTGTTCGTGGTGCCTTCCATCTACATGCTGGTGGCGACATCGCACGCGCATGTTGCAGATGAGCTTGTTGAGGTGGCGGCTGGAAGCGGTCGGGAGACGGAGGCGATGGCCTAGGGCAACGACGCAGTCCGGAATCCGGTTACTGCGGGTACCAGTCGAGCAAACGGACTTCGATCCCGGTTCCTTCCAGCCGCTTTTGAAATACGGTGAGGTCGGAGCCGCGGTAATGATACGGAATCACAACCTTCGGGCGGAATGCCTTTACCGCATCCGCTGCTTCGTCGGGAGGCATGGTGTAGGGCAGATTCATGCAGACGAACGCCACGTCGATATTCTTCAGGGCGCGCATTTCTGGGACGCCTTCGGTGTCACCGGAGAAGTAAAAACGCACGCCGCCGAAGGTGAGCACGTATCCGTTTCCGCGTCCCTTGTAATGGAAGAGTTTGCCTGGGGCCGGACCGCGCGTCAGGTTAAGGTTATAGGCGGGGATTGCCTCGATGGTCCAGCCCTGCCAGGTTTTGGTTTCACCATTCGCAATTGGCTTGGCCGTCGTGACCGTTGCCACTACGGCGGGCGGCGCCAGGATGTCCGTTCCGGCCTTGCTGATCTCGGCGATAGAAGCGGGATCCATGTGGTCGGGGTGAATGTCGGTAATCAGAATGAGGTCCGCTTTTGGAGACCCGACAAACTTCGCAGGTTTCGATGGGTCGAGGTAAATGGTTTTTCCTCCCGCCTCGATCAGCGTGCTGGCGTGATACAGCGGAGTGACCTTGACGTCTCCTGCCGCCGTTGGAAATATTTGTGGAGCGGCCGCAGAGTAGGCGAAGTACGACACAGTGAAGAAGAAGCAAACAAGAGCCGGCAGTTTCATCTCGACCTCATGGAAACTTTTAGCAGCCTCGGTGCCTTGACAGGTACAACGACAGCGTGCACCCTACATAAGATCGCATGATCCCGATTCGTTTGCCAATGCCACGTGCGAAATAAAATAATTTCTCCTGCGACCCCCCGAAGCAACTTGTCATCTAACCAAATCTCGCAGGTAGGTTGGGGCGGCTTGCCTGCAAAGGGGCGATTCGTCTAATTATCGTGATCAGACCGGGAGCGCCGAATGCTTGCTGCAGAAAAGAGCGTCGCAGTCCCTTATGTGCTAATGGAACGGGTGTTCGAGGCTCGTCGGCGAAGCGATGAGCTCTTCAATTTGGTGCGCGAGAACGCTCGGTATGAGCGTCCGATTCCGGAACGCCACCGCATCATCTTTTATCTGGGACATCTTGAGGCATTCGATTGGAATTTACTGAACGGAAGCGTCTTCGGGATGAAGAGTGTTCATCCTGAACTTGATCGCCTGTTTGCTTTCGGCATCGATCCAGTCGGTGGCGGGCTCCCCAGCGATCTGCCGTCCGACTGGCCCGCAGTGGATGTCGTCCGCGATTACGTCAGCAATATCCGCAACCGTCTCGACTCGAACCTTGAAAAAGTAATACTCGAACCACACTTCCGAACGGACTTAAGAACGGACGACAGAACGAACGACGGTTTTTCATTGCGCACGCTACTTAACGTAGCGATTGAACATCGCCTGATGCATGTGGAAACTCTGTCCTACATGCTGCATCAGTTGCCACTCGACACGAAGGAGCCGAGAGCGCAGCAAGCAGTATCGCCGAATCTTGCTGGCGCGCCAGTCGCACACCGGATGGTCAACGTGCCGGCCGGCGTCGCAACACTCGGGCTTGCGCGAGATGCTAAAGACTTTGGGTGGGACAATGAGTATGAAGCTCACGCGGTCGACGTTCCTGCGTTTGAGATTGATCAGTACAAGGTGACAAACCGGCAATATCTCGAATTCATGGCGGCGGGTGGCTATGAGACGCGCGATTTCTGGAACGAGGATGACTGGAACTGGAGGACTGCGGGTGGAATTTCTCATCCGTTGTTCTGGAAGAAGGACCGAGATCGATGGCTTTACCGCGCGATGTTCGACGAAGTAGCGCTCGAGGAAGCGGCCCTGGATTGGCCCGTGTATGTGAGTCAGGCGGAGGCTAGCGCGTATGCACACTGGGCAGGGAGGTCGCTCCCCACAGAAGCGGAGTGGCAGCACGCCGCCTACGGCACCGTCGAGGGAAACGCGAGAGTTTATCCATGGGGCAACGAAATGCCCAAGGCCGAATTTGGGAATTTTGACTTTTGCGGTTGGGATCCGGCGCCGGTGAATTCGTTTCCCGAAGGCCAGAGTGCTTTCGGCATTCACGATATGTTAGGCAACGGGTGGGAATGGACGGCCACCGTTTTCGGCCCGCTCCCCGGTTTCGAGCCGTTTCCGTTTTACCGCGGGTACTCCGCTGATTTCTTTGATGGCAAGCATTTCGTCATGAAGGGCGGCTCGTCGCGCACGGCTGCGTGCATGCTGCGGCCTACGTTTCGCAATTGGTTCCAGGCGCATTACCAATACGTGTATGCCAGTTTTCGCTGTGTAAGCCGCTGATGATCGAAAGGGGACTTGGAAATGCTAGTTCATGCGATCACGACCAATGCCACTTATGAATTCGCTGTCGACGTGCGCGCGGGGCTCGCGCGGCCGGGACAGAAGGAACTCCCATCCAAGTATCTCTACGACGACGTGGGGTCGGCTCTGTTTGAAGTGATCAGCCATCTGTCCGAGTACGGCCTCACCCGAGCCGATGAGCGTTTGCTGCAACGGCATGCTAGCGAGATCGTGGAACGGCTGGACGCTCCGGTCGCCGTGGCCGAACTCGGCAGTGGCAGTGGCAAGAAGACGCGCTGGATACTGGAGGCTCTGAGCCGGCGGCAGCGGACTTTTTATTATCCCGTGGAAATATCCCGCTCAGCTTTGCTCATGTGCCAGCGCGAACTTAGCGATATTGATTCCCTCAGTATTGTGGGGTTTGAGCGCGAATATCTTGATGGGTTGTTGGAGGTGGCAGCGCACCGGCAGCGCGGCCAACATCTCTTCGTGTTGTTTCTGGGGAGCACGATTGGGAATTTCGATCGTCCCGCCGGAGTAAAATTCCTGGCGGAGGTTCGGCGCATTCTCGAGCCCGGAGACTCGCTGCTTCTTGGAACGGACCTGGAAAAATCCAGCGCACAATTGCTCAAGGCATACGACGACGAGTTGGGAGTGACCGCGGCTTTTAATCTCAACCTGCTGGCCCGCATCAATCGCGAACTCGATGCGGATTTTGATTTGGGCCAATTCGTCCACACCGCCAGGATCAACCGCGAAGCCCGGAGCGTCGAAATGCATCTGCGATCGAAGTGCCGGCAGACGGTGCGCATCCCGGCGGTGGATTTGCGCGTCGAATTTTTGGAGGGAGAGACCATCTGGACGGAGAGCAGCCACAAGTACTCGGTCGACGAGGTCTTCCAGATGGCCCGCAACGCCGGCTTCAGCTGCCAGGCACAATGGATTGATGAGCAGTGGCCCTTTGCGGAGAGCCTCCTGATCGCGGAATAGCTTATTATGCTTTCACGCCTAACAGCCCGCGGTGAATTTGAATTCCGCAGGCCTAGCGCTTGAAGGCGGATTCACTTTGAGGCTCTTTCGGCATGCCTGAAGGCATGCCCTGATACGAATCGCATTTCTACCACGGACTGCTAAACACACGGAGGAATCAATGGCACAGGAATGCACTCACCTTGATCAGATCAAAATACGAAAAACGGACAAGCATGTTTGTGAGGATTGCGTGAAGCTCGGCGATACCTGGGTTCACCTGCGCATGTGCCTTATCTGCGGCAATGTCGGTTGCTGCGACTCGTCCAAGAACAAACACGCCACCAAACACTTTCACAAAACAACGCATCCTCTTATGCGCTCGATCGAGCGGGGCGAATCCTGGGTTTGGTGTTATGTAGACGAGATCGAGGCGGGCGAACTTGCAGCTTGAACGCTGAAGATAGGATCCAGGATGCGACGGCTTGCGGTCCGTTTAGAAGCTAGACGATAATTTACGCGACCAGAGTGTAGTCTGCTGTATCTAACCCTCTATACCTGATCACAAATTCAAACTGTAGTTCAGACTTGCTGTCTGAATCCACCTTCTTCATCACCAGGGCTGAGTCCGACTATGCCAAAACCAGTTTTGCTTAGTGTCGATGACGACTCTGACGTTTTGCGGGCGATTGAACGCGACTTGCGCTCGCAGTACGGTGCGGAGTATCGCGTCATCGGGAGCGATTCTCCCGAGGGAGCACTGGATCTGTTGAAGCAGCTAAAGGTGCGCAATGACCCCGTTGCCCTGCTGCTGGCGGACCAGCGCATGCCTCGGATGGACGGGGTCGTATTTCTGCAGGAAGCAATGCACATCTTTCCCGATGCGAAGCGTGCGCTGCTCACCGCCTACGCCGATACGAACGCTGCGATCAGCGCGATTAATCAGGCCAGCATCAACTATTTTTTCTTGAAGCCGTGGGATCCGCCGGCAGAGCATCTGTACCCGCAACTGAACGATCTGCTCGATGATTGGCAAGCTTCCTATCGGCCGGCGTTCCAGGGGATCCGCGTTCTGGGTACGAGGTGGTCGCCGCGGTCGTACGAGCTGCGGGACTTCCTGGCGCGCAATCGCGTTCCCTATCAATGGATCGACGTGGAATTTTCGGCCAACGATCCGGAAACCAAGCGTCTCGTGGAGGCCCTTGGTCCCGAGGCCGCGAACCTCCCGGTCGTACTCTTCCCGGACGGAACGAAGCTTCTGGAGAGTCTGCCGGCAGATGTTGCGCAAAAAGTCGGTCTGCGGACCCGCGCGCAGACCGACTTTTACGATTTGGCGATTGTAGGTGGTGGACCGGCGGGACTGGCGGCCGCCGTTTATGGCGCGTCGGAGGGCTTGCACACAGTGATGATTGAGCGCGAAGCGCCGGGCGGCCAAGCCGGGATGAGTTCGCGAATCGAGAACTATCTTGGATTTCCAGCCGGACTCAGCGGTAACGATCTGGCTCGGCGCGCGGTGGTGCAGGCGAAGCGTTTTGGAGTGGAAATCCTGTCTCCCCAGGAAGCGGTCGGGGTGCGCACCGAAGGATCTTATCGGTTTATCAAGCTGGCTGATGAAAGTGAAATATCCTGCCACGCACTGATGATCGCTAGCGGAGTGCAGTGGCGGCGATTGGACGCTCCCGGAATCGATAAGCTGCAGGGCGCCGGTGTTTACTACGGTGGCGGCGCAACGGAAGCGCTTTCGTGCAAAGGCGAAATCGTCTACGTGGTCGGCGGCGCGAATTCAGCGGGTCAAGCGGCGATGAACTTTGCCAAGTATGCGGAGCGCGTCGTCATGCTGGTGCGCGGAGATTCTCTCGCCAGCACCATGTCACAGTATCTGATTGACCAGATTAAAGAGACGCCCAACATTCAAGTGTGGTCCCACGCCAGCGTGGCCGAGGTGCATGGCGAAGCGCGCTTGGAAGAGATTTCCGTCCTTTGTTCGGATACCGATAAAGTGGAGCGGGTGCCCGCAAGTTCGATCTTCATCTTTATTGGAGCCCTGCCACGAACTGATTGGCTGGGAGATCTCGTCGAGCGAGACGAGCGGGGCTTCCTCCTGACTGGGCCCGATCTTATTCGCGACGGAGAACGTCCCACGGGGTGGGCGCTCGACCGGGATCCCTTCCTGCTCGAAACAAATGTTCCCGGAATCTTTGCGGTGGGCGATGTGCGGCATGGTTCCGTGAAGCGCGTCGCTTCGGGTGTCGGCGAAGGATCGGTAGCGGTGCAGTTCATTCATCAGTACTTGAGCAAGGTATAAATGGTCGAGAAATCGGAACTACTTCGCGTCCCGGCCTTCGCGGATTTGCCGGACGATCAACTCGCCTGGTTCCTCAGCCATGCGCAGGAACTTCACCTCAAAGCCGGTGAGACCTACTTGCGCGCCGGCGATCCCGCGAATGCGATGTTCGTGATTCTTGAGGGGCAACTCGAGATCCGCGGAGAAATTGGCGGCGAAACTGTCGCATTTGCCATCGATGCGGGTAATGTTACTGGAGCGCTTCCGTTTTCGCGGATGAAGAACTTTACCGTGGGTGGGCGTGCACTCGTGGACACCCGCGCATTGAAGTTTTCCGCGGCCCTGTTTCCCGATCTTGTACAGAAGATGCCGGAACTCGCCAAGCGCCTGGTGGGCCTGATGTCCGACCGAATCCGCGAAACCACTCGGATGGAACAACAGCGAGAGCGATTGGCCGGTCTAGGTAAGCTTTCGGCGGGTCTGGCTCATGAACTCAATAATCCGGCGTCCGCGGCCAAGCGTGCCACCAGTCAACTGCGTAAGATCCTGAAGAAAGTCAAGGACGCCAGCCTTGAACTGGGCAGGCGGGATCTTACTCCTGCGCAGAAATCGGAGATTGAGAAATTGGAAGCGGCGTTCACTGCGCACGACGAACCTCCACTTGATCCACTGGCCGTCAGCGATCTCGAAGAGCAGGTTGATTCCTTATTGCGCAGTCACGGGCAGAACGACTTGTGGCAACTGGCGGCCGATCTGGCGCGCAAGAGCATCAAGCCGGAAGTGCTGGAATCGTTATTCGCGGCTCTCGATGCCGGCACTGCCCGAGCCGCTCTGGTGAGAATCGCTGCGTCGGTCGAGATTGGCAACTTGCTGAATGAAATCGAAAGCAGCACATCGCGAATTTCTGACTTGGTGGGTGCAATCAAGGAATACACCTACATGGACCAGTCTCCGGTGCAAAACGTCGATATCGTGAAAAGCCTGGAGACCACGCTCACCATCCTGAACCACAAGCTCAAACGGGGAGTGGAGGTGCAGCGCAACTACCAGCCCATTCCGTTTCTGGTGAATTCATTCGGCAGCGAACTCAATCAGGTTTGGACCAACATCATCGATAATGCCATCGATGCCATGGGCGGAAAAGGCGAACTTCGGGTGCGAACCTATCAGGACGACGGTTGTGTTGTGGTAGAGATTGGCGACAACGGTCCAGGGATTTCGCCCGAGGTTGAGGCACACATCTTTGAACCATTTTTCACAACCAAGGGAGTAGGCCAGGGAACAGGGCTGGGCCTCGACACGGTGCAGCGCATCGTGAAAAAACACAGGGGCAGTATTCAGGTCGATTCGAAACCGGGTGACACACGTTTTCAGGTATGGCTTCCGCTGGCGGAAGCCTCGGTACTTCCACAGAAAAGTCACAACTGAAGTCAAGACCAAGGAGATCTTATGCCCACTCTCACGACAAAAGACGGCACGCACATTTACTACAAGGACTGGGGAAAGGGCCAGCCCATAGTGTTCAGTCACGGGTGGCCGCTTACCGCGGACGACTGGGATGGACAAATGTTGTTCTTCGGCCAGCAGGGCTATCGCGTCATTGCGCACGACCGGCGAGGTCACGGTCGTTCTACCCAGACCTGGGATGGCAATGACATGGACACCTACGCCGACGATCTCGCAGCGCTCACTGAAAAGCTTGACCTGAAGAACGCAATCCATGTGGGGCACTCCACTGGCGGCGGAGAAGTTGCCCGATACATCGGGCGGCACGGCTCCAAGCGCGTTGGCATGGCCGTGCTCATCAGCGCGGTGCCGCCGTTGATGGTGAAGACGGACAAGAATCCGGCTGGCGCGCCGATCTCGGTGTTCGACGACCTGCGAGCCCAATATACGAAAAATCGCGCTCAGTTTTACAAGGACATTACCCTCCCGTTCTACGGATACAACCGGCCGGGCGCCAAGATTTCCGAAGGCATCCGCGAGCACTGGTGGCTGCAAGGGATGATGGGAGGGGTGAAAGCGGGCTATGACTGCATCAAGGCCTTCTCGGAGACGGATTTTACGGAGGACCTCAAGAAGTTCGACGTGCCAACCCTCATTCTTCATGGCGACGATGATCAGATCGTGCCGATCGGCGCGGCGGCTCTGATGTCCGCGAAGATTGTGAAGGGCGCGACGCTGAAAGTCTATCCGGGCTTTCCGCACGGGATGCCCACAACCAACGCGGATCAGATCAATGCCGATCTGCTCGCGTTCCTAAAGCGTAGCGGTCAGGTAGCGGCGTAAGTTTTAGTGCTGTCGATCCGGCGGACTTGGAGCTAACGCGAAGATGAAATTCTCAGACATGATTGTGCTGGTTGCAGGCGGGACGGGCGGACTTGGGCGCGCGGTGAGTCTCGCATTTCTAGAGCAAGGCGCCAAGGTGGTTGTCACCTATCGGCAGCAGAAAGAGTTTGATGCCCTCAAGAGCGAGGCCGGAGCGAATGGCTCGGCGATCGAGGGACACGGTGTTGACGTCACCGACGAAACTGCTGTGCGTCAACTCCTCGCCAACGTTCTAGCCGAGCACGGCCGCTTGGACGCGTTGGTGAATGCGGTGGGTGCCTACGCTGGCGGTGTGAGCTTGTGGGACCTTGAGACGAAGGTTTTCGACCAGATGCTCGCGCTGAATTTGCGCTCGGGATACGCGCTGTTGCGTGCTGCGATACCGGCGATGCTCAAACAAAAACATGGAGCGATCGTAAACGTTGCGTCAAAAGCCGCGTTGGATCACGGTGCCGGTGCCGCCGCCTACGCCGCCTCAAAGGCTGCTGCAGTGGCGCTGATGGATTCATTGGCTGCGGAAGTGAAAGGTACCGGAGTAAGGGTGAACTCGATTCTTCCCAGCATCATCGACACAGAAGCAAACCGCAAAGCAATCGCTGGCGCCGATTTTCGAAAGTGGCCGAAGCCCAACGACATCGCGCGCGTCATCCTGTTTTTGTGCAGCGATGATGCCCGGGTGATTCACGGCGCGGCCGTGCCGGTCTATGGGGATAGCTGAAACTTTCTTACCCACTTAGGGTAGAAGCCCTAACACCCCTACCCCGTTCGTCGTTCCTACATAAACCTTCCCATTCGCAATGGTCGGAGTAATGAACTTGTTCCCATTGCCAAAGTGGTCACGTCCCCCCGCTGCCTGATTCGAGTTATATGACTCGACACTCAGATTGTTCGCACTGTAAGCATGCAGCACCGCCGGCGAGGTATTCTCCGCCGCCCACAAGATCAAGTTGTTTGCCGAACTCCCGGAAATGCTGGGCGTAGCCCCCGGATAATTGAACTGTGTGCTGGTCTCCGACGCAGGCGTAGAATCCAGCAGGCCGCTGGTGTTGAACGAGAACGCTTTGATTGTGTCGTCCACCCCACCGTAGTAGATTCTCTTGTTGGCAAACGCCGGCGCCGAAAACACCGGCCCCGCTATCGCGACGGGCAATTCCTGGTAAAGCTGACTATTGTTATTCGGATTAAACTTTCCCATGTTCGACCGATTCGCCAGGTAGATGTTGGAATCCTTTCCAGCACCCACAACCAAGGCGTGGATCACTCCGCCGGAGTCCTTGAAAGTCGGCACCACCATCGCGCCGCCCGAACCTAAATCCTGGTCCGCATTCGACTCACTCACCGTGTTGTACATGTTGAAGTAGTCGGACACGGCGAGGTGACCATTCTTCGTGGAAAGCTTCATGATGGCGTTCCCATAATCGCTATTTACCGGGAACCCATTGGCATTCAGCGTCGTGTCGAACGTTCCATTCCCGACGAGAAAGTAAATGTTTCCGCTCGAGTCCGCCGCCGGTCCCGCCCCTGACGCCCAGATCGCGCCGTCGTTTCCATTTGGCGTCACATTGAGCACTGATTGCTGCGCCAAAGTCGTCCCGTTATAACTGATGATCCATCCCGTATACGGCCGGATGTCACAGTGAGAAGCCCACGAGGTATATACGATGTGATTCACCAGTAACAACCCAGCCCGCTCTTTGTATTGCTTGGGGTCGAAGATCACGTACCCACCCTGGCTGTTATCGCCGGTTCCCGGATACCTGGCCGCAATCTCCACGGGGCCGCCAAACTCCTCCACTCCGCTGGTGATGTCCAATGCGTGCAGCCGCTGATGATAATTCGAGCTTGAGTCCTTACTCATGGCGACCACATAAATCGTCCCGTGCAGCCCCGCCGTAAGATCGATCACCGGAGTAGAAGTAACTCCAATCTCCGGCGTAACCTGGCCGCAACCACGATTATCAGAAGGAGTCTCACTCGCCGCGAGTGTGGTCATGTGCCACAGGGTCGATCCGTTATCCGCGTCAAAACCATACACCGTGCCATGTTCACTGGCGACAAACAGCACGTTGTGAGTGCCCTGCGCGGGAATACTCAGGTTCGGAGCATATAAGGGCTGGGCATCCACCCGTCCGTCCGTAGGGATCACGAACAGTTTTCCAAACTTGGTAGAGTTCACGTTGCTGAGCGTGAGCGCGGTCTCGCTCGAATTTCGCCCTGTCCGCATGTTGTCATTGTGATAAGTAAGAACTCCTTTAAACGACGGCGCAGCTCCCATCGACATTTGAGAACGGAGAATCAGCGCCGAAAGAAGGGAGAAAACCAGAATCGCACCTGAAAGCAGAACGATTCGGCCGGGCAAAGCTCGTCTCACGACACACACCTCGGGATTTAGAGTCGGATTTCGTACCGGCGGTTGCCAGATTTCGAGACGAAGGAGCGAGTTCTGATTCTATCGCGGGCCGTCAAGCCGGTCGAGCCAAGTGTTGACTCAACGCTTCGCTCTTCAATTCTCCCTCCCAGCGCGCGAGCACCAGCGTCGCTACTCCGTTTCCGATCATGTTGACCAGGGCTCTGAACATGCTGAGGAAACGGTCGATTCCGAGAATCAACGCCATGCCGGCGACCGGAATAGTTGGAATCACAGAGAGTGTGGCCACAAGAGCGATGAATGATGCACCTTGCACGCCGCTGGCGCCCTTGGAAGTAAGAACCGCCACAGCGAGAATGGTGAGCTGCTGGGTCAGAGTCAAATGGGTATTGGTCGCCTGCGCCACAAATAAAGCGGCCATGGTCATGTAGAGACTGGTTCCATCTGTGTTGAAGGTAAATCCGGTCGGGACCACCAGCCCAACCAGAGACTTCGAGCAGCCGAGTTTCTCGAGCTTCGCCATCAGAGTCGGGATCGCGATCTCCGACGAACTCACCGCTAACACCAGCAGGATCTCTTCCTTGATGTATGCCAGAAAGCGAAAGATGTTAAAGCTGGCGGCCCAGGCGATCGCGCCGAGCACGATCACGACAAAGAGCACCGAGGTAAGCCAGAAAGTTCCAATCAACTTGGCGAGCGGGCCGAGGGAAGCAAGGCCGAACTTGCCGACCGTGTATGCCATAGCGCCGAAAGCTCCAATCGGCGCAAATTTCATCACAATATTCGTTATGGCGAATACGACATGAGTGAGGGAGTCGAAGAGCGTCACCAGCGGCTTGGCTCGCGCTCCGGCGGCCGACAGTGCGATGCCGAACAGTAAAGCGACGAATACTACTTCGAGAATATCTCCCTTGGCGAAGGCGTCGACCATCGTCGTCGGAATGATGTGCATCAGAAATTCGGTGACGCTTTGCGCCTTTGCCTGGCCGGCATAATCGGCGACGGACTTGGCATCCAGCGTGGCGACGTTTACGTTAAATCCGCTGCCGGGGCGTACGACGTTGCCCACGACGAGCCCGATCAGCAGCGCAATGGTCGAAACGACTTCGAAATAAAGGAGTGCCATGCCGCCGACACGGCCAACTTTTTTCAGGTTCTCCATGCCCGCAATTCCGGTGACCACGGTGCAGAAGATAATCAAAGTGATGATCATCGAAATGACGCGAATGAAAGCGTCGCCCAGTGGCTTCATGGAAATCGCACGAGCCGGGTCCACGTAGCCGAGCACTATGGCCAAGGCCATGGCCACCAAGACCTGCACCCAAAGGACGCGGTAGAAGGGTGTCTTGGTGGGCCGGGTCGGGACATTTACAGGGCTTGTTTTCACGGGTGGAAAGGTGGACATCGTTGGTCGTCTGTCCTTAATAATTTTTCGTTGTTAGTGGAGAGCCGCGCGTCCCCGCCCGGCGGACCCTTCGACTGCGCGTCAGGGCAGGCTATCGAGACGCTCGTCACTCCACAGGCTCAAGCGTATGCACCAGCCACGGAATGATTACCTCTTTGAAGATGCGCGGATCGGGCCACACTCCGACTTGCCGCCCGAGGTGACCGCCCTGCGGATTGATCCATGCAGTCTTAGGCACATCGCCCGTGTCGAGCAGCAGGTAGATGTCGGAGATCGGTACCTGAGTGTCCTTCACTCCGGCAAGAATAAGCATGGGCGCCATCGGCTTGCCGAGCAGTCCTTGTTTGACGAGCGACATTCTCGGCAGGACTTCCGCCATTTCGTCCACAGTTTTGACGTTGTCGAAAATCGCCATGAGTGCCGGGACCTGATCGAAGAGGTATTCGCGGTTGCCGATCAAGTGATTCATCAGAAAATCTTTTTGAAAAAAAGTGTCGGTGGGCGGTGACTGCGCGCTCGCTCCCTTCAAGCGGGCACGCTCGACGATGGCCATCTTCGTCGCCCAATACGCGCCCCAACTAACGCCGTGCATGGCAACGCGGTTCTTGTCGATCTCGGGCCGGGTGGCAATATAATCGAGCACGCGCGAAAGCATGCGCTCGGCATTTTCGCTGACCTTGATCGGATTCTGTCCGGTGCCCGGCCCGTCGACAGCGAGAAAGCCGATGCCGAAAGGCAGGATTGCGCTGAAGCTCTCGGACAAATCTTCTTTGCGGCTGTCCAGTCCATTCACGGCCAGCACGAGAGGCACGGGCCCGTTCGCATTTTTTGGCAAGCGCAGGTAGCCGATGATTTCTTTTCCTTCGAAAGGAATTCTCACGATTTCGAGCGGCGGATCCCAGAAGCGCGCGTGTGCCAGGAAAGCCTCAATTGCTTTTTCATACGAACGCTGCTTGCCGGCAGAGGCGGGGATGGGCCAGCGTCCGAAGGAATAAAGCCGCCACGCGCGGATGTAATTGGCGTTCGCTTTCACCGGATCGGTTTTCTCGAGCGACCTGGCTTCATTCATGTAGCGATCAGCCACTCCCATAAAGCCCGCCGCCCACTCATCTTTATCTTTCGTGTGGATGGAGGCGAAGGCTTCCTTGACGTCGCCGGGATCGAGTCCGATCAGCGGATACTGGCCAACTTCGGCGCGGTGGATGGCTTCGGTCTTGATCTCGTCAATGGTGCGCTCGGCATTCTGCTGGGAGAAGGCGACGGAAGTGATCGTCACGGTAATGGCCACAATGATTAGCAGGGCACGGATTGGCAGGACAAACGTAATATCGCATCGGATTTGTTTAGGCACGAGCTTCACCCTTTCGTATCGCACAAGTGTGAGATGGTAGAGCACCAGAGTGTTCCGATGCTAACTTCAAAATGTTGCACGAACGGAGAAACTGCAATCTCAGTTTTCCAAAATGGTGGGGCTGGGTCGAGCCGCAGCCCGTTACAGAGAATCGTCAGCTAAAAAGTAAGCTTCAAACCGAGTTGAATCGCACGGCTACCGCCGGATCCGATGACTGGGTTGGAGGCCGCCACATCAGGTGTGGCGCAAGAGCACCCGAACGATCCGCTCGAAGGGTCGTTGTGCGCCCATCCGTTCTGTCCGCCGAATGGGTTGGCGAAGTTGGGATGGTTGAAGATGTTGAAGAACTCAGCGCGAAACTGGGCACCGAAGCGCTCGCCCCACTTGAAGTTCTTGGCCACTGAGAGATCCACGTTCTTGAAACCGGTATCGCGGAAGATGTTGCGTCCCATCGTGCCGAAAGTGCCGAGCGCCGGTGGAATCAGGATCGAATTGCCGTTCGCATAGCAGCCAAAGGCCGCAAGCGCATAGCTCGTATTACCCACCGTTCCTCCGTCCAGTGCCAATGCTTTTGCGCCGCAAGCGGCATTGCTCGGATTTGCCGGATCGCCGCTGCCCGGGAAAAACCGGATCCCTACCGGCGTCGATTTGAAATCCTTAGGGTTCCCGAAGAAATCCCAGCGGTCAGAGATCAACTCGCCCGTCCCGCTGACATCGGTGGTCGCATCCATCACGCCAAACGGCTGCGAGCCATAGAGACTGATAATGGAGTTCACTTGCCATCCTTTCAAGAGTTGACCGAAACCGTCCCTCCCCGGAAGCAAGTAAGTCATGGAAAGGGTGAAGCGATGGCGCATGTCGAAATCGCTGCTGGCATACTCGCGGTTGGTGTGAGTGCTGTCGGTCGGCAAACCCAATCCCGCACCAAAATCCCAGTTCGCACCCACTTGGTCCAACGCGTGGGCGTAGGTGTAGCCAGCGACCATGCTGAGTCCATGGTAGTTCCGCGAAGTGAGAGTAGCTTGCAATGCGTTGTAGTTCGAGCGGTAGATGTTGCCCATTTGAAAGATCTGGGCGAGGTAAGGGAATTGGGTGTTGAAGGGGCGCGCGGCTTGTTCAGCGCCAGCATCGGTGCCACCGGCACAAGCGCTAAACGGCGGTGGGCCAGATATACAGGCAGCGATCGCTGCCGGCGTCCAACCCGCACCCGTTGTGGGCTGGTTGATGTCGCGAATTCCCACCAGCCTCGATCCATGATTGCCGACATACCCCACTTCCAATACCAGATTCGGTGTGAAAGAGTGCTGGATGTTTACCGTCCAGTTGGTGACATATGGCGTCTTGAGATTGCGATCGACGCCCAACACTGTGCAGGGCGCGCCGACGTTCGGATCACAATTGACAGGGTTGCTGCCAAAAACGGTGCCGGGGCCATTCCAGTTAAGCGTCCCGCCCGGGTAGAACTGGAGAGCAGTTGCGATGGTACCGCCGGAGGTGGTACTGCCGGAGATTGGCGCCCCGGTTGGGACGGTCGCCAATCCGAGCGAGTTGTTCAAAGCAAGGAACGATTCCCAGTTGAGGGTTTCGTACATGATGCCGCCTCCCGCGCGCACCACGGTTCGGCCGTTGCCGCCAATGTCCCACGCAAATCCGAAGCGGGGCGCAAAATTCTTGCGATCCGGATTGTAGGGCCCGCTCACCCCGCCCACTCCGGCCTGTATCAATCCCTTTGTAGGATCGAAGTTGCCGAGCAGGTTGTGATCTTCCTTAATGACGGTATTGACCTCATAGCGCAGGCCCAAGTTGAACGTCAAATTCGGGGCCACGCGAAAATCGTCCTGAACAAACCCTGCATATCCCCAGTTGTGAATGTGCCGGGTGGGATCGCCGATCAGCAGAGTAGCGTTGCTCGGAACGCCGGCGAAGAAGTCTTCGATACCCTGCGGGAACGGGTCGATTGGGGCGCCGGCTCCAAACTTGAAGCGGCCCCTGCTGCCGCCGTAGGCAGCGCCCGTAAACGCGTCACGATGCAGTTCGCCGCCAAACTTGATGGCATGCTTGCCTACCGTGTAGGAAATGTGATCGATCAACTGGATGCGGGTGTCCGGTCCTTGAACTTTGGGCCAGTTAAAGCCGCCCATTTCCTGAGGGAATATGTACTTGGGGAAAACGCTGATGCGCGGCAGCCCACCATAGAGAGGATTGGTAACTCCAGTGTCAAGGCCGTATGCGGTCTGGATGTTTGTGTTGTGGTCATTCGTGAAGGTCGGCTGGTAAAGGCGGTTATACCCAAAGCGAGCTTCGTTGACCCAGCGCGCATTGGGTGTGTAGGTCCAGTTCTCGCCAAAGACCTGGGCACGAGTGTGGATCTGGGTAAGCCATTTGGCTTGTATTTGACTGGCATCCGAAACGGTACCGGAATTGTTGCCAAAGAAATAGATGCTGCTGAGCGTATTACGTTCACTCAGGCGGTAGTCAACCTTGCCCACTGCGTTATCTGAGTTCACGCTGTTGGGCAGGCCGAAGTTGATGGAGCTATTCGGAACGGTGCTGGTGTTGAGCGGAAATCCGCTGCCGTCGCACGTAACGGCGTTGGGCGGCGTAAAGCTGCAACCTCCGATCTTCAGGCTAGTCGCGCTCACGTCGCTGGCAATCGCTCCAGCCAAAAACGCGGCGTGTACGTCGGCGATGGCATCTGGAATGCTGTTGGCGCAATCCCCGGTTCCGGAAAATGTGCAATTGCCGGCATCGGGCAACGGCACCGTGGACCAGGTTGCGAGTGAGCCGGTGTTGCCTACGGTATAACGCTGTCCCTCATACCCCCCGAAATAGAAAAGCTTGTCTTTGATGATCGCTCCGCCCGCCGTGCCGCCAAACTGCTCGAGGTTGCGCGGATTCTTTTCTTGCCCGACGGGGTTGAAGAAGTTGCGTGCGTCGAAGGGGGTGTCTCGGCCAAAAGCGTATGCCGTCCCGTGCACGCTGTTCGTGCCGGACTTCAGCCCAACGTTGACGATCGCGCCCGGCTTCCATCCGTACTCCGCAGGTGGGTTCTGCTGGAGGTTGAACTCTTGAATGGAATCGACAGGCAGGATGGTTGCCGAGTCTCCGGCGATACCGGCGCCGTTGATGATGCTCTGTCCAGAGAAGGGCTCGCTATTGAACAGGCCATCCACCAGGTAGGCATTGTCTTCCGCGCGAAGCCCGCTGGCGCTGGTCGTGGAGAAGCCTCCGCCCGGATAGCGCATCACGCCTGGTCGCAGTTGCAGCAGGTTTTCGTAGTTCCGGCCGTTGAGCGGGAGGTCGTTGATCTCTTTGTTGCTCAGCGTGCCGCCCAGAGTAGAAGAAGTCGTGTCGAGCAGAGGAATCTCTCCGTTCACGATCACTGTCTCTTTGACATCGCCTGTCGGAAGCGACACGTCAACGCTGAGATCTGTGGCTACCTCGATCTGAATATTCGGATGCTCGACTGTCTTGAAGCCACGGGATTCAGCGCGCACCGTGTAAATGCCGGGAGTCAGACTGGGGACAACATACTCGCCTGAGTCGTCCGTGGTGACGGTTCGGGTTATGCCCCTCTGCACATCGGTGACGGTCACCGTCGCAGCGGGGAGCGCGGCACCGGACTGATCGCGGACAGTCCCGAGAATGCGCCCCGTGGTAGTTTGAGAAATTAGGGGAACAGCCGCGGCGAGCACTAGGCAGAGGATGCCTAAAATCCGAATGCCATTCGACGGAGAATGCATTACGACCTCCAAATCCTAAAGAGGATGGAAGAATTTTTGGTCGCACAAACTTGCGACCGCTTTCGATCTGGAAAAAATTTAAAGTTCGAATTGAAGGTATAGCCTTGACGTGGGCTACCCGTCAAGTAGTATTGTGGTCCAACCACAAGGCAGTTGACTACAACAGCGGCTGGTTGCGGGTCGAACAACTTACGGGATTACCTACCCAACTGAAGGGAAGAATCAAGCATGGCGATAGCGACCACCAATCCCACGACGGGCGAAGTGGTGAAGAGTTTCGAGCCGCTTACCTCGGCGCAAATTGAGCAGAAGTTGCAGTTGGCGGCCTCTGCATTCCGAAGTCATCGGCGGACTTCGTTTGCGGATCGTGCGACCAAGATGATGCGAACGGCGGAGATTTTGGAAAAGGAAAAAGATGAGTGCGCCCATCTGATGACGCTCGAAATGGGCAAGCCTCTGAAGGCCGCAGTGGCCGAGGCGCTGAAGTGCGCAACCGGCTGCCGCTACTATGCGGAAAACGCCGAGAAGTTTCTGGCCGACGAAATTGTGGAAACCGGGGCGAAGCGCAGTTTCATTCGCTATCTGCCGATTGGGCCCATCCTGGCCATCATGCCTTGGAACTTCCCCTTCTGGCAGGTGTTCCGTTTTGTGGCGCCGGCGTTGATGGCGGGCAATGTTGGACTGCTGAAGCATGCTTCGAACGTTCCGCAGTGTGCGCTGAAGATTGAAGAAATTATCCGCCGCGCCGGTTTTGCCGAAGGCGTGTTCCAGACGCTGCTCGTCGGCTCGGGATCGGTCGATGCAATTCTGAACGACCCTCGTGTGGTCGCCGCGACTTTAACGGGGAGCGAGCAGGCCGGGATTCAAGTCGGAGTTTCCGCAGCCAAACGAATCAAGAAAGTTGTGCTGGAACTGGGCGGCAGCGATCCTTTCATCGTGATGCCGAGCGCCGATCTGGAAGCTGCGGTTGCAACTGCTGTCGACGCGCGGGTTCAGAACAACGGACAGTCATGCATCGCGGCCAAGCGCTTCATCGTGTCGGAAAAAATTGCCGACGAGTTCGAGCGCAGGTTCGTCAAACGCATGCAGGAGTTGCGCGTCGGTGATCCATTCGAGGAGAGCACGCAGCTCGGCCCGCTGGCCAACGCCGACGCTGTTACCTCGCTTGATGCCGACGTGCAAAAAACGGTGGCCGCGGGTGCGCGAGTTCTGACCGGCGGCCATCCGCTGAAACGTCCAGGGAACTTCTACGCGCCGACGGTGCTCGCCGATATTCCAAAAGATTCGCCGGCCTACATAGAGGAACTCTTTGGTCCGGTAGCGTCAATTTTTCGCGTCAAGGATGTGGATCAAGCCATCCAGATCGCAAACGACAGCCGCTTCGGGCTGGGTGCGAGCGCGTGGACCAACGATCCGGCGGAAACCGAAAGGTTCATCAACGAACTCGATGCCGGTATGGTCTTCTTGAACAAGATGGTGGCTTCCGACCCGCGCCTGCCTTTCGGTGGCGTCAAGTTTTCAGGCCACGGGCGCGAACTTGCCGAGCATGGGATCCGCGAGTTTGTGAACATCAAGACGGTTTGGATTCAGTAAGGCAACTGTATGGTATAGTGGTATGACCACTATACCACTCTTGGGCGATTGAAGGGGGGTGTAATGACAAACGAAACGGTAGATACCCTGGACGCTAAGCCCGTATACCGGACGGTTAAGACGTCCCGCCTGTTCGAGCAGATTGTGCAGCAGGTGGAAGACTCGATTCTCAAGGGCCAACTCAAGCCGGGCGACCAGTTGCCGGCGGAGCGCGATCTGGCCCAGCGATTTGGGGTGAGCCGCACCGCCGTTCGCGAAGCGGTGAAGACCTTGCGCGAAAAGGGACTGGTCGAAGCCTACTCCGGCCGCGGCACCTTTGTGACGAATGGGACTTCCCAGGCGATTCGGCAGTCGCTCGATTTAATGATCCGCATCAACCAGCAGGAAGGGTCGGCGAATCTGGCCGAGTTGCGGCTCGTTCTCGAACCCGAGATTGCGGGCCTGGCTGCTTCCCGGATTGAGGAACAGCTGCTTTGTACCATGCGTGAAGCGGTCGCCGTGATGGATCGCAACCTCCGTGACCCCGACGCCTACGTGGAAGCGGATCTCGACTTCCATTTAGCGTTGGCGGAAGCGGCCGGCAATCCGCTGATTCTCTCGCTCCTGGATTCGATTGTCGGGCTCTTACGCGAGCAGCGCAGCCGCATTTTCAATGTGAAAGGAGGACCGGAGCGGGGACAGTTCCACCACAAGAGGATCCTGGCGGCCGTCGAGCAGCGGGATTCGGAGGCGGCGCGAGAGGCGATGCGCGCCCATCTCCAGCAGGTGCTGGCGGATTCGTCGTCGTTCGGCAATCCGTCGGGCAAGAAGTAGTTCGCACTCTTTTTTTTGAGATCATAGATTTTGCGCAGCAAGCTGAATTCATGGGCACGGATTTATAAGCAGAAGGGAATTGTTGTATGGCTAAACTTGGATTCATCGGTCTCGGTGTGATGGGTGGCAACATGGTCGCTCGTCTGCTCGAAAAAGGGCACACCGTGACTGGCTACAACCGTACGCGCTCGAAGGCCCAGTGGTTAATCGACAAGGGCATGAAGTTTGCCGAGTCTCCGAAGGCTGTGGCCGCGGCGTCGGATGTGACGTTCACCATGGTGACGAGTGCCGCTGCTCTCGCGGCGGTGACAGACGGGCCGGATGGATTGCTCGCTGGCATTGGCGCGGGCAAATTCCACATTGACATGAGCACGGTGAGCCCCGAAGTGAGCCGCGCGCTGGCAGCGAAAGTTCGCGAGAAGGGCGCCGACATGATTGACGCGCCGGTTTCGGGCAGCGTCATCACGCTGCAACAAGGCAAGCTCTCAGTGATGGTCGGAGGCCGCAAAGAGACTTTCGAGCGGCTGAAGCCGCTGCTCCTGGATATTGGGCCAAAGGTGACGCACGTCGGCGACAACGGCGTGGCGCTTTCGATGAAGATCGCGTTGAATCTGCAATTAGCAGTGCAGATGCTGGCTTTTTCCGAAGGCGTGCTGCTGGCGGAAAAGAGCGGGATTCCGCGCGATGTCGCCGTGGACGTGATGGTACACAGCGCGATCGCATCGCCGATGATTCAGTACCGCGGTCCGTTCGTCTTGCAGCAACCGGAACAGGCATGGTTCGACGTGAACATGATGCAGAAGGACATGCTGCTCGCGATGGATTTGGGCCGCAAGCTCAATGTTCCCGTCCCTACCACTGCCGTCAGCAACGAGTTCCTGACCGCCGCGCGCGCCATGGGCTGGGAGAAGCTGGACTTCGCGGTCATGTTCGACGTGTTGGCTCGCATGTCGGGAGTGCAAAAATGACGGGGATTCCGAAATGACGACCGCTACGCAGCCGAGAGAGGCTTCACAAAAAGTCGAGTTGTGGCTCCGGATGTACCGGCAGATGGTTGCCATCCGCCAATTTGAAGCGCAGGTCAACGAACTTTACACGCGGGCGTTGATGCCCGGCCTGGCGCACCTTTACATCGGTCAGGAGGCGGTTGCGGTGGGCGTCTGTGAAGGGCTCGAGCGCACCGACTACATCACCAGCACCCATCGCGGTCATGGACATTGTTTGGCGAAAGGCGCTTCCCCAGATCAAATGTTTGCCGAACTGCTGGGCAAGAAGGCCGGGTACTGCAAGGGCAAAGGCGGTTCCATGCACATTGCAGACCCGGCCACCGGCAACCTGGGAGCGAACGCGATCGTATGCGGCAGCGCTGGGATTGCAACCGGCGCGGCATTCTCGGCTCGGCGCCTCGGGAACGGCCGCGTGGCGGTATGTTTTTTCGGAGAAGGCGCCCTCGGTCAAGGAGTCCTGTACGAGGTGATGAACCTCGCCCAGCTTTTCAAACTTCCGGTGATCTACGTCTGCGAGAACAATCTCTATACGGAATACACGCATTACTCGGAAACCACGGCTGGAGACATCCTGTTGCGAGCGACTGCCTTCGGCCTCGAATCCGCCAGCGTCGATGGACAGGACGTGCGCTCGGTTCACGACGTCTCACAGCGCTTGGTGGATCGCGCCCGCCAGGGTGATGGTCCTGCCTTCTTGCTCTGCAATACCTATCGTTATCACGGACATCACGTGGGCGACATCAACCGCGAGTATTACCGCTCCAAGCAGGAAGAACAGCTTTGGAAGACGGAGCGGGATCCGATCGCGAATTTCGGGAAGTGGCTGGTTGAGCAGAAGCTTGCCGACACGGCGGCGCTTGATCGAATGCAGGCTGAGCTTGAGTCGGAGATGAAGAAGGCAGTCGACTTCGCCGTGGCGGCGCCGTATCCGACCGTCGATGAAGTGGCAGAGGACGTGTATGCCTGAAAAAGGCGATCGTGAACTGACATTCGCGCAGGCGATTCGCGAGGCGCTGGCGGAAGAGATGCGCCGCGACAAGACGGTCTGCATCATGGGGGAGGACGTGGCGGAGGCGGGCACGCCATTCAAAGTTCTCTCCGGCTTGTTGGAGGAATTCGGCAAAGACCGCGTGCTCGACACGCCGATTTCCGAAGCCGGATTCACCGGACTTGCCGTGGGCGCGGCCATGACTGGATTGCGTCCGGTGGTCGACATCATGTTCGGCGACTTCGTGACCTTGACCATGGATCAGATGGTCAACCAGGCCGCGAAAGTCCATTACATGTCGGGCGGAAAGTGGAAAGTGCCGATGGTCATGCGCACGACCATGGGAGCGACTCGCCGCTCCGCTGCGCAACACTCGCAGTCGCTACATGCCTGGTTCTGCCACGTTCCGGGTTTGAAGGTGGTTCTGCCTTCGACGCCGTATGACGCCAAGGGACTGCTGAAGGCGGCGATTCGCGACGAAAATCCAGTGGTCTTCTTCGAAGACAAGATGATGTACAAACTCAAAGGCTCGGTGCCCGAGGACGACTACACGGTTCCACTGGGCGTCGCCGATGTAAAACGAGTGGGCGAGGACATCACTCTCATCGCGACCAGCAGCATGGTGCAAGTGGCGCTGGGCGCGGCAACGCTTCTGGAGGAAATCGGCATCAGTGCCGAAGTGGTCGATCCGCGCACCCTGTGGCCGCTCGACGAAAAGACTCTGGTCGAATCGGCAAAGAAAACGTCGCGGGCAATCATTCTCGATGAAGGTTACGAACGCTACGGCGTCACCGCCGAACTTGCGTCGGTGATCGCTGCAGGCGCATTCTACGATCTGGACGCTCCGGTCAAGCGCATGGGCGCGATGCATGTTCCAATTCCGTTCTCGCCGCCTTTGGAAGATGTAACCGTGCCGACGGAACAGACTGTCTTTGAGGCCGCGCGTACGCTCTGCGGACGGTAAGAGAGGTCAGAGGTGAGGGGTCAGATTGAAGAGGTAAGAACCTCTCTGACCGATATCGGCGCTTCGAGGTTCTTACCTCAGCAATCTGACCTCTAACCTCTGACTTGTTCTCTAAGGAGATATTTATGGCTCTGCCCACATATGGAACGATGGCAGTGGATTGGGAAAACCGGGTTGACTTCGATCGCCTGCGCCGCGAACGCCTGGCGCGGGCCAAGGATCTTCTGAAGAAGTCTGAGATGGGCGCGCTGTTGTGCTTCGACATGAACAATGTCCGCTACCTGACCGCGACCCACATCGGTACCTGGGCGCAGGACAAGGCGAATCGCTTCACCCTGCTTCCGCAAAATGACGAGCCGATTTTGTGGGACTTCGGATCGGCTGCGAAGCACCACCAATTGCATTGTCCATGGCTCGGAGAGCGGTCGCGTGCTGGGATCTCCATGCTGCGCGGTGCCATGACGCCGGAGATGGGACGCGCCGAAGATGTGGCCAAGAAAATTCGCGTCGAACTCGAAATGCGCGGCCTGCACAAAGAACCGGTGGGCATCGACATCATCGAATTGCCCGTCCTGTTTGCTTTGCAGAAAGAAGGAATCACAGTCGTCGATGGGCAGGCGCTCATGTCGGAAGCGCGCCTCATCAAAACGCGCGACGAGATATCGCTGCTCAACCACTCCGCCATGATGGTCGACGCCGCGTATGACGAACTCTATCGGGCCATGAGGCCGGGCATGAGTGAAAACCAGGCGGTGGGCCTGGTGAGCAAGGTGCTGTACGATCTCGGCTCCGAGTACGTGGAAGCCGTGAATGCGATCTCGGGAGAGCGCTGCAATCCGCATCCTCACGTTTTCTCAGACCGCGTGCTGCGTCCGGGGGATCCCGTGTACTACGACATTCTCCACTCCTACATGGGATACCGCACCTGCTATTACCGCTGCTTCACCGTCGGATACGCTTCGCATGCGATGAACGACGCGTACAAGCGGTGCCGGGAATACCTCGACGCGGCAATCGAACTCGTGCACCCGGGACGCACCACGGCGGAGATTGCATCGGTATGGCCGAAAGCACAGGAGTTCGGTTTTCCCAACGAAGAAGCGGCCTTCGCGTTGCAGTACGGTCACGGGATCGGCCTCGCCATCTGGGAGAAGCCGGTGATCAGCCGCCTCGTGTCGCTCGAACATTCCTGCGAAATCAAGCCGGGCATGGTGTTCGCTCTCGAGACCTTCTGGCCCTCGACCGATGGCTGGAGCGCCGCTCGCATCGAGGAAGAAATCGTCGTCACGGAAACTGGCCACGAAGTTATCACGCGCTTTCCGGCCGAGGAGCTCCTGGTTGCAGGCAGGCACTATTTCACGGTGGATGGTCCGTTGCCCGCAATTCGCGAGACTGAATCGAAACCAAGCACGCGCGTGCGCGAGATGATCGAAGCAAGCTCCCGGCAGGAACGCGTTGGCGTAGGAGACTGAAAAGTTTCCCGGTAGAGGCGCGGCTTGCCGCGTCTCAGCCGGGCGAGGACGCCCGCGGCACTTCACCGGCAAGTCTTGATCGAGAACAAAGTTATCTGACTGGACTTATCTGACTATGGCGATCAGCGTCGTTATGCCCGCGCTCGAAATGGCCCAGGAAACTGGCAAGCTCATTTCGTGGCTGAAAAAAGAAGGTGAGTCCGTCGCCAAAGGCGAGCCCCTGCTCGAGATTGAAACCGACAAAGCGGTGATGGAGATCGAATCACCCGGCGACGGCGTCCTTGCCGGCGTCAAGATTCAGGCTGGAGCGGAAGTGCCGGTAGGTCGGACTATTGCCTGGATCGTGCGTCCCGGAGAAATTCCTCCGGCGGATGACGTCGCTGTCGAATCGGGAAGAAAGACCAACGCCGTTCCCGTGGCCTCTGCGATCTCAACGGCGGCGTCGGCAAATCAATCGGCGACTTCAGCGCCGTCCGCGGCGCCGTCCGCAGACCGCCCCGCCAAGATTTCGCCCAAAGCGCGACGTCTCGCCAGCGAACGCGGTGTCAATCTCTCCGATGTCCGCGGCTCGGGGGCCGGCGGAGAAATCCTCGCTTCCGACGTTGTTGCCGCTGCGGAATCCAAAGCCCGACCGTCACCCGCCGCAGTTGACAGTGGCAGCCCCATCTCCCGGTTGATGGCGGAGCGCACCACCGAGAGCTGGACGACCGTCCCCCATTTCTTTGTTACCCGCGAGGTGGATGCAGGCGCTCTGAACGAGGCGCGGCAGAGGCTTGGGCCAGAAATTGAAAAATCGCGCGGACTGAAACTCACGCACACGGATCTACTGGTAGCGCTGGCTGCTCGGGTTCTACAGAAGCACTCGCGAGTGAACGCAAGCTGGGCCCGCGAAGGCGTTCGCACAAATTCCGAGATCAATATCGGAATCGCGATGGCAGTGGATGACGGAGTCGTAGCGCCAGTCATTCATAATGCCGCGAACTCCACGCTGACCGAGATCGCGTTCGAACGACGCGACCTCACGGAACGGGCGCGCGGCGGCAAGTTGCGTCCGGGCGACATCGCAGGTGGCACCTTCACGATCAGCAATCTTGGGATGTTCGGGGTGGACGCATTCACGGCGATCATCATTCCGCCCCAGGCCGCGATACTTGCCGTCGGACGTATCGCGGACCGAGTCGTCCCGGTCGGTGCCGGCTCTGACGCTTATCCCGGCGTCCGGCCCATGATGACCTTGACGCTTTCAAGCGATCATCGCGTCGTGGATGGCGCGCGGGCGGCGGAGTTTCTCCGCGACCTGGTCGATGCTATCCTCAATCCGCACCGATCGCTAAGCTGACCGCTGCTCCTGATCTGAGTTAAAATCACCCGCTGGCATTCCTGCTTGGGGGTCTCAAATGTTTACAGCACTAACGTTCACAATACCATTTCAAAGCTTTGTGGGTCGAACGACAATTGTCTTGCTGGAGATCTTGCTTGCGGTGTCTGCGTTTGCCCAGGATTCCCCGTCCAGAGTCAGCGGACAAATCTTGACGCCTGCCGCCACTGCGGAAACTGATTCCACGCGAGTGCCGCTGGTCCTCACCCTGCAAGATGCCCTCGCACGCGCCAAAGCTAACGACCCGCAGTTTCGCTCCGCTCTCACCGACTTGGGTGTCGCTCATCAGGACACCGTGCAGAGCCGCGCGCAACTGCTGCCCAACGTCAACTACAACATGCAGTACATCTACACCCAGGGGAACGGCACCGCCACCGGACGCTTCCTGGCCAACAACGGCGTCCATGAGTACATCGCGCAGGGCAATGTTCATCAGGCACTTTCACCGGGAATGTTCGCGGAATATCGAAAGGCCGCAGCGGCCGAGGCGCTGACGCGCGCCAAATCGGAAATTGCGACACGCGGTTTGGTCGTCACCGTGGTGCAGGCTTACTACGGATACGTCGTGGCGCAGCGCAAGTATGCGACCGCGCAGAAGGCGGCTGCGGAAGCAGACCACTTTTTCGGTATCAGCCAAAAGCTGCAGAACGGCGGCGAGGTCGCACGTTCCGACGTGATCAAAGCCCAGATTCAAAATAATCAGCAGCAGCGCGATCTGCAGGATGCTCTTCTGGCGATGAACAAGACGCGCCTCGATCTTGCCGTGCTGCTCTTCCCAAAGTTCGACGAAAATTTCTCGGTTGTGGATGACTTAAGTCTGCCCGATTCGTTGCCGAGTTTTGTCGAAGTGCAGGCCGCCGCAACCAAGAACAACCCGACGCTTCGTGCCGCCTTGGCCACCTTGCGGCAAAGCAACCAGGAAGTGAGCGTCGCGTGGACAGCCATGCTGCCCTCCATAACCCTCGATTATTTTTATGGTATTGACGCCAATCAGTTCGCGGTTCGCGATCGAAATGGATTCCGCAACCTCGGGTATGGGGCGACCGCGACGCTTCAATTGCCTATATGGAGCTGGGGAGCTGGCGCCAGCAAGATAAAACAGGCGGATTTGAAGCGGCAGCAGGCTAATGTCGAATTGAGCTTCGCGCAGCGCCGCCTGCTGGCCGATCTGCGGTCATTCTATGAGGAAACCGGGACGTTGCGCGCGCAGCTCGAATTGCTAAGTCAAACCGCGGAGCTTGCCGCTGACAGTTTGCGTCTGACTACTTTGCGCTATCAGGCGGGAGAAGCTACCGTTCTTGAAGTCGTGGACGCTCAAAATACCCTGACCCAGGCTCGCAATGCGTATGATGATGGACAGGTTCGTTTCCGGGTCGCCCTCGCGAACCTGCAAACACTGACGGGGAGCTTCTAGAAAGATAATGATCCAGGCCGGGAACGAACTCTTGCGTCACGCCTCCAGCATCTCCCCGAATCCGCGCCGGGTCCGAAGTCGATCCTGCGGTGGCGGCCGTCTCCGCACTGCGCGGCCTCGACTCATCTTTATCCTTTCGCTAGCCGCAAGCATTACCGCTGTTGCGTCCGGGCTGGGCTGCTCCTCCGAAAAGCCGGCGGAGCCGACGGTCAGCGTTCAGGTGGTTCCGGTCAAGAAGGCGACCATCGAGCAGACAGTGACGTCCGAAGCCGTCCTGTACCCGCTCGCGCAGTCTGCGATTGTTCCGAAGATCAGCGCGCCGATCAAAGCGTTCTATGTCAATCGCGGCGGCAAGGTTCATGCCGGACAGTTGCTCGCTACGTTGGAGAATCGCGACTTGGCCGCCGCCGCTCAAGACAATCAGGGAGCATACGATCAGGCGCAAGCCGCGTATACGATCGCGACCGCCTCCACTTTGCCGGAAGAGATCCAGAAGGCGCAAGGTGATACGCAGGCAGCGAAGGTAGCGCTGGAAGCCGAGCAAAAGCTTTACGACAGCCGTCAGGATCTCTACAAACAAGGCGCGCTTCCTCGCAAGGACCTCGATCAGGCCGCTGTCGCTCTGACTCAGGCAAAAAATCAGTATGAACTTGCGCAGCGCCATCTCGATGCTTTGATGGCCGTGAGCAAGCAGCAGGAACTCAAATCCGCTGCCGGCCAGTTGCAATCTGCTAAGGGCAAGTATCTTGGAGCCGCGGCGCAGTTGAGTTACTCGGAAATCCGCAGTCCGATTAACGGCGTAGTGACCGACCGTTCCTTGTATCCGGGAGAAATGGCCGCTGCCGGAACGTCGCTGCTCACCGTAATGGACACAAGCTCGGTGATTGCGCGTGCCCATATTCCGCAGGATCAGGCGGCACTGCTGAAGCTCGGCGACAAAGCGGCGATCACTGTTCCTGGCGAAGAAGATCCCATCGAAGGGAAAGTGACTGTCGTCAGCCCGGCGCTTGATCCCAACAGCACGACCGTCGAAGTCTGGGTTCAGGCAAAAAATCCGAAAGGACGTTTGCGACCTGGAACGAGCGTGCAGATTTCCATGCTGGCGCGCGCGGTGCAGAACTCGCTTGTCGTTCCAGCCGCAGCCGTCCTGACAGCTCCGGATGGAAGCAACTATGTGATGGTCGCAGGCTCCGACAATAAGGCTCACCAGAAGACGGTGAAGACGGGAATCCGGCAAGGCGATCAGGTGCAGATTCTCGAAGGTGTTGCTGAAGGCGAACGCGTGATCACGTCCGGCGCCTACGGCCTGCCCGACAATACTAAGATTCGCATCGAAACTGCCCCAGAGCCCGACAAGGCTGAGTCTGACAAGAGTGAACGGCCATCGGCGGGAAAAGAACCCGAAAAGGATGCCAAGTAGGTCGATGGCTGTTAGCGCTGAACTTAGAGAAATTTCCCGAAAGCGAATCGATTTTGATGAGGTATTCGCGGCATGACTACAAAGAAGAACGCGGTCCCCAAAGCAACGCTCAGGCAAAAAGCGCAGTTGATGTCGGGTTCGGAGATTGAACGCACGCTGGTGCGGCTCGCTCACGAAATCCTGGAGAAAAACGGTGGTGTCGACGGCTTGGGCCTGGTCGGAATTCGCCGTCGCGGAGTCCCCATCGCCGAGCGGTTGGGCAAAATGATTCAGCAAGTCGAAAAGAAGAAGGTTCCCGTGGGCACGCTGGATATCACGTTTTATCGCGATGACCTTTCTACGCTGGGACCCAAGCCCGTGGTGCAGGAAACGGAAATTGGCTTTTCCATCGAGGGTAAAAAGATCGTGCTGGTCGACGATGTACTTTATACCGGCCGCACCACGCGCGCCGCGCTCGACGCGTTGTTTTCTCATGGTCGCCCGAGCCTGGTGCAATTGCTCGTCTTGATCGATCGCGGCCATCGCGAATTGCCGGTCGAGGCCACGTTCGTCGGTCGAACCGTGCAGACGACCGACAGTGAAGTGATTGAGGTCAAGTTGACTGAGATCGACGATGCGGAGAAGGTTCTGCTGATGGAGAGGTGAGAACTTTCTCTTAGAAAGCTCATACAGTCACCTTACGCGGGGTCCTTTCGCGTCACAATTCAGCTCCGGCGGAGGTCCATTACCATGGACACACGTGTCTCAGGAGTTCAGACCGCTCGTCGGTCGTCCGGTCGTCTTCGGTGCTGGATCGAGTCTCTGATCTTGGGTCTCGGCGTTCCCGCTGCGTTTTGGGCTATTACTAAGCTCATTTCAAATTCCGTCCCCGCAGCGGTTCACGGTACTCCTGGGCAGCGCTTCCTGCTTTGGATTGCTGGAGGTGTGATCGTCGAATGGTCCTTCGTAATCGTGCTTTGGTTTGTGTTGCGGACCCGCGGATACTCCTTCAAAGATCTCGGCGTTTGGCGCTGGGGAACATGGCCCGCCTGGGTAATGGCGCTCCTATTAGCAGCGCTTACTATCGGCAGCAATCTCCGGTTCCTGCCCCGAATGCACGTTCCTATCTCATATGCATTCTTGCCGCGTGGATTTCACCTCATCGCCGCGATTCTTTTGGGAATCACCGCCGGATTCTGTGAAGAGGTGCTGTTTCGCGCCTTTCTAATGACCGAATTCGCTGAGGCTGGCTACGGCAAAGTCACGCAGGTCCTTATGCCCGGCGTTGCCTTTGGACTAGCACACGCCGGCTACCTAAATCAGGGCTTTCTCCCTTGGCTCGGCATCGTGGTGCCCACCGCGTTCATTGGCATGATGTGGGGCGTCGCATATCTCCTGGGACGCCGCGGCTTGGTGCCGGCGATTGTCGCTCACTTTTTGAACGACGCGACAGCGCTTCCCTGGATCACGTTCTTTATGATCACTGCTCATTAGCGAGAACACGGACGGAGTTAAGCCTGCGCAGATCATTTCACCAGCTCGCTAGGCCTTCCCTTTCTCTGTCCACTCCGCATCAAACCGCGCCCGATCATAAAAAGATTTCTGCGTCCCCACTCCAGTAGTCGAAAGGCCAGCGAAAAGATTGGCGCGCTTAACGGCTTCCCGCTCGGGCAGACCCTCGCCCAAGAAGGTCGCGAAGCTGCCAATAAAAGCGTCGCCGGCTCCGGTGCTATCCACGCTCTTCACGTTGAACGCGGGGACGTGCTCCATGCCCTCGCTTCCGGCAAGAAGCGAACCATTCGCACCCAGAGTGATAATCACTCGCCGAATACCGCTGGCAAGAAGCTTAGTCGCACACCGCTTGGCATCGTCGAGATTGCGCACCGGCATGCCGGAAATCGCCTCCGCCTCACTTTCGTTGGGAACAAAGTAATCGAGATCGGCAACCTCCTTGATGTCGATGGGCTGCGCCGGTGCCGGGTTCAAGATGCAGCGGATGCCGCTTTTTCGCGCAAACTTGATGGTGTAGTACACGGTCTCTAGCGGGATCTCGAACTGGAGCACGATGCAGTCGGCGGTCTTCAGCGTCTCCGCCGCGGCATCCACGTCGGCAGCCTTCAATTCGTCATTCGCGCCTTTGACGACGATGATCCGATTCTGCCCGGAAGGATCGACGAAGATCGGCGCCACTCCGCTGGACACACCGCTTACCTGGCGCACATGCGTGGCATCGATACCCAGCTTTTCAAAGTTCTTGATGGTTGACGGACCAAACAGATCATCCCCGACTCGCGCCACCATGAAGACGTCGGCTCCGCAGAGCCGGGCGGCAACGGCCTGGTTCGCGCCTTTCCCGCCGAACCCGAGATCAAACTTCTGGCCAAAGATGGTTTCCCCTGGCTTCGGAAACTGGTCCGAGAACGTGGTCAAATCAACATTGGCACTACCCACTACCGCGATGCGAGGACGCTTTGCCATAATTTTCAGGTTTGAACTGAGGAAGGCAGAGTGTAGTCAGGCGATCGTGGCGGTGTCAACCCGTGCAGGCGCGTCAGGCGCGTCAAGGGCAACCACAGGGGGACACAAGGGTACACAGGGAAACACAGAGGTATCCATCGCAGTTCCTTGAGAACCTCGGTGTCCGCTGTGGTTATCGCCCTTTTTTGACGGTGCAATCTCATTAATCTGGCATCCCTACACTCTCTTGAGTATTCTCTGAAGATGGCGACCGTCTCGCTTTGCGAACTGTTGGGCTCGACTGTCTATGACGCTTCCGGCGCCGCCAGCGGCCGTGTGCGCGAGGTGGCCATCGCGCCGCAGGAGGACCGTTCCCGCGTTGCCTCGCTGATTGTCAAAACGTCTGCGGGAAACCGGGTATTGCCCTTGACTGCTGTTTCCGGGATCAATGGCGGCATTCGAGCCTCCACTACGGCTGCGGAATGGGCCTCAGCCGATGGCTTCGAAGGACTGTTGCTGCTCAGTCGGGATCTGCTGGATCAGCAGGTGATCGACGTTCACGGCCGCAAGGTGGTACGCGTGAACGACGTGGATTTTTATCGCGATATCGCCCAGAAGCACGCCGTTTTAAAGGTTGAGGGAGTGGATGTCGGCGCGCGGGGCGCGGTTCGACGCCTCCTCAAGGGCGTGGTTCCAGCCGCCATGCTTCGGGCCTTACTCCTGCGGATCCCTCCCCGCGATATTCCCTGGGACTTCGTGGACATCATCGAGACCGATCCTGCCCGGCGCGTCAAGCTGAAGATCTCGAATGAGCGGTTGGCCAAACTCCATCCGGCCGACATCGCCGACATTGTGGAGAGTCTTGCTCCCGATGAGCGCGAAGCAGTGTTCGAAACGCTGGACGAGGACGTCGCCGCCGGCGCGTTGGAAGAACTCGAACCCAAAGTGCAGAAATCAGTCGTGGAGTCGCTCGATTCCAACCGGGCCGCCGACATTGTCGAGGAGATGGAGCCGGACGCGGCTGCCGACCTTTTGGGCGACCTCTCCGATGAGCGGACGGAGGAAATCCTGGTGCAGATGCAGCCCCAAGAGCGCCAGGAAGTCACCGACCTGCTCGAGTTCAAAGAAAATACCGCCGCCGGGCGCATGACCACCGAGTTCATTGCATTGCCGGTGACGGCCACGGCCCACGACGCGATCGAGGCCATGCGCAAGTTTGAAGGCCGCATGGAAAATATGAGCACCATTTACCTGACCGATTCTCACGGGACCCTCGCTGGCGCAGTGCCGCTGGTGAAGATCGTTCTGGCGCCCTCATCGACTCCGCTCCTGGCCTTGGCTCAGGAGCCTCTGATTTCCTGCCGCGAAAATGCGAAAGAGAAAGAATTCGCTGAACTGTTCGACAAGTACAACCTGCTGACTCTGCCGGTAATCGACGAACACAATCGCCTGACCGGCGTGATCACACCGGATGACGTGATCGCGATGCTGCGCTCAAAGCTGTAGCGATTTCCGACCAAATACTCGTGTAGAGACGGGGCTTGCTCCGTCTCACTCAGCGGCAGGAGGTGCGGCAAACCGCTCTCTACGGGAGAACTGCCTTAAAAGGCCGCGGCCGCAATCGCGCACAAAAGTTTCGATTTTTGCAGATTCACCTATCCAGACGTCGCTTTCAGCATTTATGCTGATCGTTCTGTTTTGCCAATTTGACCGTCCCTGCGGCCTGTGCGCATGAAATTTCTGAGAAGTTGGAAGTTCCGGATCCTGCTGTTTTTCGCCGTCGTGGGACCGGGCTTCATCACCGCGAATGTCGACAACGATGCCAACGGCATCTTGACGTATTCGCAGGGCGGCGCGCAGTTCGGCTACTTGCTCTTGTGGACGATGATCCCGACTACGATCGCCCTGATCGTAGTCCAGGAGATGTGCGCCCGCATGGGAGCGGTTACAGGCAAGGGCCTGAGCGATCTGATCCGGGAAGAATTCGGCCTGCGCGTTACGTTCCTGATGATGCTCGGGATTCTGATTACAAATTTCGGAAACGTCGTAGGCGAATTTATCGGCATTGTGGGAAGCATGGGGCTGTTCGGAGTCTCAAAGTACATCGCGGTGCCGATCTGCGCGGTAATCGTCTGGTTGATCGCTGTCAAGGGGCAGTACAAAAGCGTTGAGAAGGTTTTCCTGGCGGCTTCGTTTTTCTACATCACTTACATATTTGCCGGAGCGCTGGCGAAGCCTGCGTGGATCGAGGCGCTGAAGGCTACGGTCAAGCCTCCGCAGATGGCGGCTTTCAGGGAGGGCCCGTACCTCTACATGGTGATTGGCATTGTTGGAACTACGATCGCGCCCTGGATGCAGTTCTATCTCCAGTCATCGATCGTGGAAAAAGGAGTCACACGGCGCCAGTACAGCACCTCGAGGCTCGACGTTATCGTGGGCTGCATCTTTACCGATGTGGTTGCCTGGTTCATCATTGTGGCCTGCGCGGCCACGCTCTACCTGCATGGCAATCGTGACATTCGCGACGCCGCCGACGCCGCTCAGGCTCTGCGACCCTTAGCGGGCGACTGGGCGTACATCCTGTTTGCTCTGGGGCTGTTCAACGCATCGCTGTTTGCCGCGTCGATTCTGCCACTTTCAACGGCCTACACGGTTTGTGAAGGATTGGGCCTCGAGTCGGGCGTAGAACGCAAATTTTCCGAAGCTCCCGCCTTTTATTGGCTTTATACCGCGCTCATCGCCGCCGGGGCGGCTGTTGTCCTGATACCCGGTCTTCCGCTAATCAAGATCGCTGTATTTTCGCAAGTGGTCAACGGAGCAGTATTACCCTTCGTGTTGATTTTCATGTTGTTGCTCATCAACAAGAAAGAACTGATGGGCGAATACGTGAATAAGCGCACCTTCAACATCATCGCCTGGGCGACCACCGTGATCATGATTGGATTAACGGTGCTGTATGTCTACGGCCAGCTACGCGGCGGGGCCGGATAGAGCGTCTCAAATGATTTTTCCCGCCGCCAAATCCTTCACCAGTCCCAAGTCGGCTTCGAGGAAATCGAGCCCCAGCAATTCCTGCCGTGTCACCCACCGGATTTCGCGAAAAATCCGGTTCTCAATTTCACCTCGGTAGCTGCGTACTTCGAAGAATCGGAGTTCCACCGACCCGCCGCCTGGGTATTCATGGACGATGCGGGCGACCTCCGTGCCGACTTCGGCTACGATCCCCAGTTCTTCCTCCAGTTCCCGGCGCATCGCATCGCGAGGTTGTTCGCCTTCTTCGATCTTGCCTCCAGGAAATTCCCATTTAAGTGGCATCGGCTGGTGGCGCGTCCTCTGGCAGGCGAGGATGAGGGCATCTTTCAGGATTAGCGCGGCTACGACTCGTTTCATGATGTTTGAGAATGCGGGACTGATTGCTAATCCTAAACTATGCCGCCGCGCTTCAACTTCGCAGTGGAGAGCCTGGCGCCCCGGCCTGGCTTGGACGGGCGAGGCGCCCGTCCCTCCACTTGCACAATAGAACGAAGCCCCGGTTGTGGGCCGAATGCCTCAGGATGAATCGCACCCGCCAGCGCGCGCAATCCCGAAACCAGCGTGGGCGCGGGAGTGTTCAAGAGTTCGTCGGAGATGCAATACACCTGCGAATTTCGCACTGCAGTGGTGTCCGTCCAGCCTCTTTCATTAGAATTGGCGATCTTCGCAAGTGGCACGCGATCCCCAGCCCCGCACCAGGCGGCGATGATTACTTCCGGATCTTGTCGAGCGACCTCTTCGGCGGAGCACTGCGCTCCCGCCTTGCCCAGGAATTCGCCACCGGCCGCGTGCACCAATTCAGCCACCCACGGCTGCGATGCGATGATGGGCTTACCCCACTCCTCCGAGAACACGCGCTTTCTGGGAAGGTTTACGGTCTGGCGTTGCACCTCTTCGATGGCCGCTTGCATATCGGAAATCACTTTCGCCCCCCGCTCTGCAGCTCCGACCGATGCGGAGATCAAGGCGATGTCGGTGTAGATGTCGTCCAGCGTGCGCGGCGCCAGGCCAAGAAAGCGAATGCCTGCCTTGAGGATTTCGACGACGGCGGTTTCCTGGTAGGGAACGGCAGCGATCACGAGGTCAGGCCTGGCGGCGAAAATCTCGCTGGCCTTTGAGGTCCACGAGTCGGCAATGATTAATCGATTGCCATCTCTCACTTCCGAAACCACATCGGCGCAGTACTTCGTGCAAGCCACGACGCGGTCCAATTCGCCGACGCTAGCCAGAATCACCGTTGCGCTGGGTTGCAGGCAGGCGATCCGCTGCGGATGGTACGAGTCGGACACGCTCCCATTGTAGGGGATGTGAAATCGTGCGTCCGGCGCATTACAATCTTCCTGTGTATTCCGCCGAACTTTTGGACCAGTTCCAGAACCCACGAAACGCGGGGGAAATCGAAGCTCCCGACGCCGCCGCGCAATTGGAGAACCCCGCTTGCGGAGATATTCTTGAACTCACACTTAAATTGGAAGGCCAGCGCATCGCCGACATTCGCTTTCGCGCCAAGGGCTGCGTTCCGGCGATGGCTTGCGGCTCAGCGATTACCGAGTTGGTCAAAGGCAAAAATGTAGACGCCGCCCGACACGTAAGCAGGGACGAGCTGGTGCGCAAAATTGGGGGCCTGCCGCAAGCCTCCGCCCACGCCAGCCACCTGGCGATGGACGCGCTCGCCGCGCTTTTGCGAAAGCTCTGAGGTAGCGTGAATCGTCGACTAAAAGCCTGATTCAGAGATGAGGCCAGCCCGCCCCTACGGGAGAAAAAATTGCGGCTGATACACCATCCAGCCGTTCGAGAGCGCGATTTCTTTCAGATCCGGATTCGGGTTGATGGCGAATGGGTGCTTGGACATGGCGAGCATCTCGCGGTCCCAGATCGCGTTGCCGAAGGCGCAATCGGGCGCATGATCGGGAGACGACTTGAGCACGGATCGAATCGCCTCGGACTTGCCGGGACCGCTGGGAACTCGAATTAGCCGGTCGGTGATTGTTCCATTTTCGACTGCCACTTCGGCGGCCAGGATGCGATTTTGCGGGATGCCGAAGCTGCGCATGCCAGAGCGGATGATCCACTGATTCGACGAAGAGACCGCCCAGACGTCGCATCCGCAGGCGCGCAGGCGCTGCACTAATTCGTGTATCTCCGGGAAAATGTGGGGGGCAATTGACTGGGCAAAGTATGTGTCGCAAGCCTGCTGCACTATTTCTTCCTGCAGTCCGCGATGCATAGTGACCATTTCTCCGCACATGACATCTTCGGCGACTCGGCCTGCTCTGTAGTCGGTGTAGCGCTGGCGTGCCCATCCCATGATCTGGTCCGACACGAGGCCTTGATTTAGTTCCCATGAGAAGAAGCCTTCGCCAGCGTCTCCGGACCAGAGGGTGCCGTCGCAATCAAATGTGGCTACGTGCGGCTTTAGGGTGAGGACACTTTCGATGAATTCGGTTTGAGCGGGTGTGAGACTGGTCATGAAATAGGAGGCCTTGACGGGTATTAACAAGTTACGGAAAAAGTATGACTTCGAATCCAGCCCCTAAGGGGGCGTCCGATTCCTAGAACTTACGGCATCGCTAAAGCGATACTCCGATACGAACCCGCCCGGATGCGAACCTGCAATGATACCGACCCGCGAGTCTTTAGCAGTCTTTTAACTCGATGGCAGAAGCTGTGGCGGCACAGGCAAAGACGCGTATTGTTCCGGCGTGTCCACGTTGACCGCTACCAGCGGATCGTCCACCGGAACGTACTCGATCTCAGTCTGGTGCGCGTGCTCGACATCGCGCGCGCTCGATGTTTCCGGAGCCCGCAGAAACGCTTCGAGCATTTCGCGGCCGGCCAGAATTGGATGCCCGTGTTTTCCCTGATATTCCGGGATCGCGGCCCATTTCCTGTGGAGAGCGGCTTGCTCATACGCGGCTTCAAGCATTGCAAGGGTTTCCGCCCGAACCGGAGGACGATCAACGAGCGTGACCATTGCGGCGTCGCGGCCGCGGTTTAGAACTTCCCGCAGTCCGACTTGCAGCGAGCTGAACTGGCCGCGCGCAGGATCGGGATTCACCACCAGCGACGCGCCGTTGGCATATACCACGGGGGACAGGGCGGCTTCATTCTTGCCGACTACGACGAGCACGACATCGACGTGGGAAAAAAAGAGACGAATGGCGGCGCAGAGAAACGTGTCGCCAGCCGCCGAACCCGTCGGCTGCGGGGGCCATGGCAGCAGCGCTTTGTCGCGCCCCATGCGTGAGGATTCACCGGCCGCAAGAATTACTCCGCAAAAAGCCGTGGTCCGTCCCATGATGGGACGATAACAAAGTGCTGCGACTCTGCCAAGGCGAGGAGGCAGGGAAATGCGTTGACGCCGGTGATGAAAGTCACTTTTCGAAGTCGGGGGACTCAACGGCTGTAGCCGGAACCATCTTGAGCGACTTGGGGTATGCCTGAAGGCATACCCTGATACGAAGCGCGAGTTTCCGCTACGGAGCGCGAGTCTTTCCGAAACCTATGAAGTGGTGCCATGAATGCGTTTGCGCGCTTCGCTTGCTGGACAGCCGAGGGCGGCTGTCCCTACGTGAGTTTCGTACGACTCACATCACCCGAAGGTCGGAAGCTTGACCAGGTCGTCGTGGGGAACCCGTTCCACCGGGTGTCCGGCCTTGCGCCAGGCACGCAGGCCACCCGCGATTACGTACACTTTGAATCCTAGCTGCTGTAATTGTTGCGCCACCCGGGCGCTTGTGGCTTCGCGCGCTCAAGTACAGTAGAGATAAATCTCTTGGTCCTTGGGGAGGTTCTTGATTTCTTCAACGAGGTTGTTGGGCTCGAGGCGGATCGATCCGGCAATGCGTTCGGAGTCGGCGTCGTAGTAGCCGTGGCTACGGACATCGGCGATGAGCATTTTCTGAGCCGCGCCGGACGCCAGTCGTTGGGCTAGTTCCTCCGCCTGGATGCGGGGAATCACGTCGAGCAGACGGTATTTGCGGTAAAGCCAGATTCGATAGCAGGCGTAGGCGGCGAGTCCGATGCCGAAGATGACCTCAGCGGCAAAGCCGGCGGAGCGCAGGCCGCGGGTGATGGCGCGCAGCGCGTCACTGAAGAGATATCCCGCGATGGCGTACGCACCCACATAGAAAATCGCGCCGAGGGCGTCGTATTGGAGAAAATCTCCCAGGCGCATTTTCATGCTTCCGGCGAGCGGCGGAGACATGGTATTGATGCCGGGGATGAACTTGGCGAAAAGCAGCGTCTGCTTGCCGCGGCGGTAGAAATATTCTGCTGAGCGCAGAATGCAAGTTTCCGGATTCGCCGAAAGTCGGCAGAGAAAGCCGAGCAATGCCCATCCGCTAACCCTGCCCAGGAAATAGAGAATGACGTCGCCGAAGATCATCGCCAGCACGCCTACGCCGATCACGAAGTACAAATGCAGATCGCCATAGGCAGTGACCGCGCCGGCGGTCAGGACGGCGAGCGCGGCGGGCAGTGGGAGACCGACCGCCTCGGCGAGGCACACCACCGCCAAGATCAAGTAGCCATGGTGCGAAATTAGCGAGAGCAAGTCGTTCATGGTGGATGCGTGCCCATCCAGTATAACGCTCCTTTTCGATGCTATTCCGACCGACCTTGGTGCAAGAACTCCTGCTACAGTGGTACGACTTCAGGAGCCATGAGTCTAGGAGGAGTCTTTGTCAGCCGTGAGTCGCCGCTATATCAATCTTCCGAATCGCCCTGCGGGACTGCCTTTCAGTGACGGTGTGCTGGTGGGCGATACTCTGTATATCTCGGGACGGATCGGCCTCGACCCGACGACCGGCGACGCGCCAGAGAGTATTGATGCCGAGATCGAGTTCTTGTTCGACGGCTTCCAGGCTGTTCTCCGCCATGCCGGCATGACCATGGACGACTTGGTATGGGTGCAGATCTATTCGCCGGATGTTTCCTTGTGGCAACAGTTCAACGCTGCCTACGTGAAGCTGTTCTCGCGGGAGTTTCCGGCACGGGCGTTTCTGGGATCGGGACCGCTTTTACTTAAAGGGCGATTTGAGATGCTGGGGATTGCGGTGAAGCGGTAGGGCGAATCCCGAAGTTGCCGTGCCGCAAGCAGGTGCCGAGCTTCGCTCGGCTTGGGCGGCCGTCCCTACGCGAGCAGTGCCGGGCGCTATTTCTCTCTCGCGACAACGAACTCGGGCGCCCACAACAGCGATCGTTTGATCTCCGAATCGGGAAATGTACAGATGGCGTTACGCGCCGACTCGGCATATTGGGCGGCTTCTTTGGAGGCGTAGTCTAGCGAACCATAGCGGTTCAGGATGGTCAGGATATCTGCGTGAGTGACGCCGTTGAATGCGCGGTCGTGCAGGACGGTTTCGATTTGATGGCGCTCGCCGGCGGTGCAGTGCTCAAGCGCATGAATGACGGCCATCGTGGCCTTGCCTTCACGCAGGTCGCTCGCAACGGGCTTTCCGAGGACACTCTCTGAAGCGGTTAGGTCGAGAACATCGTCCACGATTTGGAAGGCTAGACCAAGCTGGCGTCCGTATTGGCCGAGGCGCTCCTCCTCCTGAGCGGTGGCGCCGCCCAGGATGCCGCCGACTCGCATGCAAACCGAGAACAGGCACGCCGTTTTGCGGTAGATCAGATCGAGATGCTCTTGTAGAGAGATGAGCTTGCCGAGCTTCTCCATCTGGAGCAGTTCGCCTTCGACCATCTGCTGCGTCAGTTCGATCAGCACGTCCAGGATGCGGAAATTGCGCTCCTGCACCGCGATCTTGAACGCCTGCATGTAAAGCCAATCGCCGGCCAACACGCACATCGAGTTGCCCCACTGCGTGTTGGCGGCGGGACGGCCGCGGCGGAGCTGGGCTTCGTCGATGATGTCGTCGTGGACGAGCGTTGCGGTGTGGATGATCTCGACGACCGTCGCGAGCTTTACCGCGCCATTGCCCTTGTAACCGAAAAGCCTGGCAGAGAGCAGCAACAGCGCCGGACGGATTCGCTTTCCACCGCCGGAGCGCAGGTACTCCCCGATCTCCGTGATCGCCGCGACACTCGAGACAGTGTCGCGTCCGAATTGCTCTTCGATGGCGACAATGTCGTCACGCAGAAGATCGAAGATTTCTTTCCCGTTGATGGAGGTCGTCGCGCTCAATGCCTTCAGTTGCTCCGTTTAATTAGTTGCTGCGGTAATTCGTGAACTGCAGATCGATGCCAAAGTCCTGCTGCTTGACCATCGCGATGATTTCCTGCAGCGTGTCGCGATCCTTGCTGCTGATCCGCACTACATCGCCCTGGATGGAGGCTTGCGCTTTTTTCTTGGAGTTCTTGACCAGCTTCACGATCTCGCGTGCCTTTTCGATTGGGATGCCCTGCTGCAGGGTGATTTTTTGTTTCACTGTGCTTCCGGCGGCTGGCTCCAACGCGCCATAGGTCAAACCTTTCAGGGGGACACTGCGTTTGACCAGCTTCTGCTGGAAGACGTCGTTCACCGCCTTCATCTTGAATTCATCGGCGGAGTGAAGCATGATCGCGTCCGTGCCTTCCATTGCGATCTGGGACTTCGAGTCCTTCAGATCGAAGCGCGTGCTGACTTCCTTCATCGCCTGCTGGATGGCGTTGGCAACTTCCGCGAGGTCGATTTTGCTGACGATATCGAAACTGTTATCGGGCATCGAATGAATCCAGGAGTCAGGTGTCAGGTGTCAGGCAAAACAGAGGTCCCGCCTTCCGGAAACCTAATACTTGAAATCTCTTTTCACGAATCGCTCACCCCAAATATGTACCCCTGAGAGTAACAGAAGAGACACTATCTGCGAAGGCTGGGCGCCGACGTGAAGCGAGGCCAGGAAAGCAGGTCCTTCGCTTCGCTCAGGATGACAAAATCGTGCGAAACTGCGAGTCAAAGTGTGCGGTCCGCATTGTCCACCGCGAGGCCAAAGAATGTGTAAAAATTCTGGGTGGTTTGCGAGCCGATCCCTTCCGCGGGCAAGTTGCGCAGTTCGCCGATCTGGCGGGCTACCTCTGTCACGAACGCCGGCTCGTTGCGTTGGCCGCGATGCGGGATCGGCGCCAGGTAGGGTGAGTCGGTTTCGATCAGCATGCGGTCGAGCGGAACCGTCTGCGCCGCATCGCGGATCGGTTGCGTCTTGGGGAAGGTGATGTTGCCTGCAAAAGAAATCATGAAACCCATATCGAGTGCGCGTCGCGCATGGTCGACGCTGCCGGTGAAACAGTGCAGAATGCCGCCCAATCCGCTGGAAGTCCAGTGCTCGGAGATCATCTGCAGACAGTCTTCCCAGGCGTTCTCGCTGTTGTCGGATGGACGGCAATGAATGATGATGGGCAACTTCGCCGCCTTTGCCAACTCCATTTGCTGCACGAAGACTGTTTTCTGAATTTCTCGGGGCGAGTGGTCGTAAAAATAGTCGAGGCCGATTTCTCCCCAGGCGATTACCTTGGGATGGTGCGCCCATTGCAGCATTTTGGCGTCCGCGGCTTCGTTGGCGAGACTTGCTTCGTGAGGATGAATTCCCACGCTGGCCCAAATTCGCGGATACTCTGGCTTGCGGTCGTATTCTTCCGCCAGCTTTATACCGCAGTCGGCCGTGTCGGGTCCGTCACCGTTTCCTATGGCTAGATAGGCTTCGATCCCGTTCTGTTTCGCACGTGCCAGCACCTCTTCACGATCGGTGTCGTAGCGCTTGCCTTCGAGGTGGGCGTGGGAGTCGATGAACATCAGTGGTTGCGGCCGGTGGCTACTGGTTCATGAACATACGTGACGACGAAAAATCGCTTGGAGCTTTGGATCTAAAAAACCCTTTCTGGCGAGAAGTGGTTCACCTGGCTCGCTTGGCGACGCAGAAGCCATTCGGCGACGAGCAGGTTCGGAACCCAGCAGAGCCATGACACAATCACGTAAGCATGCGAGAACTGCATGCGCGCGACAAGCATGAGAGGCAACTCGTTGCGCAGCGTAACCGCGGCAAGAGTGAGCGCGTAGTTGCGAACCATCCACTGGCGGTGCGATTCGATGTTGCCGTGAAGAATTCGCCTGTATGCTATCAGCCCTGTGGCGAACCACAGTACGGCAGGAGCGCCAAAGCCGAAGCGTGTCGGAGGACCCTCCTCGGAAAAGAATGCCAGCGTGAATCCAGCGAGTGACCCGAGCGCGACTGCGGCCAGATAAATGCGTCCGAGCCAGCGATGCAGGTTCAGCGCGCGCTCGCGAAGTTTCGTCGAGAATTGCCAGGGACCGAGAAGCAGCGCGACGCTTCCTCCCGTGATGTGTGCGAGGAGGATAGGAAAGTGCTCGCCGAAATGCCCGGTAGGGCGGCCCAGGAAATAGTGGGCAGCGTAGATAGCGGTCCCGCCGGACATGATCGTCATTAGCCACCAAGGCCAGGCGGAGCGGCTTGGGCGGCTGGGAACCGGAAGCTGCGAGTCGAACGGCGCGGTAGAAGCGCTGTATGGAGTTGCCGTCATGATGCGAGGGCTGTGTTGTCGGGCGCAAGTATATCGCAGAGGGTTGTGATTTTCTTATCAGTTACTTTAGCTGAAACCGCTAACCTCGAAAATTTGCTATTTCAGGCGCGTGCCAATTGGTACATCTTCCAGAAAGCTCGCCAGCACTGGCTTGCCGCCTTCGGGCGAGGCGGCGACGATCATGCCGTTTGACTCCAGACCGCGCAGTTTTCGGGGGGCGAGGTTCGCCACGATCACGACCTTCCGTCCGATCAGTGCTTCCGGCTCATAAGCCTCCGCAATCCCGGCTACCAGTTGGCGCACTTCGGTTCCCAGATCGACTTCGAGGCGCAGCAATTTGTCGGCGCCCTTTACGCGCTCAGCGGTTTTCACCTGCGCCACGCGCAATTCTACTTTGGCGAAGTCGTCAATGCTGATCTTGCCATCGGGAATTACCGCGGCTGGCTTGGCGGGCGCGGTCTGGCTGGTCGACATTGCAGCGGGCTGCCGAGCTTCGCTCGGCTGGACGGGCGAGACGCCCGTCGCTCCACTCTGTTCTTCCATTTGCTGCATCCTTTCTACTGCCGACTTGTCTGCCCGCGGAAACACCGGTTGCACTTCACCCAACTTCGTGCCGAGGCGCAGCTGTCCCCACTGCAATTGTGTCAAGTCGAATTTCTTGATGTCTCCGAGGCCCATCTGCGCCCAGATCTTCGCGGTGGCGTCGGGCATTACCGGATGCGCGAGCGCGGTTACAATCCGCAGCGCTTCGGCGCTGGTGTAGAGGACGGTTGCGAGGCGCGAGCGGCTTTCTTCGTCTTTTTTTTCGTCCAGAGCCCACGGTTCATTTTCGACGATATATTTGTCGACGGCGGCGACCAGCCCCCAGGCTGTTTCGAGAGCGCGCGAGAACTGGAACTGGTCAAATAATGTGCCGCAGTTGGCGATCACTTTTTTTGCGGCGTCCGCAATTGCGGCATCCGCCGGGGTGTGCGCTGTGTGCGAGGGGTACGGTACTTCGCCCTTGAAATAGCGCGTGATCATCGTCAGGGTGCGGCTGGCGAGATTGCCGAGTCCATTCGCCAGATCGGAGTTATAACGCTGCACCAACGCATCGAAACTAAACGATCCGTCCTGCCCGAAGACCACTTCGCGCAGCAGGAAGTATCGGAGGGCGTCGGCGCCGAGTACATCCACGATGGTCTCGGCGCGCACGATATTTCCGCGCGACTTCGACATTTTGCTCTCTTCAAACAGCAGCCAGCCGTGCGCCACGATGCCCTTGGGCAACGGCAGTCCGGCGGCCAGCAGAAAGGCCGGCCAGTAGACGCAATGGAAGCGCACGATTTCTTTGCCGATCATGTGCACGTCGGCGGGCCAGTATTTGTCGAATTTGGCGGGGTCGCTGGAGCCATAGCCGAGCGCGGTAATGTAGTTAGCGAGCGCGTCGAGCCAGACGTAGATCACGTGCTTCGGATCGTCCGGCACGGGGATGCCCCAGGAGAACGTCGAGCGGCTGATGGAAAGATCGCGCAAGCCGCCGCGCACGAACGAGAGCACTTCATTGCGCCGCGTCTCGGGGCGGATGAAATCGGGCTGCTCGGTGTAAAGGCGGATCAGTTGGTCCTGGAATGCCGAGAGCTTGAAAAAGTAATTCTCTTCCTTCACCGTTTCCGTGGGGCGGCCGCATTCAGGGCAGGGCGCACCGGGACCGACGGAATCGACGTAGAGTTCGTCAAACACGCAGTATTGCCCGGTGTAGTGGCTCTTATAGATGTGGCCGTTATCTTTTATACGTTTCCACAGAGCCTGCACGCCCTGCTTGTGCCGGTCCGACGTGGTGCGGATGTAATCATCGTAGGTCAAGCCCATGCGATCCCAGAGCGTGCGGAATTCCGCCGAGATTTCATCGGTGAACTGCTGCGGAGTCTTGCCCGCGGCTTGGGCTGCACGCTCGATTTTTTGACCGTGTTCGTCGGTGCCGGTCAGGAACCAGGTGTCATCTCCCAACATGCGGTGCCGGCGGGCGATCGTGTCGCAGGCGAGCGTGGTGTAGGCGTGGCCGATGTGCGGACGCGCATTGACGTAGTAGATCGGGGTCGTGATGTAAAACTTTTTGCTCATTAGAACTAGAATTCGAATTCCGTCTTGTTTCGCCGGCTTAAATCTTTACCACAGGGAATCACAGGGTAAACCTTTCTTCTCTGTGATTCTCAGTGTCCCCTGTGGTTCAAGCCTTTTGCTCGCGGCGAAGATACTGCTGGATCGCTTCCTGCATGATCGTCCGGAGCGGCACTTGCTGCGCTTCCGCTAGGGTGCGGCAGTCTTCATATTCGGGCGCATAGTTAGAGATGCTGCCATTCATGTTCGCGATCTTGATGCGCACCGGACCCCAGGTCGTATCCACTGTTTCCCAGCGTCGGGAGAGCGTCAGTCGTTGTTCCTCGCGGCGCCGCACGCCCAGAGTTGTGGTCTCGGCAAAGATCGTCTTGGTTAAGCGATCCGCGTCTTCCATTTTTGTGAGGACGGTTAGCAATGCGCCGGGACGGCTCTTCTTCATTTGCACTGGGACGCTAAATACATCGAGCGCGCCTTCGGCCAGCAACCGCTCCATGGCGTAGGCGAGCACCTGCGGGCTCAGGTCATCGAGATTCGCTTCGAGCACCGTAATTCTGTCATTTGGTGTATTTGCTCGATCTGTCGGCTCAACTTCTCCAATCGTTATGCGCAGCAGATTCGGGTGCTCGGGGAAATCTCGAGTTCCGGCGCCATATCCTGCCTTCTCGATCTTCATCGCTGGAAAGGGCGCGAACCGGGTGCTCAGCGTCTTGACGATCGCCGCGCCTGTGGGCGTCACGAGTTCGACCTGTGGTCCCGACGAATACACTGGCGCATTCTGAAGCAACTTCAGCGTTGCTGGCGCCGGTACAGGAAGCGTTCCGTGCGCGCACTTGACGGTTCCGCCTCCGACGTTTAGCGGTGAGCATACCCATCCTTCGACCTCAAGAGATTCCGCTCCCACCGCGGCGCAGACGATATCGACCATGGCATCGACGGCGCCTACTTCGTGGAAATAGACTTGATCGATGGAGACGTTGTGAATCTCGGCTTCGGCTTGGCCGAGCGCCTCGAAGATTTTGATCGCAGTCCTTTTCGCGTTGCTGCCGATGGCTGCTTTTTCGATGATCTTGCGAATGTTCCTCAGGGTGCGACCGTGTTCGTGGCGATGTTCATGAGAATGGTCGTGACCGTGCGAGTGTTCGTGGGCATGATCGTTCTCCTGATGCTCCCAGAAAACTTCGCGCGGCAGATCTTTCTCGCCGTGGGCGTGCACATCCACTTTGGTCGCCGAAATTCCGCCGCGCTCGACCTTCGATATCTCCAACCGGGCGCCGATATCGAGCGCCTTGACCGTGTCTTTCAAAAGCTTTGGAGACACTCCGGCATTTATTAGCGCGCCTAGAAACATGTCGCCGCTGATGCCGGAAAAACAGTCGAGGTAGCCTATACGCATAATTCAAAAACTTGAACCACAGGGGACACAGGGGAAACCCAGAAAGAGTGCCTCTGTGTACCTCCGTGTCCTCTGTGGTTAGGATTTTCGCCGATGCCGCGTGAAACCTTCATCATAAGGAACGCTCTCCCTTGCGTCAAACCCGCCGTCCGGCGCGAGTTTGTTAGAATCACTGTTCCTTCAATAGGTTAGAGGGCATCCTTGTATCGATATCTAGAACGCCGGTTGGTCGCACATCTGCGCGAGTTTCTGCGCCGTACTTACGGCTTGGAAATACCCGACATCGTCGTCGAGCAGCCGCCGAAAATCGAATTTGGCGAGTATGCGCTGCCGATCGCTTTCGAACTTGCCCGGAAACTTCGCAAAGCGCCGCGCAAGATTGCCGAAGAAATCGTCGCCGGGGTCGGTGCGATTCCAGGGTTTGAGAAATTTGAGGTGGCCGGCGCCGGGTACATCAACGTCTGCATAAGGCGCGCTGAGTTGGCTGCGGCCCTTGCCGCGGATCGTTCGCTTGCAGATGAATCCCCGGCTGCGGATGTTCCCACCGGCAAAGTGCTGGTCGAGCATTCGAGCATTAATCCCAACAAGGCGGCGCATATCGGGCATCTGCGGAACGCCATTCTGGGCGATACATTCGTCCGGTTGCTGCGCTTTGCGGGCAGGGAAGTGGACGTTCAGAACTATATCGACAACACCGGAGTGCAGGTTGCTGACGTGGTGGTTGGATTCCTGCAGATCGAGAAAACGTCCCGTCCGCAGATCGAAGCGCTCGCCGCCGCGCCCCGATTTGATTACGTATGCTGGGATCTCTATGCGCGTGTTTCGCAGTGGTATGAAGAGGACAAAGCGAACCTGCAGGCGCGCGCTGCTACGCTCCGCGCGATTGAAGAGGGGAACAATGAGACGGCGGCGATTGCTGATTTGATTTCTGTTGCCGTGCTTCGGCGACATCTCGAAACTATGGATCGGCTCGACATTGAGTACGACTTCCTGCCTCGGGAGAGCGAGATACTTCATCTCCACTTTTGGGATGCCGCGTTTGCGAAGCTCAGGGAAGCCGGTGTGCTTACTTACGAGGACGAAGGCAAGAATAAAGGGTGCTGGGTGATGCGTCGGGCGGGGACGGCGGCGGCAAAACCCTTAACCACCGGGGGCACAGAGAACCCTTCGGCTTCGCTCAGGGCAGGCTCCGGGGAAAACATCACAGAGGAAAAGATCACGGAGGAAGATCAGAAGGTCATCGTTCGCTCCAACGGCACGGTCGGCTACGTGGGCAAAGACATCGCTTATCACATGTGGAAGTTCGGGCTGCTGGGGCGCGATTTCGGCTATCGGAAATTCTATCGCTATCCGGATGGCCACGACTGCTGGATCTCAACGATGGACGGCGAGAAAGAACATCCCCACTTTGGCGATGTGGCTGAGATTTACAACGTCATCGATGCTCGGCAGTCCGAGGCGCAGAATACGGTGATTGAAGCCTTGCGGGGACTCGGCCACGGAGAGGCCGCCGATCGCTATACGCATTTCTCCTACGAGATGGTCGCGCTCACTCCGCGCTGCGCCGCTGAACTCGGATACACACTTAGCGAAGAAGATAAGGCGCGATCGTGGATCGAGGTTTCCGGGCGGAAGGGCTTCGGCGTGAAAGCGGACGATCTCCTGGATGCTCTGATCGCGTCGGCTGGCCAGGAAGTGGATGCGCGTCATCCAGAGTTGAGCGAAGCGGAGGGCGCCGGCATTGCCACACAAGTCGCTATCGGGGCTCTGCGCTACTTCATGCTTAAGTTCACGAAACAATCGGTGATCGCTTTCGATTTCAAGGACGCTCTGAGCTTCGAGGGTGACACGGGGCCTTACGCGCAGTATGCGGTTGTGCGCGCCTCGAACATTTTTCGCAAAGGTGGGTTGGATCCGGAGAGTTTTTGTCGAGACGCTTCTGGCCGCGTTTCTACGTCTCCGAGCGATGGTGGCGCTGGCGGAGACGTGGCGAGCCGCGTCTCTACGGATGATTTTGCTCGGTTCCTTAACGGGGAATCCTCCAACGATATCTGGGAGCTATGGCTGGCGGCTTCTAAAACCTCTTATATTGTGAGCCAGTGCATCGCGACCACTGAACCTGCTTATCTTGCGAAACATGGGTTCCAACTGGCACAGCTTTTCAACACCTTCTATCATCGTTATCCAATCTTGAGTGAAGCCGATCAGGCGCGGAAAAAGTTCCTGCTGGCAACCGCGGCCGTGGTTCGGCGCGAGCTGATTCGCGTTCTTCGGGCGATGGGGATCAGTGTTCCGCCGGTCATGTGAGCCGGTCGTCTGCGCCTTGCATCTTCTGTGCCTCCGGTAGCATCCGTAATAGTGGAGACAGTCATATGAAGAAAAATATTCTTGCAACGGTACTACTAAGTCTGGCACTGACAACGTTGAGCGCTGCCGCCTCCTCGGGGAACCCTCCGCAGATGCCGCGCACTCTGGCCAATGCACGCTTCGTATACGTAGCGGCCTACGATGGCGATCAATTCGATCCCAACCTGTTGCCGGATGATCGCGCCGCCATCGGTCGTGTCGAAGATGCAATCCAGAAGTGGGGAAAACTCACCGTGGTGTACCGTGCTCAGGATGCCGACATCATCTTGATGGTGGAGTCTCGACCGTCGGAAGATGTGCTGGCCGTCTATGATGCGCACACCGGGGATGCGGGCAGCCGGCCTTCGCAGACTTATCTCTGGCGGGTGATGGGGCGCGGTGGGCTGCAGAAGAGCGAGATCCCGCTGTTTTCGCAGTTTGAGAAGGCTTGGGACAAGATCACTCATTGAGGCCGACGCGTCGTCTTCCACTCGATTGAGCGAGAGATTTCGCCAGCGGCTGTGCAATCCATTGCAAGCGTCCATCATTCGTGTCAAGGAAACGGACAGTATAAAATTTCTACGGTTTATATCGCGATTGCGTGGGTCCGGGGTTTATGCGTTTCCCACAGTCATCTTCCAAGGCATTGATATAAAATGATTTATCAATTTCTGCCGCGAATTTGAAATGGCATCCGCCGTGCTTTAACAAGAGTGGGTCCAGTTCACAGACTTTTAGGCAGGATCTGGAGAATAGATTTCAGGAAGAGCAATATTTGGGGCGAAGGAGCCCTCCACCTTATGAATCGCACCTCGTTGAAATTGACCCTAATGCTGGCCGCGACACTGGTCGCATCCCTCGGATGTTCAACCAAGAATTACGTGCGTCAACAGACGACGCCGCTGATCAACAAGACCAACGAACTCGACGACATGACCGCGAAGAATTCGAAAGACATCAAGGACGTCGATCAGCGCGCTCAAGCTGGAATTCAAGGCGTGCAGGCCCGTACCGCAGAGGTAGACCAGAAGGCTCTGGCTGCGGGAAGCGAAGCCGATAAGGCGCAGATGGCGGCGAACGGCGCGTCGCAGCGTGTGGATGTTCTGACCAATGCCGTCGTCAACCTCGATAACTATCGCCCCGTGGTTGAGACAGCTGTACATTTCGGATTCAACAAGGACAATCTGACGAAGGATGCCCGAGAGGCCATCGACCAGTTGGCCGCCAGTGTCGCCACTACCAAGGGATACATCATTACGGTAGAGGGCGCGACCGACTCGGTGGGCACCTCGGAGTACAACTACGATCTGAGCCAGCGCCGTGCCAATGCTGTGATTCAGTACCTGGCGGCGGAGAAGAGCGTTCCGGCCTACAAGATTTATCTGATCGGGCTGGGCAAGGATAAGCCGGTCGAGACCAATAAAACCCGCGATGGTCGCGCCAAGAACCGCCGCGTGGATATCCGCCTGATGACAAATACTGGCGAGGGAACGACCCCAGCGCAGACACCAAGGGACCAGACTCCGACGGCGAACGCAACTCCTCCGTCTTTGTAAACACAAGTTTTCCCTCCTCCCCGGAGGACTTTGCCAAACCAGGTCGCCCCATTGTGGGCGGCCTGACTTTTTTTGGCGCTTGTGTGGACGGGCGAGGGCGCCCGTTTCTCCACGAGGATCGCGATAGAATAGAAGCGTGCGTATTCGATTTCTGATCGCTTTATTGGCGCTGCTGACGACTGTTTCGCTGGCGCAGGATTCCTCGGACAAGACCGCCTCGGACAAGGCTGCCGCCCGCAATCGCGAGGCTGAGGAAAGCTCCAGCCGGGACACGAGAATCGATATCAGCCCACCCAAAAATGACGCCAAGAGCCATCCTGGCAGCCAGGCGGCCGTCGAAGATCTCGACATCCCCGAGAATATTGACGTTTCCGGCGTCCAGGAGTTCCATCCCTGGAATCCGATGAAGGCGCTGAAAAACATTGAAGTGGGCGACTTTTACTTCAAGCGCAAAAACTACAAAGCCGCGCTCGAACGCTATAAGGAAGCTCTTTATTACAAAGATGGCGACGCCCTTGCCAGCTTCCGTCTCGCCGTGTGCCAGGAAAAACTCGGAGATAAAGCCGAAGCCAGGAAATACTACGAGCAGTACCTGAAGATTCTGCCAGAGGGTCCGTTTGCGAAGGATGCGCATGCTTCGCTGGATAGGCTTGCCAAGGCGCAGTGACGTGGCGGGCGTCTCGGCCGTCCCGCCGGGCGAGGACGCCCGGCGCTCCATGAACGGCCGGCTCTCCACTCGCGCTACTTCTCCACCCTGGAAAATTCTCCGGTCGATGCGTTCACGGCTACCCGCAGCTTGGCGGTGTCGCGGTCGGTTCCGTAGATCACGTGCCATAGGAGTTCATTCGCCTGCCGGTTCCAGTCCAGCACATAAAAAACTGGCGTGTTGGGTTCTTTCTCCAGCAGCTTGTCTCCGCTGTGCTGCTGAGCGACGGCGAAGGCCTTGTCGGTGTCTACTTTGAGAAACTGGACATTGAAAATCTGGGTGCTGGAATTTGTCGGGCTGTAGGTGTCGTCCACGCCGTGGGAAATATCGCCGTTTGCCCAGATAAAAGACTTGGTCGAGTGCTTCGACGGCGAGGCGAATCCCGCGCGCCACTCTCCCGCCTTGCCGTCCCGGCCCTTGGAGTCAGCGTTAGCGTAGGACTCAACACGATACGGTTGAGCATCCGGCGCCCAGATTCGGGCGGAGATGTAGCACTTGAAGAACGCGCTGCTTCCGGTGATCGCCTCCGGTGCCTTCGGTTGGGGCGTCTCCGACGCGGCCGGCTTGGCCGGCTCGGAAGAGCACGCGGCCGTCCATGTCAGTAGTAGTATCAGTCCTGCTGCTAGAATTGCGACGAATAGTTTTTTCATTGAGGATTTCCTAGTCAGACTTTCGTTCGCGAATCATATTCGCGAATCATTGTACTGAACCGACGCCATGGATTCCTATCTCGAACGTTTGCGGCAGGAACTCGAAGATGCAATAGCGGGCGCCAGGCCAAGCGACTTGGCGCAGGGTCCGGTTGGAAAATGGAATGCTGCCGAGATTCTGGAGCACCTTTTTCTGACTTACAAGAACACGAACCGGGGCTTGGCAAAATGCCTGGAGCAGGGTACTCCGTTGGTGACACGCGCCAGGTGGAAGCATCGCGTGGCTGCGCTGCTCGTCGTGAATCTTGGGTATGTGCCGGCAGGCCGCAAGGCTCCGGAACGCGCGACACCGCGGGGAATGCCGCTGGAGGAGGTTCAGCAAGCCATCGCACCTGAACTTCAGAGAATGGGCTCGGGCCTGGACGATTGCGAGCGCAGGTTCGGCGCGGGGACGAAAATTATGGACCACCCATTCCTTGGACCTTTGACGGCCGACGAGTGGCGCAAGTTCCATTGGGTCCACGGTCGGCATCACGCGCGGCAGATTCGGGAGCGGATTTCTTATGGTGGAGGGACGGGCGTCTCGTGAGCCTGCCGGGCGGGGACGCCCGGCTCTCCACTATTGATTTATTTACTTTTCTCCCGCCAGCAAGGATTTACTTCTTGTCGCTGGCATCGTCCTTGTCCTTCTCGACAATTCCGGCCTTGCGCGCCTGCTCCTGCATCTCGTCGAATTCCTGTCGTGCGGCATCAATCGCTTTCTGCTTGCCATCGACATCGCTCTTGTACTGCGCGTCGTCTTTATCAAACTGGGCGGAGTCGCGCAGGCGGGCGCCCGCATCGCCATAATAGGCGGCCGCACGCAGGCGAAATTCGCGCTGTTCGAGCTCGAGTTCGTGGTTCAGGGAATCGAGCTTCTGTTTTTGCTGGTCGAGCTTTTTCTTCCACTCATCCGCCGTCTTCTGGCGCTCGGCAGCCGCCGCAGCGGGATCGGCGGCTGCTTTTGTGGCTGGCGTGGAGCTCGCATTCGCGGCCCCTTGTCCCGCATTGGCAGTGGCGGGGGGCGGCGGTCCGACTACGCTCAGAGTTTCGTTGGTAGGGAGATTGTCGTTATCGTAGTGGCGAGTGGCCGTGGTCGGCTCGACTTTTTTCTTGCGAGCCGCCCGCGCGTAATCCCCGAGAGACTGAGCGGCGGCGCCGCTGACCCCCAACAGGAGCAGAGTACCGATTGCCATGAGTTTCGTGTGCTTCATATGGATCATCCTTTCGCAGGCCCGCGATTCTGATCGCGGCCCGCAATCGCTAATATCAAGAACTTGTGGTTGCAGCCTGAGCGCCTCCCAGGAAACTGCCGATGGTCCGGTCCAAATTCGCTGCTTCGTGGGCGATGCCGTCGGCCAACTGGCGCGCCAGTTCCGGGTCGCGGCTACGCGCCAGTTGCTGCGCGCATCCGGCGATTGTAGTCAGAGAATCGCGCAGCCCGAGGGCGAGTTCGGAAGAGATTTCCTGATGCATTCTTTGATCGTGCCGGATGCGCTCGATGTCAGTCTTGTCGGTGAGCACAAGTGTCGTGCCCATGAGGCTTGCATCCTCGGCCAGAACGGGAGAGGCACTAACTTCCAGTATGTGACTTTCTCCATCCGGTGCGACGAAGTTCACCACCAGCCCGCGAACCGCCGACTTCCCCGTCAGAGCGGGAGCAAGAGCCTGCTCGACGCTCGAACCCGAACCCGAATCCGGGGTATTGTTTTCCGGCCGCAGTGTCGCCGTACGAAAAAGATCGCCGACATCCAGTCCTACTGGCGAGGCGAAACCCAGCAGCTTCCGCGCCGCCGCGTTCGCTTGCCGCACCAGACCGCTGGTATTGAAAAACAGTACCCCGCAGGAGAGGTTCGAAAGTATGGTGGAGCTCAGCGTGTCGGAGGCCTTGGCTTTTCTGCGGTCCGAGAGTTGCTGGGCAGCGAGCTCATGCTTTTGCTGTTTCAGTTGCTGGATGACGGCGTGATAGGCGTGCACGGGCAATCCCTCTGGCGCCAAGGGAGAGGAATTCAGCGAGTCGGATTCCGAGAGGAGATTCTTCCGCAGGAGCCGAATCGTGAATAAGCCCAACCCAAACGCGGCGATGGCAGCGAACAGAAGCAGGCCCATGCGCAGCGCCGTCGGATTCATCAGCAACGTCACAGCGCCCTCCAATACCAGTGCAGGAGACGGTCTCCAAACAAGAACGACAGAAGCGCCATGCCGCCGAGAAACACGCCAAACGGCATCTCGTAATAGCGGAGAGCTAAGCGCGCCGATTGCCAGGCGCGCCGCCGGGCCTGATTTGCAGAAGTGCGCGAAGAAGTGGCGCGCGCCTCAAGGCGGCGAAAGCGCTTGATCCAGACCGCGAGAACCGTACTCAGCCCAAACAGAGAGCCCGCCAGCGACGCTGCAAAAATGGTTAAGACCGTGAGCTTGGTTCCGAGGAAGGCGCCGATTAGCGCCATCAGCTTTACGTCGCCGAATCCCATCCCTTCGACACCACGGGCTCTGAGATAAATGGCTGCCGCGCCATATAGAAACGAGGCGCCGACGGCCGCTCCGAGCAGTGAATCTGAGAGGGACCAAATGCGCCACGAAATCTCGCTTCTCATCGCGGGCGATACCAAACCCGGAATGATTCGCGAAGCCAGGTCATTTACCGGAACGACGAGGCTGAACCCGATTCCGAGGACCAGCCCGGGCAGAGTCATCGCGTCTGGAAGGAGCTTGGTTTCCGCGTCGGTGAAGACCAACCCCAGCAGCAGGAAGCCGAGCACAGCGCATTTCAGCGCCGCCAGCGTCAAACCAAAATGGGCGTAGCAGCCGATAAAGATCAAGCCCGTGAGGAGTTCGATTACAAGGTAGCGCGGTGATATGGGCTGCTGGCACGAACGGCATTTTCCCCGAAGAATCAGCCAGCTTAGTACGGGCAGGTTGTGGTAGAGCGGGATCGGATCTCCGCAGTGCGGACACGCGGAGCGCGGCGTTACTACCGACTTTTCACGCGGCAACCTGTAAATACACACGTTCAGGAAGCTGCCAAAGCACAGCCCCAGAGCGAAGATCGCAGCTTCAAAAAAAGGTTCCACGTTGGCTAAATACCCAGTTTGCTTGGATTTGGATGATTATAAGCCGCCGCCGCAGGGCTTTCTAAGTACGAAGGTCAGTGTACTTTTGCGACACTCTTTTCGCTTGCAAGTTATTGTGGATAAAGAAGAAACACCGGTCGTGACAACCGGCTGATTTCGCGCTGCCGGGCAAAAAGATCAAGAACACACTTCCGCTCCCCCGGCGAGGCGCACCTACACCGCGCTATTGCGGAGCATCCAGCCTTCGGCGGCCCGAGTCGGGGCCCTGGTCCGTCAACGTCACCGTCAAGGGCGATCGCAAGGTGAAGCTCAGCACCGTTTCCGAGGGCAATATAATCTGCTGGCCCTTACCGGCAGCCTGCACGCCGCCACCGACGCCGCCACCTGCCGCCGCGCCGATGCCTGCGCCTTTCCCGCCGCCAGCGATGCCCCCAATGATGGCCCCAATCACCGCCCCCGCTCCGACCTTCTCTGCTGTATTCGTCGAGCGATTCTTACCTTGGCGGCGGTATGGGTCCGCCTCGATGCCATACGATTTGCCACCAACCGAGATCGAATCCAGCTGCAGAACCAGCAGTGATTGTCCCGCAAATTTCCCCGCGCTCTTTACGTCCACGATGTGGCCCTTCAGGTCATATCCGGAGGGGACTGCCAGGTCGCCATCCGACGGCAGAGGCGTGTCGAGTGTTGCCCGGAAAGTTTGCCCGGGCTGCGCTTTTTCGGAATCAATCGGATCGAGCAGCCGAATCGCCATTGATGTTCCCGATGGCACCGTGACTTTTCTCGGAGGCGGAGGCGGCGTTGGCTGAGGCGCGGGCGCGGCCTGTGCTGCCGGGGCGGGAGCAGGGTTTTCATCCGTTGCACTGGTCCGTGCTTCCGCGGGCGGTGCTGCCGCCATCTCCGTGGAA
>Ga0185299_10001078_pt1 | contig 59618 bp, 52 predicted proteins | sample PaiPotPPA55metaG_FD_128002 | JGI IMG/M metagenome (GOLD analysis project Ga0185299, IMG submission 128002) | Iron sulfur acid spring bacterial and archeal communities from Banff, Canada, to study Microbial Dark Matter (Phase II) - Paint Pots PPA... ... | reverse complement strand
GAGGACTTCCAGTTCTCGCATTAGGGTGTACCTCCTCTGTGAGTTCGCGCTCCAAAGGAAAGTACGCCCTTTTCTTTTCTTCTCAAAACCGGAATTTACACAAAAGACGTTACGCTACCCTTCGCCCCGCTAGTATACTTGCGCTTAGGTAGTTTTGCGTACCGGGACCGTAGCGCCACCCTCGCCGCTGGCGTTTTTCATTTTCTGGCCTGTCGGCTCCCTAAATTCATTGGTTTCAACACCTGCAAAAGGGTAGGACGAACGCATTCCTCGTCATCAAATAAGCTCTTTAGAATCAACACTTGCAAGAAGCCCGTAAACACTGATTCTAAAAGACTTACATAACCGCTAAACCTTTTAGATGCAACGCTTATAAAAAACAGGGGGAGCGGTGGAGGAGTCAAAGGAGCCTCCTCGGCCAGCCTGAACCAGGAAACCGACCTCCTCACCTTATCGGCGTTGCCTCGCGCACTAGGAAGAACACAGCCGCAATGCCCGCCAGGAGAACCCCGCTTTCCAGGGACACCGAGACGCGGTGCAGCCGGCCGAACTCAGCCAGCAACGGGCTATCCGCCCCAGTCGCCTGGATCGACCCCATCTGCACTCGCAACACAGCCATCTTCGCGCTCACCGTATACTGCGAAATCGTCGTCAGCGAGATCATCGCCACCACGCAAAGCCCCGCCGGAGTCACAAAGCCACCAAAATCTCGAGTCCGCATGAGGCGCACAAGTAAGAACAAAACGCCCAGCACAATGCCGCCAAGATGCATGCGCGTCAAAGAGAACCCCACGATGGCCCCAGCCTGGTCGCGGTTCGGTGCCAGCACCCGAAACGCTCCCGGCGCCACCACAAAACTCAAAAACGCATCGCTTCCAAGCCACAGGCTAAGACATAGAAACTCAACTGTACGGAATGCAGTGGACATCGGGAATTTCCGATAGAATATCTTCTGGCGAAAAAAGCGAAAATGGTGGGCGACAAAGGACTTGAACCTTTGACCTCTCCCGTGTGAGGGGAGCGCTCTAACCAACTGAGCTAGTCGCCCGACCGGTACAGCCGCGACGCTCTAATGCGTCATCTATCTATTTGTAGCAGGAAGGACCCAGGTTTTCAACCGATGTCCACGGCCACATCGCAGATCGTCTCCCAGCTTCAGCGCTCGATCGCTCGCGCGATCTACGGCAAAGAAGAAGCCATCCAGCTCGCGCTGATCACCCTTCTCGCCCGAGGCCATCTGCTCATCGAGGACGTCCCCGGCGTCGGCAAGACTACTCTCGCCCAAGCTCTCGCGAAATCATTTCATTGCACTTTCCAGCGCATCCAGTTCACCTCGGACCTGCTTCCCAGCGACGTTCTCGGCGTCAGCGTCTACAATCCGGAATCGCGCGAATTCGAGTTTCGCCCCGGCCCGATTTTCGCCAACGTCGTTCTCGCCGATGAAATTAATCGCACCACTCCGCGCACGCAATCGGCTCTTCTCGAAGCGATGAACGAAGCCCAAGTCACCGTGGACGGCAAAACGCTTCAGTTGCCTCACCCTTTTCTCGTTATCGCCACGCAAAATCCCGTCGAGCACCATGGCACATATCCCCTGCCCGAATCGCAGCTCGACCGCTTCTTGATGCGCATCAAGATGGGCTACCCCACGCACGAAACGGAACGCGAAATTCTGCGCAAGCACATCCACGATGACTCGCTCGCCGCCCTCGAGCCGGTCGCGGACGTCAGCGACGTCCTCGAAATGCAGGAATCCGTGGCCCGCGTGAAGGTGGACGCCAGCCTTCATGACTATGCCCTCGAGATCGTCAATCGCACGCGCAAAACTGAGCACCTCGCTCTGGGCGTCAGTCCTCGCGGCACGCTCATGCTGCAACGCGCTGCGCAAGCTCGCGCCTTTCTCGATGGCCGCGATTACTGTCTACCCGATGACTTTAAGCAGCTTGCGGTCGCCGTTTTTTCGCACCGCGTGGTCGCCAGTTCGCGACACGCTTCGCTCCAGAAAAAATCGGAGACCACCGAATCCGTCCTCCGGGAGATCGTCGACTCCGTTCGCGTACCTCTGTGAATCTAGCCTCGACAGCCGCGCAACTCTGGGCCAAAACCGACCGTTCCGCTGTGCGCGCTTTCTTCCTCTCCATCGCCGCGTTGGCCGTCGCTCTGCTCCTTGCGATTTATTCTGGCACCGCCGCAGAGCTGGGCCATCTGGCCATCGCCATCGCCTCGGCGCTCGGCGCTCTCCTGGTCGCCGCGTGGGTGGCTATCACGCTCGTTCCGGTTCTCGCCAAGCGCACGCCGCTTCGCTGGATCGGCTACAAAATGGAGTACCGAGTTACCCGCGAAGGCTGGATTTACATTCTCGGAATTTTTTTGGTCGCCGTCGCCGCTCTAAACACTGGCAACAATCTGCTATTCCTGATCCTCGCAAGTCTGATCGCCATCATTTTGATGTCCGGTATTCTTTCTTCGATCACTCTCTCCGGCGTAGAAATGCGCTTGCAGTTGCCCGAGCACATCTTCGCGGGCCAACCGGTCCGCTCGCTTGTCGAAGTCCACAACGAAAAGCTGACGCTCCCATCCTTTTCTCTTCGTGTCGAAGCCGTCCGCCCAAAAACTTCTCCCCATGCCGCCATGCTCGATACACCGGTCTATTTTCCCTACATTCCTAAACACAACCGTGTGCAGCAGCACGTGCCCATGACTTTTCCGCGCCGCGGCATCTATTCTCAGGAAGCGTTTCGCATCGTTACGCGGTTCCCATTTGGCTTTTTGCAGAAGGCGCGCCGCGTCGATTTGAAGTCGGAGGCGCTCGTCTATCCTTCCGTCGATCCCACGCGGAACTTCTTTGAAGTTCTCCCCGGCATGCAAGGCGCGCTCGAAAGCCTTGCCAAAGGCCGCGGCCAGGATTTGTACGCATTGCGTGACTATCAACCGCGCGACAGTTCGCGCCACGTGCATTGGAAAGCTTCCGCGCGGCTGGGTTCTCTGATGGTCCGCGAGTTCACGCGGGAAGATGATTGCCGCGTCATTCTTGTCCTGGATCCTCATACCTCCGCAGGCCTCGCCGCGAAGGAAGCGAACGCCCGCTTCGAGCGCGCCGTCACGATGTGCGCGGCGCTCGCCTGGCATTTTTACGAACGCAATGCCATCTTGCAATTTCGCACCGCTGGCTTTGAAACTCCGCTCGCCGAGGCCGAAGAAGTTATCTTCCATATTCTGCGGCATCTCGCGATTGCAAAGCCCTGTCCGCCGGACCCAAAGCGCGCTCTTCTCTCGGACCTGGCCAGCGCTCCGGAAATTTTCCGAGTGATTGTCACCAGCGAATCGCGCGGCACCATCCCCTCCAGCATCTGGAACCAGTCCTGGGTCATCTTTCTCGAAGATCTGGCGCTCTGAGCGAGTTTTCTGGGCTATCGAGCTGTCTCTTGCAGCGAGTGTGCGAGAATACGGCGTGATCATACTCACCGGCCGCGAGCTCACTTCCTTCCGCAAGCAATTGCTCGCATGGTTTCGCCAGTTTCAGCGCGATTTGCCGTGGCGGCGCACGAAAGATCCCTACCGCATTTGGATTTCAGAAATCATGCTGCAGCAAACTCGCGTCGCCGCCGTGATTCCGTATTACGAACGATTCCTGGCGCGTTTCCCGGACGTGCGCGCGCTCGCAGAAGCACCGCAAGAAGAAGTGCTGCGGCTCTGGTCCGGCCTCGGCTACTACAGCCGCGCGCGAAATCTGCAAAAGGCCGCGCAACAAATCGTTGCACTACACGACGGAGAATTCCCTAAGGAAGAAGAAGCCGTTCTCGCACTGCCCGGCATCGGCCGATACACTGCTGCTGCGATTCTAAGCATCGCCTTTGCCGCAAAACACGCCGTGCTCGATGGCAACGTCGCGCGTGTCCTTGCGAGGCTCGGCGCCATTCGCGGCGACCTGCGCGAATCGCGGCGCTGGCAATTGCTTCAAAAAACCGCTGGCGGACTTCTTGATCCCAAATCACCGGGTGATTGGAATCAAGCCATGATGGAACTCGGCGCGATGGTGTGCACGCCAAGCGCGCCACAATGCCTGGTGTGCCCCGTTGCGAAATTCTGCCGCGCGCGCCAATTGGGCGACCCCGAGTCTTTTCCTGAAAAACAAAAAAAACGCGAAGCCGTACAAATTGTTCTCGCCGCGGCGGTGCTTTCCAGTCCGCGGGGCCAGACGCTTCTTCTGCCACCGCCTCGAAAAAAGAAGGAGAACAAGCCTACTGCCGACGATGTGGCCACGCTGGTCTCGCGAATGTGGCATTTTCCGACGGTCGCGGTTCGCAAAGATGCGTTGGCGGAACTCCGGAATCTTCTCGCGCGCGCGATGCCTGCCGGAAACGGCGCGCTCCACTTCGAGCCGCTCGCCAAGGTTCGCCACTGCGTGACCTATCGCAGCATCACCGTTCTTCCCTTCCGGATCGCCGTTACAAAAATCCCGCAAGTCCGGGGATCTAAAAGCATCCGACTGGAAGATTTTGCCACGCTGCCCGTCTCGAATCTCACACGCAAAATCGCTCGGGCCGCGCTTTCGGAATCATCGGCGACGGCCGCGAAACCATACACGCTAAAGCTACAGTCGAAGCCATGAACGTTATCGTTTCGCGCGGCGTTCTCCGCCGTGCCGCGCCATAGTGCTAGGATGAAATGGTCCCAATGGCTGCCTCCGCATCCGTAACGAGCGTCCCCGCGCTCCCCGCCGAGCGTTTCTTTCGTACTTCCCTTTTCCTGCTCATGGCCACTGCCATCACCACGCTCGTGAGCACCGGAAAACTCGATCTCCTCACGATGATCGTGGCGCCGTCGGCGGTCCTCTATAAAGGGCTTCGCTGGTGGCGGCGCTGTCCCGCGGAAATTCCCCATCGCATCGCCACCCGGTTGGTCGTCGCGTACTTGCTCGTTTTCCCGCTCGACGTTTTTTTTCTTTCGCGCTCCTTTGTGGCCGCTTCGCCCAATCCTGCTCTTTATGCCGCGCTTCTCGGGGCCGTTCATTTTCTGCTGTTTGTAATGCTTATCCGCCTCTACAGCGCCACCACGGACCGCGATGCGCTTTTTCTAACGATGCTTTCCTTCGCGGCGATTCTGGCTTCCGCGGTGCTCACGATCGATACGACGTTTCTGGGTCTTTTCTTTTTGTTTCTCTTGTTTGGCGTGGCTACTTTCGTCGGCCTCGAAATGCGCCGCGGATCAAAGGGCGCGATCGCGCCAGAAGTTGACGCGCAGCCAAAGCAAGAACGCCGCCTCGATCGCGCGCTGGTGCTCGCTGCGCTTAGCGTGGCTCTCGGCGCCATGATTATCGGCAGCGCGCTCTTCTTCTTCTTTCCCAGGTTCAGCGCTGGTTATCTGGGCCGCACCAGTTTGCAGCCGACGCTGATGTCCGGCTTCAGTGACGATGTGGAACTGGGCCAAATCGGCGAGATCAAGAAAAATTCCGAAGTCGTCATGCGTGTGCGCACCGGCAAGCCGGTGGGCTATCCCAGCCTGCGCTGGCGCGGCATCGCACTATCTACATTTGATGGAAAACGCTGGTCCTCCCCCGATCGCGAAGTGGTCACCATTCCCGCCGGACTCAACGGGTGGATAAACTTGCTGGACCGGCCTGCGGAGCCTGATCCGACCGCTACCGTCTTGCGCTATACCGTTCTTCTACAGCCCGTCGCTACCGATACGATGTTCGCGCCGGCAAACGTGGTCGCCGTGCGCGGAAATCTTTCCGGTGAAGGCTCAAACCCTGAGACGGGCGCGCGCCGAAGCTATATCATTCGCGATGCGACCGGCTCCATATCGAATCCTTTTCATAATTTCACCACACTACGGTACGAAGGATTTTCTCTGTTGCCCGCGAGGAATGTGCCCGGGCTGCGCGCGGCTTCGACGGACTATCCCGAAGAAGTTCGCAACGTTTACTTGCAGCTGCCAAAGCTCGATCCGCGAATTCCGGAATTGGCGAAAGAGATCACGGCACGCGGGCAGACGCCCTTCGACAAAACCATCATGCTCGAAAGCTATTTGCGTTCGCGCTTCACGTACACGCTCAACCTCACCGGAAAACCCGGCGACGACGCCCTAGCCCATTTTCTTTTTGAGACTCACGCGGGCCACTGCGAATATTTTGCTTCCGCGATGGCCATCATGCTTCGCACGCTTGGAATTCCCACGCGGGAAGTGAACGGCTTTTTGCCGGGCGAGTATAACGACCTCGGCGAGGATTACATCGTCCGTGCCAGCGACGCGCACAGTTGGGTGGAAGTTTATTTTCCCGGGACGGGCTGGATGACGTTTGATCCCACGCCGCCGGGCGCGGAATCTGGCGGAGGATTTTTCTCGCGCCTCGGCCAATATATGGACTGGTTTGAGCTTTCCTGGAACGAGTGGGTCATCAACTACGATTTCATTCATCAAATTTTGCTGGCGCAAACCATGCAGCGCAATACGCGCACGTGGACGGAGGTCGCGCACACCTGGTTTGTAAAGCAGGAGGCAAAAGGGCGAAGGTGGATGAGGTCCTGGAATAACGGGCTTCGTTTGCTGCTTCCTCTCGCCGTCGCGCTGTTTCTGCTGGCGCTGCGCTTCGATCTGGTTATCGCTTTTGTGCGGCGGCTATGGCTGTCGTGGCAGCTTCGTTCGCCGGAGACGGCGCGCTCCAATCCGCAGCTTGCTTCGCGGCTGTACGGAGAACTCTTATACGTGCTCGCGCGGCGCGGCTTCGCGCGCGAGCCCACGCAGACACCGTTTGAGTTTGCCGCAGCCGTTTCCCAGCCTCGTGTCGCGCCTGCCGTATACGAATTCACGCAGCACTACACGCAGGCACGTTTTGGAGGCGCGCCTTGCGACACGATTCGCCTCCAGGTTCTACTCGAGCAAATCCGCTCGTCCTTCGCTTCGCGCTGAAGCTTGGGCTTTGAGTGCGGTTTGCCGCCTCCCGTCAATGAAGTGCGGTTTTGAGTACTTTCTCTCACGCGTGTTACAATTGAAAATTGCGCAAAGGCGCTAATTTACTGCCTATGACTAAGGTCGGATTTGTCAGCCTGGGATGCCCGAAGAACCTCGTGGATAGCGAGGTGATGATGGGTATTCTTACGCGCGAAGGCTACGAGTTGACGCCGCGCGCGGATGAGGCGGAAATTCTCGTCGTCAATACGTGCAGCTTCATCGAATCCGCGCAAAAAGAGTCCGTCGACGCGATTCTGGAGATGGCCGAACACAAGAAATTTGGGGCGGCGCGCAAGCTTATCGTCGCCGGCTGCCTGGTCGAACGTTTTCGCGACCAGATTCTCGAGCAGGTTCCGGAAGTCGATGCGGTGGTTGGAACCGGCGAAGTGGAGCGCATTCTTGAAGCTGTCGATGGCGATCTGCGTGTCTTGCCTGCGGCGCCACCGGCGTTTCTTTATCACGACCTGACGCCGCGCGTTATTACGACGCCGCGCCACGCCGCGTACATTAAGATCGCCGAAGGCTGCGATCATCCATGCACGTTCTGCATCATCCCACAACTGCGTGGTGCATTCCGCAGCCGGCGTTTTGAATCTGTGGTGCGCGAAGCGGAGAATCTGGCGGCATCGGGCGCTCGCGAAATTACGCTCATTGGCCAGGACACGACTTCATACGGCGAGGATCTGGGCCTTCGCGATGGGCTGGCACAATTGCTCGAGCGCCTGGCGCAAGTCGAGGATTTGCTGTGGGTCCGCTTTCTGTACGCTTATCCGAATCGCGTGACCCAGAAATTGCTGGATACACTCGCGACGTACCCGCGACTCGCCAAATACATGGACATGCCGTTGCAGCATGCCAGCCGCAGTGTTCTGGCGCGCATGAAGCGCGGCTCGCACGGCGACGCCTTCCTGAAACTTCTCGAACGCATCCGAACGACAATTCCCGGCGTTTCGTTGCGCACGTCGTTTATCGCGGGTTTTCCGGGCGAAACGGAAGCGGATTTTGACGAGCTTTGCGATTTTGTGCGTGCGGCGAATCTGGATTGGATGGGCGTTTTCGAGTATTCCGATGTGGACAACGCGAACAGCTACGGGCTCGACGAAAAAGTCGACGCGGAAACGATTACCGAACGCCGCAACCGGCTGATGGCCATTCAAAAGAAAATCTCGCGCGAGAAGCTGCGTGCCTGGAAAGGCCGCACGGCCACGGCGCTTGTCGAAGGCCCATCGAAAGACAACCCGTTGGTATGGGAGGCGCGGCTCGAAGGCATGGCGCCGGATATTGACGGCAAGCTTTATTTAACCGACATCGAATTGCCATCCGGAGAAACCGCCCAGACGGGCGACGTGGCGCGCGTCGAAATTATTAAGGCCGATACGTATGACCTCATCGGCCGCGTCGTGGAGATTCTGCCGCGGCGCCTCGCACACGGCATAGCCGAGATGGCAACCGTCCCACGCGTTCCGCCAGTGGAAAAACTCACCCGTATATCCACGGGCGCTCCGCTTCGCGTCCTCGGCTGAGCTATACTCACTCCTCAGGAAATCTGCTCTGCGGTCTCTGTGACCTCTGCGTTAAAACGGGATTTCCACCCAGAGTGCGCAGAGTTCACGGAGAAGAAAAAACACTGGCTTGGTGATTTGGCGAGAGGCGAGTCCCCAGCCGTCAAGAGTCGCTTACGATGAAACATCGCTGCCCGATTTGCAAAACGCCGACCGATTCCGGAACTCATGGGGATTTTCCTTTTTGCAGTGAACGATGCCGTTTGCACGACCTCGGCAACTGGGCCAGCGAGAAGTACGTCGTGTCCGAAGCGGTCTTTGATATGAGCGAGCTGGATGCAGGTGAAGAGCCGAGCGAGCAAAAGGCAGTAGACGAAGACGAGGACTTTGAAGGGTTCCGAAAGCCTGATGGCACTATCCACTGAAATTCCCGGCGGCAGTACGGCTCCGCAAAAGAAGCCGCGGCTGGCGATTGCCATAGCGACGGCGCTGGGCGTCGGTTATTTGCCCAAAGCTCCAGGCACCTTTGGCTCACTTGTGGGAGTCGCGACGGCCGTGCTCTCGGCTGTGTTTTTTTTGCGGCCCGCCTCGATCCGCGTGCTGTTCTCTCTGCACCCTCTTACGGATGCCATGTTTTCCGACAACCATTTTCTGTTTCCCGGCGGCGACATTCACAATTCCATGCTGGCTCTGCCGTTGGTCTGCGCACTCGCTCTTCTCGTAATTCTCGGAGCGATCGGCGTGTGGAGCGCCTCGCGGGCTGCGGACTTCTCGGGGATCAAGGATCCTCAGTTTGTAGTGATCGACGAAGTCGCGGGACAGCATCTTACTTTATTGCTCCCCTTGATTCCCATCGCGCTGCCACATCTGACGGAGCATTTTGACTTTTCCGTTTACGCCATCTTCTTTACGCTGAGTCTCTTGAATTGGAAATACCTGCTGCTGGGATTCCTGCTGTTTCGCTTATTCGACATTTGGAAGCCCTTTCCGGTGCGCCAACTCGAAAAACTTCCGCGCGGGTGGGGCATCATGGCGGACGACTGGATGGCGGGCATCTACGCTGCTATCCTGTTGCGAGTGGCGTTACACTTTGGATTGCTTGGCTGGGTATGAAATTTGGCTTTGGGTCATCGGCAGAAAAAAACGGCATTCCCCGCATTGATAGAGTTGCGCCTGCCGCTGCCATTCCCGGGGGCGAGATCGTCATTCACGGCAGCGGATTCGCTTCGCTGGCGCATCCACGCCCCGTCGTGCGTTTTGGCGAGGTGGAAGCTGGGCTGGCGCTGGCCAGCGAACACCGGTTGATTGCGCGAGTGCCGGAAGGCGCCAGCGGCGGTGTGGTTCGCGTATCGAGCGCCGCGAACGAAAGCCAGCCGCATCCCGTCTCGATTGGCGTGCAAATCGCGGACAATTTGCACCCCATCGCAAATCCCGCGGTCGACTCGCACGGCAATACGTACGTGACGTTTTCGGGCAATCGCGGACAGCGCGTTCCTGTTTCGCTCTATAAAATTACGGCGAACTACAGCGTAAAACCTTTCGTCACTTCGCTTGTGAATCCCAGCGGGCTGGCGGTGGACCGCGCGGGGAATCTTTTCGTCTCGTGCCGGAACGACGGCACGATTCACAAGATTACGCCGGAGGGCCGCGCCGAGCAGTGGATCGAAGGCATGGGAGTGGCCACGGGCATTGCGTTCGACCGCAACGAAAACCTCTACGTGGGCGACCGCAGCGGAACGATCTTTAAAATCAGTGCAAGCCGCGAAATTTTTGTTTTTGCGACCATCGAGCCATCGCTCGCCGCGTATCATCTTGCGTTTCATCCGAGCGGCGATTTGTATGTCACCGGGCCGACGACCTCCAGCTACGACCGCGTCTACCGCATTACGCAGGGCGGCGATGTCACTACGTTTTTTCGCGGTCTTGGACGTCCTCAGGGGCTGGCGTTTGACCGCGACAGCAATCTCTACGTTGCTGCGTCCTTCGGCGGGCGGCGCGGCATCATTCGCATCACGCCGCAGGCGCATGCCAACGTCGTCCTCAGCGGCTCCGGCCTCGTTGGCATGGCGCTGCAATCTTCAGGCCGAGCGATCCTCGCCACCACTGGTGCGGTTTTCACACTGGATTGGGACGTTCGCGGTTTGCCACTTCTTGGTTAATTGACACGATGAAAGCAGAGATCATCGCGGTTGGCTCGGAGCTGCTCACCCCGGACCGCTTGGACACCAACTCGCTTTTCCTAACAGAAGAGCTGAATAAGATTGGTATCGAGGTCGTGCGAAAAACGGTTGTGGGCGATAACCGCGATCTTTTGAGCGAGGCGTTTCGCGACGCGCTGAATCGTGTGCCGCTGATTATTGCGTCGGGCGGGCTTGGCCCCACCGAAGACGATCTGACGCGCGAAACTGTCGCGGACCTTCTCAACCGGAAGCTGCGCCGCAACGACGACATTCTTCGCTACATCGAGGGGCGCTTCCGCGCGTTGAATCGCGAAATGCCCGAGGTCAACGTGCGCCAGGCGATGGTTCCCGAGGGCGCGGAAATATTAGAAAATCCGCGGGGCACTGCGCCGGGCTTGTGGCTGGAAGATGCGGGCCACTTCATCGTTCTGCTCCCGGGGCCGCCGCGCGAGTTGAAGCCGCTGTTCCGCGAACAGGTTTTGCCGCGGTTGGAGCGCCGCGCCTCCGGCGTGCGCATGTTCCACCGCGAGATTCGCATCACGGGGTTGGGCGAATCGCACGTCGAACAGCGCATCATGGGCATCTACAAACGCTTTCCCGAAGTGAGCACGACCGTGCTCGCGGCGCCCGGCGAGACGCAGGTGCATCTACGCATCTGGACGGACGATGCGGAGCACTCCAAGAAAACTCTTGACGAAATCGTGAGTGGCTTTGAGATTGCGCTGACGGACCGCATCTTCAGTCAGGATGGATCGACGCTCGAGGACGTGATCGCGGCGGAGCTAACGATGCACAATGCCACGATTTCCGCGGCGGAAAGCTGCACGGGTGGACTGCTGGCGCAGCGGTTGACGAGCATCGCCGGCAGCTCTTCGTATTTTCTTGGCGGAGTGGTTTGCTACAGCAACGAACTCAAGACGGCGTGGGCAGGCGTGCCCGCGGAATTGATTCAAGCGAAGGGTGCGGTAAGCGCAGAAGTCGCTGTGGCTCTCGCCGACGGCATTCGGCGGCGCGTCGGAAGCACCTTTGGTGTGGGCATCACGGGTGTCGCTGGCCCCGGTGGAGGAACCGAGGAAAAACCGGTCGGAACGGTGCATATCGCGCTCGCGCATGCCGGTGGCGTCAAGGAGCGCGGCATGCGCTTTCCCGGCGACCGCGAATCGATCCGCTGGCAGGCTTCGCAGGCCGCGTTGGATATGGTTCGCATCCACTTTCTCTATAACGGCAAGCAGCCTCCGAAGCGAGCCTGAACGTGCGCCTCTTCGTCGCGTTGGAGATTCCCGCCGCCGTGCGAGAGAATCTGGCATCACAGGTTAAGGAACTGCGCGATTTGGCCGCGCCCTTAGCGGACAAGCGGCCGCGGTGGGTGCGCCCGGAGAATCTTCACGTGACGCTTAAATTCATCGGTGAAGTCTCGGCGATAAAGCTCGACGGCATCCGCGGTGCGCTGTCAGCGATTCGCTCGGATGCGCCAGTTGATCTGCGGTTCCGCGGACTCGGATTTTTTCCCGATGAAAAGTATCCGCGCGTACTTTGGGCGGGATTAAACGCCTCGGCGAATCTGCCGGTACTTGCGGTGGATATCGATCGCGCGCTCGAAGCTCAAGGCATCGCGCCTGACACGCGCGCGTTCACGCCCCACCTGACGCTGGCGCGGTTCGAGCCGCCCGGTCTTCACGAAAAGCTGCGCACCGCCATTCAGAAGAACAACGGCCGCGAGTTCGGCTCGTTCCAAGCGCGCGAATTTCAGCTCATCGAAAGTATGCTGAAGCCTACTGGGGCCGAGTACACTTCCCTCGCATCGTTTCCCTTCACGTCGGAGGCCTAACGCGAGATGCCTGAGCTGAACGCGACACTCATCTCGATTCCTGCGGCTGCGTACCTGCTTGGCTCGATCCCGTTCGGGCTGCTGCTGGGTAAGGTGTTTGGCGCGGCCGATGTTCGCAAAGCGGGCAGCGGCAACATCGGCGCAACCAATGTGGCGCGCGTGGCTGGGCCGCTCGCGGGTATCCTCACTCTACTGCTCGACGCTGCGAAAGGCGCGCTGGCCATCGTACTCGCGGCGCGCCTGTCTGAGCAAAGCTCGACTTGGATGATGATCGCAGGTCTTTGCGCTCTCGTGGGGCATTGCTTCCCGATCTGGCTGGGATTTCATGGAGGTAAGGGAGTAGCCACGGCTGCGGGCGCTTTTTTGGTGTTATGCCCGCCCGCGTTTTTGGGTGCTGCAATACTGTTCCTTCTGATCGTAGCGTATTGGCGCTTTGTGTCGCTGGGTTCGATCGCGGCGGCGGCGGCAATGCCTTTGCTGATCTATTTTCTTTGGGCGCCGCATCACGCTCCGCCTTACGCGGTCACGTTCGGCTCGCTGGCGGCGGCGCTGCTGATTGTCTACAAGCACGACGCGAACATTCAGCGATTGGTCCAGGGCGATGAGCCAAAATTTTCCTTCGGCAAGAAACAGGATGCGCCATGAAGCGCATCGCGATTCTTGGGGGCGGAAGCTGGGGCACGGCGCTGGCGATCGTGCTCTCTCGAACCCACAAGCCGCACGAGATTTCTCTGTGGGTTCGAGACGCCGCGCTTGCGGAATCCATTCGCCGGGACCGCGAGAATGTGCCCTACCTCCCAGGCCACAAACTGCCTGAGTCGGTCCATGTCACGCACGACGCGGCTGCGTCTTTGGAAAACGCCGGAGTGGTCATCGGGGCAATCCCCGCAGCCCACGCTCGCAGCGTTTATCGGCGCGTGCTTCCGCAAATCGTGCAGGGCACTCCGCTAGTTAGCGCCACGAAAGGGCTTGAGCCTGATACCCATGCGCGCATGAGCGAGGTCATTTCCCAAGTCTCCCAAGTCGTGTCGCCGGAATTCCTCCCGCGCGTCGCGGTTCTTTCCGGGCCATCCTTCGCCCTGGAAGCGGCGGCCGGCCAGCCCACCGCGGTGGTGGTCGCATCGAGGGACCTCACTCTTGTCAATGAACTTCAAGAGGAATTCGCGGCGCCGAATTTTCGCTTGTACACCAACGACGACGTGCTCGGCGTCGAGCTCGCCGGCGCGATGAAAAATGTGATGGCGATCGCGGCGGGTGTCTGCCAAGGCATCGGCCTCGGGTCCAATCCGTTGGCGGCGCTGATCACCCGCGGCCTCGCCGAGATGACGCGGCTCGCCGTGGCCCTGGGGGCGCGCCAGGAAACGCTCAGCGGTCTCGCGGGCCTGGGCGACCTCGTCTTGACCTGCACAGGCTCGCTAAGCCGTAACCGTCACGTTGGTATCGAACTGGGCAAAGGCCGCTCGCTGGCCGAAATCCTCGAGGGCATGAAAATGGTTGCCGAAGGCGTGGGCACGGCCAGGGCTCTCTTGGCGCTTGCCCGCGAGGCAGGGATAGAACTCCCGATAACCGAGCAGGTTGCCGCGATCCTGCACGAGGGCAGATCACCCCGGGATGCTATTCGGAGCATCATGGAGCGGCCTCTCAAGCGCGAATAAGGTTGCGCGAATGCAGTTCTAAACAAGCCTTTTCAGACGTGTTCGAGAGCGCATCGGGCTCGTGATTGGCCACTAGTACCAAGGTTCCAGTTGCAGATGCGCGACGCATGGCCATTCGCGGGCCCCGCTGCACCTCCTATTCCCCTAAAATTAAGAGTTGAGATGACGGAACCGCGCCTATCCCCGTGGCAACGCCTGCGTAAAGGACGTGTGCGCATTTTGTGGCTCGTTCTGGGGGCGCTGCTGCTCGTCAGCGCTCTGCCCATTGGGCTTTACCACCGCCAGGTCTTGCAGCTCAGCCAGGACAAACTGAGCGACAACGAACGCGTCCAGCAATCCGACTTGACGCGGTCCCTGGCACAGGAAATTCAGCTCTTCGAGTTCAATCAGACACAACAGCTTTATAGCGAGCGGCAGATTCTGACCTTGACGGGACTCATCGATAATGTCGAAGACCCGGCTTCCGAGCCCAAGGTTACGCGGCTCCTCGAGGACTTTGTCGACAGCAATCGCGACACATTCCTTTACTTGACCGCGGTCGACAAGAACGGTAAAGGCACCAGCGCTTCGCAGGGTAACTTCCGCGCGGAGCAGGATCCTTTCGTGGCGAAAGCTCTGCTGCGAGCGTTTCAGAACTGCATGCAATCCGAACAGTTGCACTCCGTGAAGTTTCGCAGCGATCCTCTGGCGCTCGCCCCGAACAACCAGCCGGCTTTTGTGCTGGCCGTGCCGCTCAAGGATTTGCCTGGCAACTTCACTGGCATGCTTGCTGCGGTCGTTTCTCTCGAACCCATTTCGCACCGCTTGCGGGATGCCAGCGTGCGCGGCCGCAAAGTATTCGTTGTGGATCACTCTGGCCACATCGTCGCGCACCCCGACACGACAAATTTCGTGCCCGGCGCCGAAGCCAGCGGAAAGCTCGTTGAGCAGATTCGCGCCCTGCCCCAGGAACTCCGCAACACAGAGACTATTCGTTTCACGGAAAAAGGAACTAAGCATCCCGTCGAGATGATCGGGACGTACAGCACGTTCCCCGAGGTCAATTGGGCGGTTATCGCAGAACGCAGTTTGGACGACGCGCGCGCCGATGCAGGCGTGACAGAGTTAAACCGCCAGGCTCTGGCTTTCGTCACCGTGGTGGTCCTGGTAGCCATTCTCTTCGGTTACTTTTTTGCCGTGGGCATCAGCGGGCCTATTCGCGGACTGGCGGCTTCCACGCGCGCTATCAGCCGCGGCGAATTCCATCAGCGCTCTCCGGTGCGTGGCGCTTCCGAAATCAGCGAGCTGGCGGAAAACTTCAATAAAATGGCCAGCGATATCGAAGAGTACATCGAAAAGCTAAAGGAAGCCGCGGAGGAAAATCGCGAGCTGTTTATCGGCTCGATTCGCATGCTTGCCGCGGCCATCGACGAAAAGGATCCATATACGCGCGGTCACTCCGGCCGCGTGGCGAAATATTCGACGCTCATCGGACGGGAGCTGGGGCTATCGCCTGAGGAACTGGACAAGCTGCGCGTTGCCGCACTGCTTCACGACGTGGGCAAAATTGGCGTCGAAGACCGCGTCCTGAAAAAGCCAGGGGCGCTGACGCCCGAAGAATTCGATTTGATGAAGCAGCATACGGTGAAAGGCGCAAACATCATGCGCCCGGTTTCGCAGCTGAAAGAGATGCTGCCTGGTATCGAGTTGCACCACGAACATATCGACGGCCGAGGTTATCCGTACGGCTTGCAGGGCCAGCAAATTCCGTTGATGGCGCGCATCATCGGAGTGGCGGACACGCTCGACGCGATGACCACCAATCGCCCGTACCAGTCCGCAATGGACATCGAATTCGCGCTGAACCGTATCAAGTCTCTCACTGGCTCAAAGTTCGACGCCGTCGTCGTCACCGCTCTCGAATCCTCAATCAATTCCGGCAAGCTCCGCCTCAGCGCTGTCGAAGTCACGGTTTAGCACGTTTGACATTCTTCTGACTGCTCACAAAGAGCGAGTGACCAGCACGGCGGCCGCCCCCTTCGGGCGCTTCTGTTACAATTTTAGGTTGCGCTGACTACAGAGCGCTCAACCGCATGATTTCTCTCTTTGGCAAACCGGAAAAAGTCGAGCCGTCGCTGCTTGAGCGGCTGAAAGCCTCGGTCAGTAAGACCAAGGCAGCGCTGTCCGAGTCGGTGGAAAATATTTTTCTCGGTGAGCGCAAGATTGATCCCGCGCTGCTGAAAAAACTTGAAACCGCGCTGCTTTCCGCTGATCTTGGAGTAAAACCGACACGCGAAATTCTGGATGCGGTGCGGGAAAAGCTGGATCGCAACGCTCTTTCCGATGCCGGCCAGCTGAAGCGCGAAATCAAATCTCACATCATTCGCATTTTGACCATGAGCGACGGCAAGCCTGACGACAGCGCGATCGGAAGCGCGGTTGTTGCGCCCGCACGAAATCTGGCTACCTCGCCCAACGGCAGCGGACCGCGCGTCATTTTTATCGTTGGCGTGAACGGCGCCGGAAAAACCACCAGTATCGGCAAGCTCGCAAATCGCCTGCGCCAGGAAGGCCTCAGCGTTGTGCTGTGCGCTGCGGATACGTTCCGCGCCGCCGCCGTCGAGCAGCTCGAAATCTGGGCGCAGCGCAATGGCATTGACGTAATCAAGCAAAAGTCCGGCGCCGATCCGGCAGCCGTCGTATTCGATGCGGTCACCGCGGCCAAAGCGCGCGGCGCAGACGCCGTGATTGTGGACACCGCCGGCCGCCTGCACACCAAGTCCAACCTCATGGCCGAGCTGGAAAAAATGAAGCGCACCGCCGCGAAAGTCATTCCTGGCGCCCCGCACGATGTGCTGCTCGTGCTCGACGCGACTACAGGCCAGAACGGCCTCGCTCAGGCGCGCGAGTTTACTTCGACCGTAACCGTTACGGGCATCATTCTTACGAAGCTCGATGGCACCGCTAAGGGCGGGATCGTCGTTGCCATCGCGCGCGAACTCGGATTGCCAATACGATTCGTTGGCACCGGCGAGCAGATCAATGACATGGTGCCCTTCGACGCGGAAACCTACGCGAACTCTCTTTTCGATTAAATCCTTCGATTGAACAATGGACGCTCACGCCACTCGCTTCATAGAACACGCGCTGGAATTGGCTCGCAGAGGCGCCGGGCTCGCGAGTCCTAATCCCATGGTTGGCTGCATCCTTGTCCGCGAAGGACAAATCGTCGGCGAAGGATTTCATAAATATGAATTGCGCGATCACGCGGAAATCGTCGCGCTGAAATCCGCCGGCGAAAAAGCGCGCGGCTCGACGATGTACGTCACGATGGAACCGTGCAATCACGCGGGCCGCACCGGCCCCTGCACGGAAGCCATCCTTGCGGCGGGCGTTCAACGCGTCGTTGCCGCGATGGAAGACCCCAATCCGGTCAATTCTGGTCGCGGCTTCGATCGTCTGCGCGCCGGGGGCATCGAAGTCTTCACGGGAGTCGGTGGAGAAGATGCTAGCAAGCTTAACGAAGCCTTCGCTTGTTGGATTCGCACGAAAAAACCGTTCGTCACGCTGAAATCCGCGCTGACGCTCGATGGCCAACTCGCTCTTCCCCACGAGCCGCACAAATTGCGCAAGAGGCGCAGTAAACAGAAACGGACAAACTGGATTAGCTCGGAAGAATCCCGCGCGGAAGTTCACCGAATGCGCCATGCCGCGGACGCTGTGCTCACCGGCATCGGCACTGTGAAAATCGACGACCCACTTCTCACGGATCGCAGCGGTCTGCCGCGCCGCAGGCGGCTCTTGCGAGTTGTTCTCGATTGGGGGCTGACGATCTCGCCTCACTCCCGGATGGTACGGTCGGTGCGGAACGATGTCTTAATTTTTACGCAACAGCATCCGCATACGCGAAGAGTTCGGGTTCTGGAGCGCGCCGGTATCGAAGTCATCCCCGCCGTTTCTCGCATGGGACAAATCAGTCTGGAAGCGGTTCTCAGCGAGCTTGGCCGCCGCGAAATACTGAGCGTCCTTCTCGAAGCCGGTCCCACCCTGAACGGCGCCGCCCTCACCTCGGGAGTCGTCCACAAACTTTTTCTTTTCTATGCGCCCACAATTTCCGGCGAAACACGCGTACCCTTCGCCATCGCGCCGAAGCTTGATCTCCCGCCGCTGCAGAGGCTGCGCACGCAACCTTTCGGCTCCGATGTGGCCGTCGAAGCGTACTTGCAAGACGTCTACCGTTAGCTTTTTGCTGTACACTCGAACGGAAAAGTCCACGTGACGAAAAATACGAGGAACTCGTGTTTACCGGAATTATCGAACATATAGGCACAATCGAAGCCCTCGATCTGAAGCCTGACGGCGGGCGCCTCAGCATCCATGCGCCCATCGTGATGCCCCGCCTCACGGTTTCAAAAAGCATCGCCGTGAACGGTTGCTGTCTCACGGTCGTCACTGTTGGCAAAAAAGAGTTCTCCGCCGACATCTCTGGCGAAACAATTCAAAAAACATCGTTCGGTGCGAAAAATGGCGGCCTGAAAAAAGGTTCGCGCGTTAATCTGGAGCAACCCCTCACCGCGGGGACAGAATTCGGCGGCCACTTCGTCCAGGGACATGTTGACGGCGCGGGCCGCGTGACGCGTCTCGATCCCGAAGGTCGGGAAGGTAACAACTGGTGGTTCGGCGTTGAGGTCCCCGAGGATTTTGCGCGTTACGTCGTTCCGAAAGGTTCTATAACTATTGATGGCATCAGCCTCACGGTAGCGCGATGGAACAACAACACCCACGTCGCGGAAGTCGCCGTAATTCCATATACCTACGAGCACACCAACATCCGCGACCGCAAACCCGGAGACGCCGTAAACCTGGAAGCCGATGTTCTCGGCAAGTATGTCGAGCGATATCTCGAAGCGCGCGAAGCTCCAAAAACCGCTTCCATTACGCGCGCGCGCCTCCTGGAAGAGGGGTTCTAGCATGCCCGCCCTCACCGGCGTGCTCGAAACATCTCTCTATGTAGACGACCTAGATCGTGCATCTCATTTTTATGAAGAGGTGTTCGCCCTCACAAAAATGTTTGGCGATGACCGCCTGCGCGCGTACGGCGTTGGCAACCGGAGCGTTTTACTGCTCTTCAAGCGCGGAGCATCGAATTGCCTCACGCAATTGCCGTTTGGCACGCTCGGCCCGCACGACGGCCATGGTCCGCTCCATTTCGCGTTTTCCATTGCGACGGATGAACTTGCCGCGTGGGAAGAGCATTTGTCTTTGCATAAAATTGGAATCGAAAATCGCATCCAATGGCCTCGCGGCGGGACCAGCTTGTACTTCCGTGACCCAGACAATCATCTTGTCGAGCTGACCACGCCCGGAATTTGGCCCATCTATTGAAGGACGTCTTCGCGCACTCGGCTAGGACTTAGTTGCCGGCAACGGCCTCGCGCGCCTTCGCCCGCACGCCGGGGTAATACAACACAAGCCCGAGCCCGACGGCAATCACGGTACCGCTGACCAATTTCAGGCTAAACACAAACTTGTTCGCCGATTCTCCCGGGGGGACAAAGGACAACACAATTCCGCCAAGCGTGATGAGGAATCCAAAACCTCCGGCGATCCATACACCAATTTTCCCGCCGGGGATAAGCACGGCGTGCTCACTCGCTCCACGGTCTTTGCGCCCGGCCAGTTTGATCGCTGCCGCGTACATGTAAAGAAACGGAATGAAGTACAGAATGGTCGCCGCATCCACCAGAATTTGATATGCGCCGCTTGTCGTCTCATTGATGTTGCTCACGAGCAGCAGCACCAGCGAGATTCCAGCCTGCACAAGAATGGCAACATAGGGCGTCCGCCACTTGGGGTGCAGCTTCCCAAACGCCGCGGGCAAGTAGCGATCGACGCCCACGATAAATGGCACGCGTGAAAGCCCCGCCACTGTAGTTCCCACTCCACCGGCATTTCCAAACGTGACGAGAAACGCGGCAATCATTCCCACCAATCCAATCTTTAGCGCCTCGGTACCGATCGCCAGCGCTTGGTACACTCCGGACTTCGGATCCACTGGGGCGGCTTGTATGATCGCGAGCACTGCAAAAGTTCCCGCAATATAAATCACCGCGATCAGGATTCCCGAACCCCAAATAGCGCGCGCCAAGGTGCGTTGCGCATCGCGGATTTCATCGCTCATCGCGGAAACAAGCTCCAGGCCGGCAAATGCAAAAAGTATTTGGGGCCAGAAATTTACTGTCTCCCAATTCCACTGCGGCATCATGTTGGCCCAAGTGAAATGCGTCGCGGAGCCATAGCGCAGCCAAATGACGCCGCCTGTCGCGACCAGCAGAAGAAGAGGAATGTAGGTCATCACGCCGCCGGCGTTCTGCAACCATTTCCCCACGTTCAGCCCGACGATGTTCATGCTCACAGCGACGAATAGTAAAAAGAACGAGCCACCGAGCAAAAAGTATCGGCTTTGCGCGAGATGCCCCCAAGAGCTGCCGCCGATATACGCGCCCATAGCTGCGCTAGCCAGCAGCAAACCCGGAAAATAGAAAAAAGAATAGATCCAGTACGTCCAGCCGGCAACAAAGCCGTGAAAATCTCCGAACGCTTCCTTCGACCACACATAAAGACCGCCTTCATGGGGAAACCGCGTGGACAGCTCGGTAATCACAAAGGCTGTTGGGACAAAAAAGAAAATCGCCGCGAGCACCCACAAGCTGATCGAAGATGTGCCGTTGTGCGCCGCTGCGGCGATCCAGCGAGGCCCCAGAACCGTGGCAATGTTGAAAAGCAGCACGTCCCAGAAGCCCATGGTCTTGCGCAGCTGTTTGATTGGATCGGCAGAGCCGCCAGCGGCCTGGCTCACAGAGTCACGTCCAGCGCGGGAATCAAGGCATCCTGCATGCGGAAGTTGTGGAGAAATGGATCTTTTGAGTTTTCAAAATCGTCCCACGGCCCGAAGAAGGCGACGCGGCCCTCTTGTAAAAACACCACGCTGTCCGATAATTTTTTCGCGAGATGCGTGTCATGTGTCACCACAATTGACGTGCGATGAAACGCATCCTTCAGCCGCAGAATCAAATCGCCCATGTGCGCCGCCATAATGGGGTCCACCATGGTTGTCGGCTCGTCAAACAAAATCGCGTCAGGATTCTGCGCGAAGGCCCTCGCCATGGCCACTGCGCGCCGCATCCCCGTCGATAATTCGCCCGGCAGCTTATCGAGGACCTCTTCGACTTCCAGCATTTTCGCTAATTTCGCAACGTAAGCGTCGATGTCTTCGGCTTCCAACCCCGGCTGTTTTTCCAACGGGAAGGCGATGTTTTCCGCCACGGTCAGCGAATCGAACAGCGCGCCCGACTGAAACACCATGGTCACCTTGCGCCGTACTTCTTCAAATTCCTGCTCGCTAAAATCCGTGACATCTTCTCCGTCAACAAAAATTCGGCCGGAATCCGCCTTCATGAAGCCCATAATGTGCTTCAGCGAAACAGACTTTCCCACACCGCTGCGTCCCATGATCACGCACGTCTCGCCGCGCTTGACGCTAAAACTGACGTCTTTCAGCACCGCGTGGTCGTCGAAGGCCTTGCAAACGTCGCGAAACTCGAAAAAGTGTTCCGCGTGCGGTTCAGCATTGCTACTAACTGTCTTGGCGTCCGCCGCGGCAGACAACCCTGGCCCCCCGCCCGCCCCCATCGCGGCGACACCGCGGCTAATATCGTTTGCGTCCTTCATCCTTCGCGTCCTTCAACTTTGTTCCGCTTCCACAATCCGGCGCGCTTCCGCATAATCCGCCGCCGTATTCATGTTCCAGAAGAGCCGCCCTGCGCTATCAAATCGTTTCCAGTCCCGCTCGTCAAGAACTTCCGCGTCCAGTAGTGATATCCCTTGTGTCACTTTGCGAACGCCGCGCTCAAATGCGGCTCGAAGTACCGCCACTGCATCGGTTCGCCAGCAAGCGCAAAGCGGCTCCGGCCCATGCTCGGAATGCGGCAGAACAACCTGTGCATCGCTGTTTGCCGATCGCTCTCCCAAATACTTCATCCATCCCGCGGTCAAAAACGGCATGTCGCAACTTACGATGCAGTTCCATGCATAATTCGGCTCACGCTCCTGCGCGTGCAACAAAGCGGTCACGATTCCCCCCAGCGGTCCGTCACCCGACCAGCGATCCTTCACAATTTCTGTTTCGAAATCCGCATATTTTCCAGGCGCGGCAACAATTTTCACCTCTTGCGCGAAGCTCCGCATCAATTCAATCATGCGCGCCAGCATCGGCTTCCCGGCAAACTCAACGAGCGCCTTGTCCCGCCCGAATCGCGTGCTTTCGCCACCCGCTAACACATATGCGCCCATTCTCAGTTCGCTATTCCCCAAACTCATTCTCCGAATCTCGGTGTCTCTGCTCTTCTCTGTGACCTCTGCAAACTCTGCGTAAATCTTTTATTCTTCTTCCACGGGCTCGCGTCCCGGCCGCCGAATTCCCAGCTCGCGCAACTTTTCTTGTAGACTCTGCCGGTGCAGCCCAATCGTTGCCGCCGTCCGCGAAACATTCCAACGATGGTCCGCCAACTGCTTCGTCAGGTATGCCACTTCAAATTTCCGTTTGGCTTCGCGAAAATCCTTCTCGCCAAATCCATTTTCGTTCGGGCCATCGGAATTTCTGTGGGGCGCAGCCTCTCCGTTTACGACCTCCTGCGGCAAGTCCTCGACGCCGATCTCTTCCCCGCGGCACAACACCAAACTCCGCTCCAAAGCATTTTTCAACTCGCGAACATTCCCCGGCCAGTCGTACCGTTCAATCGCCGTCATCGCCTCGCGTGTAATCCGCTTTGTAGGGGAAGTGCTCGCCCCTCCCGCTCCAGCTCCGCCGCGCAATCTCGCCGTATGCATCTGCAAAAACGCCTCTGCCAACACCGGAATATCCGCCTTGTGCGCCCGCAAAGGCGGCAACTCGATGGTCACCACGCGCAACCTGTAAAACAAATCCTCGCGAAATTTTCCCGCCCGAATTTCAGCTCCCAGATTCCGGTGCGTCGCACTGATCACCCGCACATCCACCGGAATCGGCTGCGTCCCGCCCAACCGCTCAATCGTGCGATTTTCCAGGGCTCGCAACACCTTCGCCTGCGTCACGGGATTCATGTCGCCAATCTCGTCCAAAAAAAGCGTCCCGCCCGACGCCAACTCGAACTTTCCCTTTTTCTGCTGCGACGCGCCCGTAAACGCCCCGCGCTCATATCCAAACAATTCCGATTCGATCAGCGTCTCCGGTAGTGCCGCGCAATTCACCGCCACATACGCCTTCCCTGCCCGCGGCGACCGCGCGTGAATTTCTTGCGCCATCAGATCCTTTCCCGTCCCGCTCTCTCCGAGAATCAGCACGGTCGAATCCGCCCGCGCTACGCGATCCGCCATCTCAAACGCGCGCCGCATTTCCGCGGTGCGGCCAATCATCTGCCCAAACTGTCCCTCGGCGGCCATGCGGCTGCGCAACGAATCATTTTCTTTTTCGAGCGTCGCCAGCTTTAACAAATTCGCCACGCGCTGGCGCAACTCTTCCAATTCGAATCCTTTCACCAAGTAATCCGCTGCGCCGAGTTGCAAGGCTTCGACGGCTGTCTTCGCCGTATCCAGCGCCGAAACCATTAGCACCGGCAAATCGCTTCCCTGTTCACGCATCCACCTCAAAAACTCCAATCCGCTTTGCCCCGGCAGCACCACGTCGAGAAGCACCAGGTCCGGCCGCTCCGTGTTCAAAGCCACGCGCGCCGCTTCCGCCGAATCCGCCTCCGCGATACGGTATTTCGCTTCCAAAGCTCTTCGCAATCCGTAGCGCGCCGTCGGTTCATCATCGACAATCAATATCGTCTTCATGTTTTGTCCTTATTTCTTTACTTCTTCTCCTATTTCATCGGCAACATAACTTCGAACCGCGTTCCATGCCCATTGCGGACAGGGCTCTCCCAATCCAGCTTTCCCCCAAACTCCGCGACACGCCTCGCCACAATCGCCAAGCCGAGACCCGTGCCCTGTGTCTTCGTCGTAAAAAATGGCTGCAAGATTTTTTCACGCACATTTTCCGCCACGCCCGGCCCATCGTCTTCCACCGCAAACAAATATCCAAACCCGTTCGCGCGGCCACTCATCTTCACGATCCCCCCGCGCGCAGTTGCTTCCAGTGCATTCACCACTAGATTCGACAAAATCTCGCTTACTGCCTCCGAACTCGCCGCCAACTTTGCTCCATCCGGTCCGACTTCGACCTGAAGCGCGACACCGCGCCGCTCCGCCTCATGCCGCAAAACCCCGCTGACTTCTTCCGCCATAGCGCGAGCATCGCAAGTTGCCGCTACAGCACCCCCGCGAATCGCAGGCCGGCTAAACTGCAGCAATTGGTTCAGTTTCGACGACAACCGTCCAATCTCCTCCAGCACCATCTTCGTTTCGCCGCGAATCGACTGCGGCAATTCCGGATTTTCCATCTGCACCTGCAAAATCGTCTTGATCGACCCCAGCGGATTCTTCAAATTGTGCGAAATGCTCGCAGCCATCTGCCCCAGCACCGCCAGCCGTTCGCGCTCCGCCAGTTCCCTTTCCAATTGCAGCTTCTCCTCAATCAACCGGCACAAATCCAGCGCTCCAGGCAACTGCTCGCACAAGAACTCCAGCGCCGCTCGCGTTTCGCCGGAAATGGCAGCCCCATGCGGCTCTGCGCGCAACACGGCTACCAGGCCATGTTTTTGCCGAACTGGGAAACACTGGTCAGAGATCGATGCGGATGTGCGGTCATTCTCTTCGCCTGGTTTCAAAACGCGACGCCGCAATACCGCCTTGGCCGGATCAACAAGAGTCAGCGTCGCGCTCGCAAGTTCGAACTGCTCCTGGACTCGCCGCTGAATGAAGTTCACTAATTCTTTGAGGTTCCCTCCCCGCGCTTCCTGCTGTATCTCCGCCGTCAGCCGCTGCACACGGTCCATTTCCCGATGCGCCGTTTCTTGCAATCTCCTTCCGAGAACATGCTGTAGTGGCTCGATGAAAATCACCAGCACGAACAGCAATATCGACGCCGAAGCTTCCGGCGGCAGCACCGGCTCCAGCCAGACGCTCACCCTGCGCACCAAACTCAAATACAGCAAAGCCAAAAAAGCGGCGGTGACCGCGTACACGAGATTCTTCTGTCGCCCAATCTGCAAAAAGTTAAAACGCTGCACGAGGTAGATCAGGATTGCCGACGGCGGTATCGCCAGCCAGGCCAACGCCGTGCTGATGCCCGCAGAAAAATTCGGTGAAAGTGGCCCACTCAAAACATGCAGGTAGACCACCATGGCGGATCCCGCCACGAAGAGGACCGCCAGCAAGCCGTGAAATTGCCCCTGGCGCCGATCCGGTGCTCGCAAGGCGAAGCGCCCCTCCCAGCCAGCGCTCACGAGCAACGCAACGCCCAGCCAAACGCCATAGGCGCGACCCAATGCATTTCCTGGGATAAGGAAGTCAAACCCCGGCGCAGTAGCAATCTGGGGATAGACTCGCAGCGCAAAATATAGGATCGGCACGTACGCGGCGAACAGCACTATGCGCTTCCACGCGCGGTTTCTGAGCAATTCTCGCGTTTCCGCAAACTCCAAATGAAGATGAACGAGCACCGGAGGCAGTAAGCACAACCCTGCGCAAAGTAGCGTGATTGCCGAAATCTGGAGAAGCGCGGGGGGAACCTGATAATAAATCTGCGCATTCAGCGCCAGCAACGATCCGCTGTAAAACAAGAATAGCGACAGGCACAGGAAGAAGAACACGCGTTCAAAATTTCTTTGCCGCCGGTAGCCGAGGATCACGACCATCCAAAAAAGCTGGAGTAGCGTGCCCGCAGTGAATCCAATCAGCCGAAGATAGAGGAGTGACCCCATGTACGCTCGGATTGCCAAATTCTACGTCAGAGGTAGGAGCACTACAATCACCAAGTGTCGTATTTTTCTTGCACTACCTAAGTAACTATAAATAAAAGACTTAGACAAATACGAAATCCACAGCCACCCAAGCATCTGTCCGGGAAATCCTTGACATGCTAGAAGTTTCTGCTATATTAGCAGTCGACTGTGAGGAGTGCTAATTTGCCTTCCGTGCTCCCCGTCTCTGTTCAAACCGTAAGATCACCTATGGAGGTTCTTCCAAGATGGCAGTGAATCTGACCCCGCTCCACGACCGTGTGATCGTGAAGCGCATTGAAGAAAAAGAAAGCGTCAAGGGAGGCATCATTATCCCTGACTCCGCAAAAGAAAAGCCCATGGAGGGTGAAGTAATCGCCGTCGGCGCTGGCAAGCGCGAGAAGGGCGAACTAATCCCGCTAGACGTGAAAGCAGGCGACCGCGTTCTGTTCGGCAAATACAGCGGCACGGAAATCAAACTCGACGACGAAGAGTACCTCATTCTTCGCGAAGAAGAGATTCTGGCCAAGCTAAGCGGCGCAGCCAAAGCCGCCAAGAAGTAGTTCCAGCTCCACACTGTAAGGGCCGGGCTCACCCGGCTGGCTACAATCTGTAGGGGCGGGGCTTGCCCCGCCCGTCGATGCAACGATGCAAGGACCTAAAAATTCAGCAGTTCGCAGAAAGATAATCAGGAGGAACTACCAGTATGGCGAAGCAGATTGTAACAGGTGAAGCGTCCCGCCAAGCGATTCTACGCGGTGTGAACGCTCTCGCCGACGCAGTAAAGATCACCCTCGGCCCCAAGGGCCGCAACGCAGTGATCGAAAAGAAGTTCGGCGCGCCGATCATCACCAAAGACGGCGTGACCGTAGCCAAGGAAATCGAGCTGCAAGATCCCCTCGAGAACATGGGAGCGCAGATGGTTCGTGAAGTCGCCTCGAAGACGTCCGACGTCGCCGGCGACGGCACCACCACCGCAACCGTGCTCGCACAGGCTATCTTCCGCGAGGGCGTAAAGACTGTCGCTGCAGGCGCCAGCCCCACCGCTCTCAAGCGCGGCATCGAGCGCGCCGTGGAAGTGGCCGTCGAAGAGATCAAGAAGCTCCACAGAGACGTCAAGGGCGACATGATCGCTCAGGTCGGCTCTATCTCCGCAAACAACGATAAGCAGATCGGCAATATCATCGCCGAAGCCATGAAGAAGGTCGGCAAGGATGGCGTCATCACCGTCGAGGAATCCAAGACGATGGAGACAAACCTTGAAGTGGTCGAAGGTATGCAGTTTGACCGCGGCTACCTCTCGCCCTACTTCATCACCGACCCCGAGCGCATGGAATGCGTCCTCGAGGACGTTCGCATCCTCATCCACGAAAAGAAAATCAGCTCGATGAAGGACCTGCTCCCGTTGCTCGAGCAGACCGCCAAGATGGGCAAGCCCCTCTTGATCATCGCTGAGGACATCGAAGGCGAAGCGCTGGCGACTTTGGTCGTCAACAAGCTCCGCGGCACGCTGCAGTGCGCTGCCGTCAAGGCCCCTGGCTTTGGCGACCGCCGCAAGGCCATGCTCGAAGACATCGCCACCCTCACGGGCGGCAAGGCCGTCACCGAAGACCTCGGCATCAAGCTCGAAAACGTCAAGCTCGAGGACCTCGGCCGCGCCAAGAAAATCACCATCGACAAGGACAACACCACGATCATCGAAGGCGCCGGCAAGTCTGCGGACATCGAAGGCCGTGTAAAGCAGATCCGCTCCCAGGTCGAAAATACCACCAGCGACTATGACAAGGAAAAGCTCCAGGAACGCCTTGCCAAGCTCGTCGGCGGCGTTGCCGTCATTAAAGTCGGCGCGGCCACTGAGACCGAACTGAAGGAAAAGAAGGCGCGTGTCGAAGACGCTATGCACGCCACCCGCGCAGCTGTCGAAGAAGGCATCGTTGCGGGCGGTGGTACAGCTTTGCTGCGTTGCATCTCCGCTATCGAGAAGCTCAAGCTCCATGATGACGAAGCTGTTGGCGTCGGCATCGTGAAGCGCGCACTCGAAGAGCCCTGCCGCCAGATCGCGCACAACGCCGGCCATGAAGGCGCTGTCGTTATCGGCAAGATCCGCGAATCGAAGGACGAGAACTTCGGCTTCAACGCGGACACTGGCGAATACGGCGACATGGTCAAGATGGGCGTTATCGACCCGGCTAAGGTCACCCGCTTGGCTCTCCAGAACGCAGCTTCCATCGCGAGCCTCATGCTCACGACCGAAGCCCTCGTTGCTGAAATCAAGGAAGAAAAGGCTGCAGCTGCTGGTGGCGGAGCCCCCGGCGCAGGCGGCATGGGCGGCATGTACTAAAACCAGTAGCACAGGCACTCTTGCCTGTGCTCCGGGCTGGCTTTACCAGCTAGCCCAAATCCTCAATCCAAGGGCGTCCGCGGTGCAAACCAGGACGCCCTTTTTGTTTCCTTCCTCTCTGGTCGTGTTTGATTCGAAAGGGTGGTCTGTCTCCATGTACAATCCATCTCTCTCATGTCGGCACAAACTCCCAACGCACTAGCGACTAACTCCTGGCTGCGGCGTCATCCCGTGGTTTGCTACTTTGGATTGACTTTCTTCGTCTCCTGGCTCGGCGCCTTCCTCGTGGTGGCTCCCCATCTTCTCCGCGGGCAGCCTCTACCAAAATTGACTGGCATATTGATGTTTCCGGCGATGCTCGTGGGTCCCAGCGTCGCAGGTATTCTTCTCACTCGACTCTTCGACGGCCCTGTCGGTCTGCGGGATCTCTTTTCTCGAATGCGCAGCTTCCGCTTTCCCGGGCTCTGGTACTCCGTCCTCCTGATTCCCCCTGTCTTCGTCCTTGACATTCTTCTTCTGCTGAAGACATTTGTTTCTCCCGTTTATTCACCGAACCGTTTTTGGGTGGGCCTTGCCTTCGGCATTCCCGCTGGTTTTTTCGAGGAAATCGGCTGGACAGGCTTCGCATTCCCAAAAATGTCTATGAAGCTTCCGCCTCTCCCCGCTGCAATCTTGTTGGGTCTGCTCTGGGGCCTTTGGCACATTCCAGTCATCAATTTTCTCGGCACAGCCGTCCCGCACGGCGCCTACTGGCTGCACTTTTTCCTCGCCTTCACTGCGGCCATGACCGCCATGCGCGTCCTCATTTCCTGGCTTTACATGCACACCAGAAGCATACCCTTAGCGCAACTCATGCATGCTTGTTCCACTGGCTCGCTCGTTGTCTTCAGCCCGCCTGCCTCCAACGCAGCCCAGGAGGCCTTTTGGTATGCCGCCTACGCCGCTGCCCTTTGGCTCTTGGTTGCCGCTCTGGCTCTCTACCAACCGGGCTTTCCGGCCGTCTCCAGCCGGGGGCCCATCGAGAATCCCTAATCCTGCCGCCCTGTTTCGCGTTGTCCCACTTCCTTGCCTCTTGCCACCCTCCTCCGCTAAACTCGTCGAGCCTCGCCACAGACTCTTCAGGAGAGTCACGACATGCCAGGACTTTTGCAGCGGCTTATGCCGCGCGAAGAGGGCTTTTTCGACCTCTTTGCCAAGCAAGCCGAGAATATTCACGACGGAGCCGAAGCCCTCCTCAAAATGCTCTCGCACTACACGGGAGTCCCCGAGCAGGTGCAGATTATCAAGGCCATCGAGCATGAAGGCGACGAAATCGCCCACCACCTGCTCATCAAGCTGAACCAAACCTTCATCACACCTTTTGACCGCGAAGATATTCATACCCTGTGCAACCAACTGGACGACATCATCGACCTCATCGACGCGGCCGCCAGCCGCTTCGTCCTCTATCGCGTTGACGCTATCCGTGAAGGCACCATCGACCTCGTCAAAGTCCTCGTCTCCGCCACCGTGGAAGTCACCGCCGCGGTCAAAACCCTCGGCACTCCCGAAAAAGCCCTCAGGCATTGCATCGAGATCAACCGCTACGAAAACGAAAGCGACCGCCTCTGCCGCACCCTCATCGCCCAGCTTTTCGACGAAGAAAAAGACTCCGTCCAGATCATCAAGTGGAAAGAAATCTTCGAAGTCATCGAAACCGCCGTGGACAAATGCGAAGATGTCGCCAACGTAATTGAAGGCGTCATCATCAAGAGCGCTTGATGTCGCCTATATTCCCTTCTTCTATCCCGCTCCGCTGGCCTGCGCAAATCGCACAAGCTAACTCATCTCGTCAAGGCCAAGTTTTTCCTCGCCACTCACCACTCGTCACTCGCCACTTCTTTCCCCGTAAATCTCTTACCTCTCTTGCTTCTCGTAGCCCCTCCGTCTCATCCCCCCCGCGGAGCTTCTCCTCTTGACCAGCTTCAACCTCCTAATCGCCGTCATCGTTCTCACGCTAGCCTTCGAATTCTCCAACGGCTGGCATGACGCCGCCAATTCCATCGCCACCGTTGTCTCTACGCGCGTCCTTACGCCTTTCCGCGCTGTCATTTGGGCTTCGTTCTGGAATTTCGTCGCCGCCTTCATCTTTGGCACCGCCGTTGCCACTACCATCGGCAAAGGCATGATTCACATCGAACTGATCAACCAGCAAGTCCTCCTCTCCGGCCTGCTTGGCGCCATTTCCTGGAACCTCATCACCCTCGTGCTCGGCCTCCCAACCAGTTCTTCCCACGCCCTCATCGGCGGCTATGGCGGCGCCGCTGTGGCCTACGCCGGCTTCAAGGCGCTGATCCTCTCCGGTTGGGTTAAGCCGGTAATCTTTCTTTTTCTCTCGCCGGTCATCGGTATGATCCTCGCGATCATTCTGACCGTCATCACGAGTTGGATCGTTCGCCGCCAGCGTCCGCAGAAGGTAGACCGCTGGTTCCGCCGATTGCAGTTGCTCTCTGCCGCCCTCTTCAGCCTCGGCCACGGCACAAACGACTCGCAAAAAGGCATGGGCCTTATCACCACGGCGCTTGTTGCCGGCGGCTTGCTGAAATCATTCGCAGTGCCGTATTGGGTAATTATCTGTTGCTACCTCGCCATGGGTGGCGGCACCATGGCCGGCGGCTGGCGCATCATCAAAACCATGGGTCAGCGCATTACAAAGCTCACTCCTTTCGGCGGATTTGCAGCGGAAACCGCCGGCGGCCTTACTCTCGTCGCCAACGCCGTCTTCGGCATCCCCGTCAGCACCACGCACACCATCACCGGCGCCATCGTCGGCGTGGGGGCCTCTCGCCGCCTCTCCGCTGTCCGCTGGGGCGTCACCCGCCGCATCGTCTGGGCCTGGGTTCTCACCATCCCCGGCGCCGCCCTTATCGGCGCCGGCCTCTTTCATCTTCTCAACCCACTCCTCCGTTAACACTGCCGCCTTCTCTTTCAGTAGCATGGAATGAGCACGTGACTCGCGCGCTTCCCTGTCCTATCGGAAATTCTCTTGGCTTCCCGGCACGATTTTTGATACACAACCTCAGTGAAGGAAAGGCAGGTTCTCATGAATGCCAGCAGCGCCCCAGTTCCGGGAAAGTCCTCTCAGCTGGACTTTGCGCTCCTTATCCTGCGCCTCGCTTGTGCGCTGCCTTTTCTCTATCACGGCAGCGCCATCTTGTTTGAGCGTTCGGCGGCCCCGGCCCACAAGGGTTTGCCGCTTTCATGCATTACCCGGTCGTGGTCGGCTATCTCGTGGGTTTGGCCCAATTCGCTGGAGGCATCGCCATTCTGACCGGCGCGTTGCTCCGTGTTGGAGCTGTCTGCGTAATCATCGTCATGCTCGGCGCCATTTTCATCGTTCACCTCCCGCACGGCTATGATATCGGTCGCGGAGGCCTCGAATACGCGTTAACGGAATTGCTGCTCGCCCTGGGTCTTCTGCTTGCCGGCCCGGGCAAGTATTCACTCGCCAGCGTCCTCCCAGCCCCGCTACGCAAGCTCTAGCAAACGCCAAATTTCTTCACATTCACAGCTAAGTGATTCATTAGCATGCAGATCCAGAATCGCCACCAGCAAACAGGCCGCTGATTCACTCGGCTCCAAACCGACTAACCGCAATAATACCAACAAAGTACTTGACATCTGATGCATATCATGCTACCATTCCTCATGCTTGTCGCATCGCTATCGCTGTTGTCGTTTTGGCTCAAGCCGCTCTCCTCCCTTTTCTCTGTGACATCTGCGATCTCTGTGTTAAGAGCCTCACGTGCCCTCACCACCCAACTCTGCGCTGTGTCAGCGACAACCCAACTATTTCCTTCTTTTTCCACACCCAGTAGACATTTGACGCGCAACAACACCCGCAACTCCCACGCCCCCTCTGCTTCGCTGCACGCCCCTGGGCATGTCATTCACGGCGATCCATCCCCGCTCCCTCTCGCGTTCTGTGCGCCCATAAACCCTTTAGAATCAATGTTTACAAAACCTCCCGTAGATGTTGATTCCAAACAATTTACAAGAACGCTAAACTCTTTATATGCAACACTTACAAAAATCGCGGGGGGTGCCTCGCCCTTGATCCGTGTTCTCTCGTTTCCTTACGTCCTTGCTTCATTACCTTCTTACTTCAATTCCGCTACACTACTCCCTCCGAGCACACCATGACTCCTGACCAACCCATTTTCACCACCGTCGAAGAAGCTGTCGAAGAAATCCGCCAAGGCCGCATGATCGTCCTAGTCGACGACGAGGACCGCGAAAACGAAGGCGACCTCACCATGGCCGCCGAGAAAATCACCCCCGAAGCCATTAATTTTATGGCCAAGTTCGGCCGCGGCCTTATCTGTCTGGCGCTCACCGAGCAGCGCTGCGAAGAGCTCCACCTCCCGCTCATGTCGCCCATCAACACTAGCGTCCACGGCACCGCCTTCTGCGAAGCCATCGACGGCCGCCTCGGCGTTACCACCGGCATTAGCGCTTCCGACCGCGCTATCACCATCCTCACCGCCATTGACACCAAAACCCGTCCGCAGGATCTTGCTCGCCCCGGCCACGTCTTCCCGCTTCGCGCCCGTAATGGCGGCGTGTTGGTCCGTGCCGGCCAAACCGAAGCCAGCGTTGACTTGTCCCGCATCGCAGGCCTCAACGCTTCCGGCGTGATCTGCGAAATCATGAACGAAGACGGCACCATGTCTCGCGTGCCGCAGCTCGACGAATTCTGCAAACAACACGATTTAAAGATGCTTACAGTCGCGGACCTCATTCGCTACCGCATGCAGCACGAGCGCTACGTCCGCCGCGTTGCCGAAGCGGTTCTTCCCACGCGCTACGGCGACTTCCGCATGATCGCCTACGCCAGTGACGTCGATCACGACCAGCACATCGCTCTGGTGCGTGGCAGCCTCGAAGGCGAAACACCAGCTCTCGTGCGCGTCCACTCTCACTGCCTGACCGGCGACGTCTTCGGCTCCACAGCCTGCGATTGCAGCGAACTAGTCTCCCGCTCGCTTGCCACCATCGCCAAGGAAGACCGCGGCGTCTTCCTCTATCTCCATCACACTGGCCGCGGCTTCAGCGTCGAAACCGCCGAAGAACCCGGCGCGCTCCCGCAAATCCATTTTCACAAGCGCGGCCAACTCGACCGCGAACCCGCCCGCCAGCGCATGGTTCAGCACGAAAGCGGCATCGGCGCGCAAATCCTGATCGACCTCGGCCTAAAAGACATCCGCGTCCTAACCAATCACCCAAAAAAGGTGGTCGCCCTCGAAGGCTACGGCATCCGCATCGCCGACCAAGTCCCGTTGCGCGTCGATCAGCCCAAACCGACTCACCAGGTGCTGTAGCAGGAACCGAAAAAATGAGCGGTACGACATGAGCAAAGCAACGAAATGGACCACACCAACGGCGATGGTCATTGCGCTCGCTGGCGCTGGGGTCGGGCTATGGCTTCATCATCTTAAGGTCCAGCGCGAAGCCGTAAGAGCCGCGGGTGCCGCGTACGAGGAAAGAAGGACAAGACGCTTCACGGCCGAATCCAAAGCGGCCATCGACGAATTCCACCAGAGATTCAACGACAAGAAGCTCGACGAGATTTATGACAACAGCGCATTCTGGAACCCTCCGAAGCGTGAACTCTGGCTCAATGTGATGAGGCAAATGCGCGATGGGCTTGGTCCATTCCAAGGTGTTAAGAGCTCTAAAATTACCTGTCCAGAGGACCAAAACAATTTCTGCGAAGCCTCTTACGTTTCGGATTTCGAGAAGAGCGAAGCCGAGGAACAGTTTTACATTTGGTCATGGGACAAAATCAGGGCGGTGCTCGTAACAGCAGAGGTGAAAGGCGAGCCTTTGCAAGGTAGCGACCGCTCGCGAGCAAGCAGCTTTAAGTTCCCTGACTGAGGAGCAGGAGTCTTGAGACCTTGGGCCTGTGCATTTCGTGGGGAGGGTGGCGCGTTTGAGGGCGTGGCGGGCTTCGCCGGTGCTGGAGGCTTTGCGCCCGCATCCGGCTTCGCGCCCGCCTTGCCCACCGTTAAATATTTGCGCATTTTTTCGAGGCGTTTCGGGCCGATGCCGCGGATGGCGCTCAAGTCATCGACACTTTTGAACGCGCCGTACGATTTGCGCATTTGCAAAATCTTCTCCGCAGTGACCGGCCCAATGCCCGGCACCAACTGCAGCTCTTCGGACGTCGCGGTATTCAAGTTGACTGGCGCGGCCGGCGGCTTCTTTTTTGCTGATGCGAGGAAAGGAGATACTGACAAAGCAAGAAGGACAGCGCAGGTTCGCGCAGCGGAACGCAACGCCGGAGATCGCCTCAACATGAGGCCGACTATAACAAATCCAGTACTAATACGAATCAATAATTATCGTGGTCAGTCCAGTCGCTTGCCTTGGGCGTCGAAGATTTCGAGTTCGCCGAACAACGCGGCCTGCGATTCGATTTGCGCGCGGTCGCCGACCACTACGATTTGCAAGTTCGCGGAATCGAGGTATTTGCGAGACGTTTCGAGCAAATCGCTCGGCGTGAGCGCGCGAACTTTCTGGCGATACGTCTCGAGATAGTCGTCCGGCAATTCGTTCAGCGCTACCACCGCAATTTGAGAAAGCAATCCGTTTTGCGTCGCGAGTCCCATGGAAAATACGCCGCTCAAATAATTCTGTGCGTCGGCCAGCTCCGCCTCCGGAACCGGCACGGAGCGCAGCTTGTCCATCTCATAGAAGATTTCCGTGAGCGACGCGGCCACCACGTCGTTGCGCACCGCCGCCGAAACCGTAAAGTATCCATGCTGCCGCAGCGCATTGACGCCGCTTCGCGGACTGTACGTGTATCCCTTGTCCTCGCGGATGTTCATGACCAGCCGAGAATTGAACGCTCCGCCGTACAAACTGTTGGTCAGCCCAAGTCGAATCCAATCCGGATTCTTCCGCGTGATCGCGTGACAGCCCGCGAGAATTTGCGTTTGGACCGCGCCAGGCAAATGCACCAGATAAACGCGCCGCCCGCGCGGATTTGCCGGCGCAGCGAACGATTTTGCCTCCGGCTTCTTTCCCTGCCACCTGCCGAAAACTTTCTCAGCGCTTTTCAACATTGCTTCTGGCTGAAAATCGCCGACGAGCAAAAGCAAACCGTTTTCTGGCGTGTAAAACTCGCGGTACAGCGCGATCAAATCGTCGCGCTTGTACGCCGCAACCTGTTCTTCGCTCGGCGAAACCTGCGAGTAAGGATGAGCGCCGAACAACACATTGCGCAGCTTTTCGCCCGCGAGGAATCCCGGCTGCGTGCGCTCCAGCTTGACCTCTTCGAGTTTTTGCCGCCGCTCGCGCTCAAACTCGGCTTCCGGAAACGCCGCATCTCTCGCCAGTTCATCAACCATGCCAAGCAGCGGCTCGGCGAACTTGGAAAGCCCGGCAAACGAAATCGCGCTCGTGTCCGAACCCGCGCTCGTGGCCAGGTCCGCGCCAATGCGCCGCAAATCTTCCTCGATCTGCCTGCGTGCGCGCTTGGCAGTGCCTGTTCGCACCACGCTCGCCGTCATTTCGGCGAGTCCTGGGCCACGATCAATGGCCGCCGCGTTGCCGGAACGGAAGAACAGTTCGCCATGAAATTTTGGAATGGTGTGCGACTCGACAAGAATGACTTCCAGCCCGTTCGAGAGCCGGGCCCGCTTCCGGTTCGGCCATGTCACTTGCCGCTCGGGGGAGAGTGCTGGCACCGCAGTGTTCACTTCTACCGCACGCGTCGCCATTACGCTGCCTCCTTCACGCCCGCCGACGACGGAAGCCGGAACACGATTGCGCGCTTGTCATTGCGCAAGTATTTCTTGGCTGCTGCCTGGATTTCTTCGCGTTTCACGGAGAGAAACCCATCGAGCACGGTATTCACCATTTGCGGTTCACCGTCAAACAGGGTGAAACACGCGAGCAGATGCATCAAGCCATAACGCGGCATGCCACCATGACCGCTCTCGAGCAGCGAAAAATAGTCCGATTGCCATTTCACTTTCAATTGCGCGAGTTCGTCTTCGCTGACGCCCTTTTCCTGAATTTCGCGGATGACTTCATCAAATGCGGCCAGCGTCTGTTCACTCGAAAACTCCGGCTTGTGCAAAATGCGTGTCACCATCTGCGTGGGTCCGTTGTAGCCGAAAATATCTTCGATGCCGCCGTCGAGTTCTACAGCGACCTGTTTTTCGAGCACGAGTTCGCGGTACAGTTTCCCGGCGCGCCCGCCGTGCATAGCTTGGTCGAGCAGCGCCATCGCGCACCAATCGCTGGTGCGGCGCTTCGGGACAACGTAGCCGATAGCCATTGCGGGCAGTGTCCCGAATTTTTCTTCAACGTGACCGCGGCGCTCTTCGGCCTGCTCGGGCTCGGTTGGATCTGCGAAGGGCGGCGCAGCGCCAGCAGGAATATCGGCAAACAATTTTTTCGCCAGTGCAAATCCTTCTCCCGGCTTTACGTCGCCTAGCATCAGCAAGACCGCGTTGTTCGGGACGTAGTACGTCTTGAAGAAAGCCTGCACATCGGCGAGGTCCGCCGCATCCAGGTCGTTAAAGTCGCCATAGAAATTGTGCGAGTTCGCCCAATTCCGGAACGCCACCGGCGGTAAGTCCAGCCAGGGAAATCCGCCATACGGCTGGTTGAGGACGTTCACGCGCACTTCTTCTTTCACCACGTCACGCTGGTTCCGCAAGTTTTCATCGTCGACTTTCAGCGCCCGCATGCGGTCGGCTTCAAGCCAGAGCACCCTTTCGAGCGCGTTCGACGGCACGGCCTGGTAATAATTAGTCACGTCGTAATGCGTCGACCCGTTCAGCACGCCCCCGCTCGAATTGATGAGCTTGATGTGCTGCATCTTCGGCGCGTTCGCCGACCCTTGAAACATCATGTGCTCGAAAAGATGTGCGAAGCCGCTGCGCCCCCGCGGCTCCAGGCGAAATCCAATCTTGTAGTACACGCCCACCGTTACCACGGGTGCAGTCGTATCCGGCGCAATGACCACTTTCAACCCGTTGGCCAGCGTCGTGCTCTCAATCACAATGTGCAGTTGCTTCACGCTTATCCCCCAGTCGCTTTCACTTTTGTTTTCTTGTTTACTAGAACTTTTTCCAGCTCCGCCAACATGGCAGCGGAATCCTGCGCCAGAACCTGCGCGGCCAGGCCATTAACCGCCTCGTACGCTTGTGCGAATTCCGCAGGCAAATCTTTCATCGCTTCCGCGTGCGAGGCCACAACGCCATAATCGCCCCTGGATAGCGGCCCGGTCCATGCCGCACGCGGGCCCAACCGTTCAAAGTTTTCCAGCACTTGCCGCGTCAGGGGCAGAAGCGCCCGCATCGCTTCCCGCCTCTTCATTCCCGCCGCCGTCATCAGCCGCGTGGCCGCTTCCATCAGAGCAAGGACATTCCCCGCAGCCAGCGCGCCAGCCGCGTGATAAAGCGGCTTCTTCGCACCATCGATGTGCACGGGAACGGCGCCGAGCGCGCGCGCAATCTGCCGGGCCATGCGCACCGCGGCGGTATCGCCCTCAATCGCAAAAACCTTTCCCTCGAGCGGCGGAACTCCCACCCCGCTGAACGTTTGCAGAGGATGCATCGACCCAACTGCCGCACCGAACTTTCTTACCGGATCGAGAACGTCCGAGCTTAGCGCTCCGCTCGTGTGCAGCACGATTTTAGCGCGCAACTCTTCTGCGCCGATGCGCGCCAGATCCTCGGTAGCCTCCGCCACACCGCTGTCCCGTGTGGTGATCAGGATAACCTGTGCGGCAAGCACTTGGCGCGTCAGGAATGCATGAGCGTGGCCCGCCCCGATGGATCGTACGGCTTTGCGTGCAGTGGGCTCGCTGCTCGTGACCACCGCGCCTATTTTCCATCCCAACTCGCGCAAACGCCGTCCTACCGCGCGGCCTACGCGCCCCGCACCGATGATGGAAAGGGTCCCCGACATTACATGTTAGGATAACCTGACGGCATCGTTCGATACCAATTTTGATGCACACTTTTGGACTCGTTATTTTCTTCCTGGTTGCAGCCTTCTGGGTGTTCCACGGACTCCGAACCGCATATGGCGCAACGAAACTCCCCTGGGTCAAGGATTTCAAGCCGGCTGAAGACTCAGAGTGCCCGAATATTTCACTAATTTTCGCGGCGCGGAATGAAGAAGAAAAGCTTCCTGCGGCGCTCTCAACACTCGCCGCGCTTGATTATCCAAATTTGGAGATCATTGCCGTCAACGACCGTTCCGTAGACGCCACGGGGCGCATTCTCGACGAATTCGCCTCCGCTCACGCCCGTTTTCGCTCTGTGCACATATCAGAACTTCCGAGCGGCTGGCTTGGCAAACCGCACGCATTACAAAAAGCCTATGAACCATCTTCCGGTGAATGGCTTCTCTTTACCGATGCCGACGTGCGGTTTAAGCCCGACGCTCTGCGGCGAGCAATCAAGCTCGCGAAACAGCGCAATCTCGATCACCTCACACTGATCGGCGACGTAGAGATGCACGGCTTCTGGGAAACAACGGTTATTACTTTTTTTGGCCTCGCATTTCATCTCTCGACCGACGCCTATCGAGTGAGCAATCCGAATTCGCGCGCGTACGTGGGCGTGGGAGCATTTCAGTTGCTGCGGCGCAACACTTATGAAGCCATTGGCATGCACCGGCGTTTGGCGATGGAAGTGGTGGACGACATGAAGCTGGGAAAACTCGTGAAGCAATCCGGCTTTCGCTCTTGCGTCGCTATCGCGCAGGACTATGTAACGGTGCGCTGGCATGCGGGCGCGAGAAATGTCATTCGCGGCGTAACAAAAAACTTCTTTGCAGCATTCGGCTACAACATTGCGTTTGCGGCGGTCGCTGTCGCTGGGATGCTTGTGTTGAACGTAGTTCCCTTTGTCGCCGTTTTCGCCGGACATGGATGGATTCGCATTTTTTCAGCGATTGCAGTGATTGCCGCGCTTTGTATGCATGGGAGCGTAGATGTAGTGAACAGGGTTTCGCCGCTGTATGCACTGACGCATCCGATTGGCGCCATATTGTTTTGCTACATGATCGTGCGTTCCGTTACGATGACCTTGTGGCAAGGCGGAGTGACGTGGCGCGGCACGTTTTATCCGTTGGAGGAGTTGAAACGCGGCGTAGTTTAGCGTCCCCGTTCCGTGGCCAAGTCCAATAGCGATGTTGAGCGCCACTAGCTGGCTGACTCGGCGGCGGGCGCTGCTTCGATTGCGAATAAGCCCGCTAAGTCTCTTTGCTTCAGGGAGCGGATGCGATCGCGGAGTTGCGCGGCACGTTCGAATTCGAACTTTTTGGCGGCTTCCCGCATTTGCGTTTCGAGCTGTTGCAGCATTTCTGCAAGCTGCTTTTCGTTCTTGATTTTGGACGTGGCGGCATCGAGCTCGGTGTCGTCCGTTGGGACGGTCACATAGTCGGCCTCGACGATTCGCGCCAGGTCCATGTCCACGGACTTGATGATAGACATCGGCGTAATGTTGTTTTCCTTGTTGTACTCGAGTTGCTTTGTGCGGCGGCGGTTGGTTTCGTCGATGGCTTGATTCATCGAGCCGGTGCGGCGATCCGCGTATAAAATCGCGCGGCCTTCGATATGGCGGGCGCACCGGCCCATGGTCTGAATCAGAGACGTCGCGCTTCGCAAATAGCCTTCCTTGTCGGCGTCGAGAATGGCGACCATCGACACTTCCGGCAAATCCAATCCTTCGCGCAACAAGTTGATGCCAATCAGGACATCGAATTCGCCGCGCCGCAAATCGCGCAATATTTTGATGCGGTCAAGCGTCTCGATTTCCGAGTGGAGATAACGGCAGCGCACGCCAACTTCCGTGAAATATTCGGACAAATCCTCGGCCATACGCTTGGTGAGCGTCGTTACCAGGACGCGCTCGTTCTTCTCCGCGCGCTTGCGAATTTCTTCGAGCAGATCGTCCACCTGGCCCTTCACTGGACGAATTTCGACTTGAGGATCGACCAATCCCGTTGGGCGGATGACCTGTTCGACGACGACTCCGCCAGACTTCGTCAGTTCGTACGGACCAGGGGTCGCGGAAACGTAAATCACTTGATTCATGCGGTGTTCGAACTCTTCGAACGTAAGCGGGCGGTTGTCCAGCGCGGAAGGCATGCGAAATCCGTAATCGACGAGCGTCTGCTTGCGTGCGCGGTCTCCGTTGAACATGCCGCGCACCTGGCCAACGGTCTGGTGGGATTCATCAATGAACATGAGGAAATCCTGCGGCACATAGTCGAGCAGAGTGGGCGGCGCTTCGCCAGGCAAGCGGCCGCTGAGGTGGCGCGAATAGTTTTCGACGCCGTGGCAATAGCCAATGGTGCGCATCATTTCGATGTCAAACATCGTGCGTTGCACCACGCGCTGCGCTTCGACAAACTTTCCTTGTTTCTCAAGCTCTTTTTTCCACCACCATAGCTCTTCCTGAATTGTGATGATGGCCCGGTCGCGTTGTTCCTGGGGCATCACATAATGAGTTTTAGGAAAAATCGTCACCCGTGACAGATCCTCGTGGCCGCTCTTAACCTCTCCCGTGAGCGGATCGATCTGCCGAATCTTGTCGATCTCTTCGCCCCACATTTCGAACCGGAAGCCGTCGTCCTGATACGGCGGATAAATCTCGATCATGTCTCCGCGAACGCGAAAGGTGCCGCGGCGCAAATCCTCGGAGCGTTCATATTGAATATCCACAAGTCTGCGGAGAAGGGCCTCGCGCGAAGTGTGCTGGCCTTTTTCGAGTGTAATGAGCATGCCGTAATAGGCTTCCGGCGAACCGATGCCGTAAATGCAGGAGACGGAGGCGACGATAATGACGTCGCGGCGTTCGAAGAGAGAACGCGTGGCGCTCATGCGCAGCTTGTCGAGTTCGTCGTTGATGGTGGCTTCTTTGTCGATGTAAATGTCGGCGGAGGGAACGTAGGCCTCCGGCTGATAAAAATCGTAATAGCTGACGAAATATTCGACGGCGTTTTCCGGGAAGAACGATTTGAACTCGTGATAGAGCTGCGCGGCAAGCGTTTTGTTATGCGCCAGCACCAAAGCGGGCCGATTGAAAGCTTCGATTAGCTTGGCTACCGTGAATGTTTTGCCGGAGCCGGTCACGCCGAGAAGTACCTGGTGCTTTTCGCCGCCCTCGACGCCACGAGAAAGCTGTTCGATGGCCGCAGGCTGATCACCGCGTGGCTGATAGTTGCTGCGCAGTTTGAAGTTCACGTAAGGAGTCTCCGGACACGAATTTCGTGCACTGCCTAAACCTTTATTATACTCCTCCATAAAAATCTGCGTTGCTAAGACCAGCAGGGCAAATCTGGTGAGCTTTGCGGGTGCGCCTTTTCCAGGGAGCATTTCCATTCATGCGCGGTCAAAGTCAAAGATGACCGGAGGGAGTCTCGGCAAGGAGCGTGACATGTGCGTGGCTCTGCGCTTCGATGGTGTAGTGAACCCGATTCGAACCATCTATCTTCGCCACGATGACGTTCATCGATTGATTCGCGTCTTCCGTGGCGCGCACGACCAATCCTGTTTTCAGCGAAATGTAGGTGATCGTCTCGTTTCTACCTTTGGCGTTCCCCATGTTGCGCAGATCGTGCAGCTTGTAATCCTCAGGAGTGGCGTCCTTTTGAGACGATTTCTGTTTGAGGATCGCGGTTGTCAGAATGACTGCGCATTTTTCCTGGGTTTGCTCTCCAGCGGCGAGGTCGCCTTGCGGCGTAAGCTTCATTGCGCCGCAAGGCGCGTCGTTCACGTATTCCGATTCTTTTTCCCAGAAGAGTCCGGTCAGCAGCGCATTGGAAATCGGCTCTTCTACTTTCCATTTCTCGCCCGATTTTATACCTTTTTCCGGGAACGCGGCGCCACCGCCAAATCGCGCCACCCATTCTTGCCAGGCGGCTTGCTCTTCGGCGGAAAGCCTATCCAGTCCTTCGACATCGGTGACTACGCCGTCCGCGTGAAGAGTGAATGCGACTGTCTTTTCGCGCTTGCCAGATTTTCCAGCGGCGGTCGGGTTCTGCGTGCTGCTCGCTGATGCCGTGGCGTCGGAAGCCGCTACATTCGGGGCGGCGTCAGGATCGACGATGCGCGTGCGTAGACGCGCCACCGTCCTGCCAGCGTCAATGCGCAAGTCATCCACCTCGACCTGCAAAAGAAGACTCGCATTCGTCTGGCCCCCGGCCGGGGCCATGGGAGCGGCGACGGTGCTTTCTGTGGTTGTGTTCGTCGTCGAGCGGTAGCTAATTTGATAGCGGATGGTTTGGCCGACGATGAGTTTGGGGAATAGCGCGACGCGGTCGGCGTTATCGTGCGCCGCGCACGGAACGACCAGCAAGAACACCCAGCAGCCGAGCAATCGTAAACGTTGATTCATGGCAGGGCGTTCATGGCAGGGGGGCCTGCCGAGCATCATTTCTCCGGCGACTTGAAATGCTTGTCAAAGAACTCGATGGTTGCGTGGTACGCGGCCAGCCAGGTTCGATGCAAGAGGAAGTCGTGAATCTCATCGGGAAAAACTAGTTGCTCGAAATCGACGCCCTGTTTGCGCAGCGCTTCGGCCAAGTCGACTGTCTCGGCGAACGGAACGTTGCGGTCGTCGTCGCCCTGTATCAGGAGAACGGGGGAACGCCACGTGCTGACGGAAGAAAGAGGGGACGATTCCCAGGCGAGCCTTGCGGCGTCGGGGCGATCCGCGGCTTTGTAAGATGACGCGAACGTAGGAATCTCCGTGTTCCAATCGTGAACGCCGTGCATGTCGACTCCTGCGGCGAAAAGGTCGGAGGAGCGAGCGAGCCCGAGAGCCGTCAAGTAGCCGCCGTAACTACCGCCCCACAACCCGATGCGAGCGGGATCCACGTCCGGCCGCGAACGCAGATAAAGTCCGGCGCCTTCGACATCGTTGAACTCGCTGGCACCGGCCGCGCCGTAGTTGAGCGCCTCGCGAAAGTTAAGGCCATAACCGATGCCGCTGCGATAGTTCACCGCAAGAACGATGTAGCCACGGCTTGCGAGATACTGATTCATTGCGTAGGCGTTGCTGTAATAGAGCATGTAGTGCCAGCCGAGCAGCATCTGGCGGCGCGATCCGCCGTGGAAAAAGCAGAGTGCGGGATGGCGCGCGCCATCGCCGGCATTGCGCGGGAGAAAGAGCTGGGCGTGAATTTGCATGCCATCGACGGAAGAGAGAATCACCTGTTGGGGCGTGACCAAGGCATTCGCGGGAAAATCCGAGGGGAGAGATTCTGGCGCGAGGTCGCGAATTTCGCCTTTGCTTGCGACGATGGCTGGACGCATGGTGGTGTGCGCATCGGAACGCAGAACCAAAAGCGTTTTGTTATCGCTTGCGAGCACGGGCGAAGTCTCGATTCCGCTGCCTGATGTTACGGCTTCCGGATGATCTCCGACGGGCGAAACTTTCCAAACGTGGCGACGATCAATATCGTCTTGATTTGAGGAGTAGACAATTGCCTGGCCGTTTGCGCTGGCGGAGACATATTCTACTTCGAAATTTCCGGGCGTAAGCAGCTTTGCGGTCCCACCGCTTGTGGCAACCGAATACAGGTGAATCCATCCACCGCGCTCCCAAGGAAAAACGATGCGGTCGCCAGCCGCCCAGATCAACTGATTCTCGGCGACAACTTCATGGAAGACGCTGCCGCTGCCTGCGTCGGCGCGCCAAATTTCCTGACCTTTGCCCGTCGCGGCGTCGGCGATTCGAATGGACCAGGGCTGGCCTTCGCGCTGCGGGCTAAAGGGAAGTTTGCCTTTCGCGACGGCGATGCGGACGAAGGCAATTCTGCGACTGTCTGGCGACCATGCGGCTTCGCTGTCTGTGTCCACCGTGGGATCGAGATAAATCAGCGACTTGGCTGCGACGTCGTAGACGCCGATGAAGCCGTGGTCTCCGCGGCGGCTTGCAAAAGTGAGTTTCGAGCCGTCGGGCGACCAACGCAACTCGCTTGTTCCGCCATTCGAATGAATCAACTGCTCGGCTTTTTCGCTTCCGTCCAGCTTCGCAATCCACACCTGCGTCTTGAAGATGAATGCAACAGTGCCCCCCTTAGGCGAAACGGCGGGCGAATGGCCTTCGGCAAGTTTTTTAGGCGCGCCGCCGCTCAACGAAACGGCCCAAATATCCTGCTCGACACCTTGCGGAGAAATTTGCGGATTGGGATAGGTGCCATTGGCGAATTCGAGATCGCCGCCCCGCGTGTAGACAATCGTTTCCGCATCCGGCGCCCAACTGATATTGCCGAGATCCTGGCCGTCATCCTCCTTGTAAGCGGTGAGCTGGCGCGACTTGTAGGTTCCATCCGGCGCGGGTTCCGCGATCCACAGATTGCGCGCACCCAAAGCGTTGAAGACCCACGCCACGCGGCCCTTGGCAGGCGCAGCGGTCAACTCCGTTGGAAACGGCGCGCTCAGAAACTGTTCGAGTGTGGGCGACTTTTGCGCTTTAATCGCCGTAGAAAACATCAGCGCTGCAAGGACCGCTAGCGAAGCAATGCGTTTCATCAACAGCCTCCACTTACCTCAGAATTTTTCCGTTCATTATGGCTTTTCAATACTCAATCCGCCGGCTGACGGGCGGCCACTTTTTGAACCGAAACACGGGGTCCATCCAGCGGCCCTGAAATCTTCAGCACATGCCCTGCGTCGTTGATTCCGATCGTCCTGCCGCGCCGTTTTCCTGCGCTCAACGTCGCGATCGTCAGGTCCGCATCACGCGCGAAACTCACCGTGCCCTGCAACAAAGTTTGCTCCCCGCCGGAGTCCAGCTTCAGATTCTCGACGCTGACTTCGCGGTTGCGCATCGTAAACGTCCCTTGTCCAGTTGTCCACCGCGATATGCCGGTGTGTGGCGCGCCATCGGCAACGCTGGCACTCGCATCCCAGCCTCGAAATTCCACTTCCTGGAGCTGAACTTCGCCGCCGCCGGCCAACTCTTGCAGGAGTTCGTCGCGGCCAACGCCTTCCGTCTCGATGTGCAGCGTGCCCGAAGCCAAACCCGCGAGTCGCTCGGTGAATCTCCCTGGCGCGGGAATTTCCGCGAGGTTCACTCGATCGAGTTTTGCCGTCACGTCGTATTTCGGGAGAGGAGCGAACTGCGAATGCATTTGCGCGTGTACCGTACCGCCGGCCCACTGCGCATCGGCTTCGCGGACTTCGAGTTTCAGATCATGCAATGATCCCTCCGCGTGCACGCTACCGAGCTTCAGCTTTTCGATCGTCAACTCGCCGATGTTTAATTCGCCGTCGGCATTCATCTGGCGAACTAGCTCGCTCGCGGCGGGGCTCGGCGACGACCCGCCGAGGAGCGAGGGCAGCAGCCTCTGCAGCCAGTTTGGTCGCGCGCGAGGCCCGACCCAGCGGTCGAGTTCCGCGGCATTCAGTCGATCCGCGGTTAGACGAAAAGTCCATTTTGGGAGATATTCGCCGTCGGCAAAAATTTTCTCGGTGATGGAGCCTGACCAGGTGCCGCCGAATCCTTCCACCTTAACTACGTCCACGGAACGTTGTCCATCTTTCCAATTCAGAGTGCTTTCTTGGATTGCGAGAGGCTGGTTCAGTCCCGCGACGGCGAGTTTTGCCTTATTAAAAAGAATCCTGCCGTTCCAGCGGCCGCTGAAAGTTTTTTGCCATTCCCATCGCGTCACCGCGAGCGCGTCTCCCGTGAGTTCCCATCCATGATTTATCGGGCGCCCGAAGGCCGCGGCGGTCTTCAGAATCTCTTCGACTTTTTGCACGTGACCTTCGATGCTGATGCTGCCGGTTTGCATGCCCAGGTCGTGGTTGAACGTGATATCCGCCGCGTTATCCATCAGCGTGGCCATGCGCCGCTTTTTCGGCGCGATGACGTCGCGAGTGGCGCCGCCGAGAGCAATGCGCACCGGCTCGGACACTAGCATATTTCGCTCGCGTCCGACGCGCACGGGACCTATCCGCAGTGGAGCCTTTAGACCCTGCACTTTCACAGTTCCACCGTTACTGGAGAATGCAGCGCCTTCCATCTCCAGCGGCCAGCCGCGCAGGCTCATCGCCCCGGTGAAGAATTGCTCGGCCGAAATTCCTTCATCGACGCCCGGGTGAAACGCTCTGTACCATGCCAGCAAGTCTGTCGCTTGAATCCCCGAGGAATCCACTTGTACCGCGAAGCTGGGCACCGGTCCGGTCACATAATTCGCCGCGCCACGCAAATTCGAACGCGGGCCTTCGATGGTCACTTCTTCCGCGCGCACGCTTCCTGCGGCCACGTTCCAGCGGCCTTTGACGCCCAAGCTGAGCCGGGGATTGTCGCTTCGCTCGATCAAATCCCAGCGATGGATTTGCGCGGCGCGGGCTTCCATGGAAAAATTCCATTGCCCGGGCAACGTCTCAGCGGTTAAGCCTGAGCCCACGTCCGATGAACCACTCTTAAGGAACCCGTCCAGAGTAAATACGCCTCGCATGCCATAATCACGTCCGCGCAGTAAGCGGAACAAGTCTGCGAGCGAAACTTTTTCCCAGTGCACGGTAATTTGCGCAGGCTGCAGCCGCGCCGATGTCCCTGCGACGTCTCCTTGCACTCTCACTGTTCCCGCGGATTGCAGCTCGACGCCGCTCCGCCACGGTTGCGCTTCAAGACGCAGTTGCCAGCGCCCGGGGCCAACCTGGTCCACACTTCCAGAGACCCCTGTCAGCGCGAAGGGAAGCTTCTCGTCCGTATTTTTGAAATTGACGCGCCCATCATCAAAATCGATTTTCAGCAGCCGATTTACCGTGGCGACTGCCGACGGTGGTCCGTAAACGCGCGCCGTTGCTTCCGGGGCGGATTTCGCCGGCGGCAACCAGCGCTCGAGGTTCCATCTTCCCTGGTTGTTGCGCACGAGAATCAAACTCGGCCGGCTCAACGAAAGCGTGCCGAACTCAAAATGGCCCCGCAGCAGGCCCGTCCATCGCAGCGCAGCGGACAAGTTGTCCGCGCGCAAAAAATATTCATTGCCAAAAGCGGGGTCTTCGCCAACCGTCACTCGAATGGCGTAAAGCCGTGGAGCCGGGAAAAGCTGCACTGCAAAATGTGCCACCTCGACGGGACGCCCGAACGCCTTTTCCAATTGGGAGGTCAAGTACACGTGCATGCGGCGCGTGCGAACGAGCAGGGACACGCCAATCTGGAGGGCTACGAGCAGCGCCACAAACGTAAGCGCCAGCTTCCACCACTTGCGCAGCATTTTCATGTCGTCCGGAAGTTTCGCAGACTACGTTGTAAATGAAAAGCAACCGTAAGCCGGACTGAGGTCTGCTTTTGTTTCGTTCCGCAGGCCAGCTTTCCTGAAGTCTTTTCAAAAAAACCTGTCAGAGAAAAACCGCAGGCCTCAATGCACCGTGTGCAGCATCCGGCTCCAGCGTGTCCGGGCCGGAAGATGAGCGAGCGTATCGAAAACGCCTACCAATCGCTGGATAAAGGTGGTTTGCGTGTAGTCGTTGCTGGTCGCGTCGACCGACCAATAAATCAGGAACGGACGGCCCATAATCGCAGTGCGATCCACGAAACCCCAGTAGCGGCTGTCCGAGCTGCGGTCGCGGTTGTCGCCCATTGCGAACAATTTTCCGGGCGGGACGATGATTTCGTCACCTTGCATGTGGGTGCGAAGTGTTTCCCTCCAGCCTGATTCCGGAACAACTTGCGGGGAAATCAGCATGCCCTTCAAGGGCGGGAAGGAATAGTTGAAGTTGTCATAAGGAGCCGTGGGGTCGTGCACGACGTACGGCTCGCTCAGCGGCTTCCCGTTGACGTACATCTGCTGATCAACGAGCTTAAGGCGGTCGCCCGGCAAGCCGATCACGCGTTTCACAAAATGCTGGTGGTCCGCGTAGGGATACTTGAAGACGATAATGTCGCCGCGCTCCAACGGACGGTAGGGGAGCAACTTCTCGTACCAAGCTCCGCTGCCGCCGAAGATGAATTTATTGACGAGCAGATGGTCGCCGATCAGCAGCGTCCCCTCCATCGAAGCCGAGGGAATTTTGAAGGCCTGAACCACAAAGCTGGTGCCAAAAAGCGCCAGAAGCACGGTCACCAGCAACGATTCCAGGTATTCGGAAAGGGTCGTCGGGTCCTCGTGATCTTCCTCTTTTTTCGGCTCTACCGGCACAACCGGATCAACCGGTTCTTCGACCTTCAGCGCAGTCTCTTCCGTCATTCGCTCTCAGCCTTTCCGTGCCAGCTGTACGTCACATTTTTTCCAGAAGTTCCATCGCGCTTTGTGCCGCTTGCTGCTCTGCTTCTTTTTTTGTGCTTCCTTCGCCGGCGGCCATGCACTCCCCGTCGATCCAAACCTCGACTTGGAATACCTTTTGATGATCAGGCCCGCTTTCGCCCGACAGCCGGTATTCGGCAGGCGGTTTCCCGCGCCCCTGCAAAAATTCTTGCAGCGCGGACTTGCGGTCCGAGTCCGCGATTCGCTCGCCACGCTCCTCGAGCGCCTGTTCGAAGAGCAACCGCTTTAGCATCTCGCGCGTGGCGCCCAGCCCGGCGTCCACGTAAACCGCGGCGACGACCGCTTCGAAAGCATCCGCCAGAAGCGCAGGCTTTTCCCGGCCGCCCGACTTTTCTTCGCCGCGCCCGAGCCGCAAGTGCTCGCCAAGATTCACACGCCTTGCTGCATTGCACAGAGAGTGGGCATTTACAAGCCGCGCCCGGCTTTTGGAGAGTTGGCCCTCGCTCCACTCCGGAAAGGATTCCAAGAGGTACTCTCTCGTGAGCAACTCGAGAACGGCATCCCCCAGGAATTCCAGCCTCTCATTATCCTGGATGGCAACCGCTTCCGCGGATTCCTCCCGGTGCTCTGCGCGCAACTCCGGAGCGGCGGAGCTGTGCGTCAAAGCGCGCTCGAGGAGTTCCGGCTTTTTAAACCGATAACCGAGACGCTCCTCGAGTTGCTCTGCGTCACTTTGGGTCATTACCTTGAACAATGCGTCCTTGAAAAGTCTTTGTGCGTCCAGCGGCTCCGTTTATTTAGGCGCGCTCAATTGCGTGGCGCCCAGCTTCTTCGCCTCATCAGCCCCACTCTTGCACGTCGGCTGCAAACTGCCCGGAATGGATGCGCACTTGGTGAACGCCGCCACCGCGGCATCAAAATGCGAAGTCTTCTCATCTGCAATCGCCAAGACGTAGAAGGTCACGGGATCGGCTTCGGGATTCGGATCAACCTTGGCGGCTTCCTCGAATTCCGGAATCGCCGCGTCATACTTGCCCCGGCGGAAATAGACGAGACCCAGCCCGCTATGGGCCATCGCCAGCGTCTGGTTTTTGGCGAGACTGAATTGCGCGTCGGTCATTGCATCGGGCTTGGGAATCGTGGGAGTGAGCTCGATCGCGGACTTGGAAAACTTTTCCGCCTTGTCCAGTTGCTGAGCGGCATTCGGCATGCCCGAGTTCCACGCCCGCGGAAGCGTCTGTCCAAGGATCGCCAACGTTTGCACGTCGTTGGGAGCCAGCGCAACATCCTTCTCTCCCGCATCTTGCATTTTCTGAACTTCATTTGACGCAAGATAGAGTTTGACGAGGTTCGAATACACCGGCGCGAGATAGCGGCTCTGCGGGTACTTCAGCACAAACGCTTCACCCGCCTGAATTTTTTTGCTTCCCTCCGTCAGTGGTATGGCATCGAACGCCTTGTACGCCGCATCTTCTTCCGCGTTCACCGGTGGCGGCGGCGTATCGAGCGTCAGCGTATTCGCCTTGTCCTTGTCGGTTTGCTGCTGCGCAGGCGGCGAACTCTGGCCGCTCTGGCCGCTTTGACCGCCGCCGCTCTGTGCCGATGCACCGACGCATCCCAATAGGAGCAATCCTGCTAAAGTCCCCGCTTCCATGCACTTCTGCCACGTCCCCTTCATTTCCTGCCTCCTGTGCTTCTTCAAGTCGTCGCTCGAGTCCGCAGGCTCGAGTTTCACCGTCTCGTTCTTTCCAAGGTTATTTCGCCGCCCTTCCAAATTTAAGGCCGCTCGACCGGTTTCTCCAAATTGACAGCTTCGAGCCCCTTCTGGGCTGCCTGCCTTGCCTGCTCCGGCCCCCCCGGCACGGCGAGCGCGGCTTGAAACTCGCCTTTGGCCAGTCCCTGCTGTCCTTCTTCATCATAAATCCGAGCCAGATAAACATGCGACCACGTCAACACCATAGGGTCCTGCGTCGCTGCATGCTCGCCCGTCGTCAGCCTTCCAAAAACCTCTTTCGCACGCGGGCCATCGTGATCGAGCAAAGCCACCAATCCCAATCCGTATCGCGCGCGGATCTGATCCGGATATCTCGCTAGCACTTTTTGAAAGGATATCTCCGCGGCTCGCGGGTTTTTCTCCGCGATTCGGCGCTCGCCTTCTGTCAGCGCCGCGATCGCATCGGCATCGTTGGGCACGGTCGTTGGCTGCGCCACTTTGTGCCGGGTAACTTCTTCGCTGGTGGGGTCGTCCGCATTCTGCCCGCGGTCCGCCGAGGCAAACTGAATTCCTTCCATCCGCTTGGTTTCTGCCGGCAAATTGATCCCTCTAACCAGATCCGGAAAATAGAGCATCATCGACGGCTCGGAACTTTCGTACTTCGCTAGCCCGAGGAAGATCGGCCTTACGAGAACGTAGCCATCCGCGTCATCGCGGTCCATCGCCGCCTCCCTTTCGCCGGGCGATAGCCGCTTCAGTTTTAGCTCCACGGCCCGTACCAGACATTCGGCGAAGTAAGACGAAAAATCATCTTTCAAATCCGGTGCCAGCCGGGGTGCTTGCGCGGCCTTCTCATAGAGCGCTCGTTTCACCGCCAGGACGTGTGGATATTGCTGGGGGAGCGGATCGAGGAGGAAATGCAGGAAGGCGTGCCTGACGATGTCCGTCGGGATGTCATCCGAGCCGCTCAAAACAATCGAATAATGCTCGCCGGAATTCCGAACGTTTGTGATGCGTCCCACCAGAGGCTCCAGAATGACCGTGAATGTCCGCGGAGTGGTGGAATCCTGAAGCTGCCGGAGATAACCCGTCGTCACAAAAACAATTTGCGAAACTGGGTCATGCACTTTTTCGATTTCCTGATTGTAGATAGGCTGTAAATCTCTCCAGACGCGCCCGATTTTTTGCTCCTGGTAATAGTTGGAGAGAATTTCGCTGAAACCATCGAGAGCCAGCACTTCCGTCGGCATGTCGTCTCGCCGAACCGTCATCTGGAACTTCGGCGCGGGTCCGGAGAGCAGCCCAAACCAGATATACCGCGAAAGCGTGGCCCCGGAATCGCGAACTACGTGCTCCTTGTAAAATTCCCGCACGGCGTCTACCGCCGGCCCTTGCTGATGCTGCATCTGCTCGCGAAGCCGCGCTCGCAGGGGATGCCAGTTCTCTGCGCTGACGTTCGATTCGAATCCCGCCGCCAGCAGCGCGCACATTGTCGTGAACATGGCCTCGCTGCCGTCCACCGTTATGTTAGTAACCGGCGCAGTTCGTCGGGGCGATGGAGGTAAGGGCATCTGCCCACTCGCCGTCAGAGGCCCAAGTAGAAAGACCGCTGCCGCGCACAGCCCCGCCAACACCGTTCGCTGAAATTGTTTTGTCATGAACTCTGCCGCAGTTCTCGCTTGAGCTTGCTACCTTACAGCTGTTATCAACCTCTGAGGTAAGACAGACGCCCGGGTCTGTCTCCCAACTCTTCTGGCGAATTCCCCTGGGCGCTCACTATTCTGTGGCAACCCTGCGGCATCCTGTCAATTTACAAGCGCACTTCCCATCCGTCAAGGAATCAGCGGCTCGCCAAACCCGTTCGCCATCCAACTCTTGCAACCCTCCCAAGCATCTGTTAACAGTGAGGATGCGTTCAAACCCACCTTGGGATGGCTCGACAGTATGCGTTCCCCTCTCATGAAAAAAGCGGAGATTTTCCTTGGTGTCATCGCCCTGTGTGGAAACTTGCCTTCGGCTCTCGACGCCCAGCTCGTTCGCGAAGATGTGCCGCTGCGAGCGGAGCATTCTGCGGTTCAGTCTTCTTCGCCAGACTCGATGGCCACCTCAACACCCTCTGGAAAGCTCCGCCTCTCGCAAGAAGTTCAGCTTACGGGGGATTCTTCCTGGGTTGATACTGGCATCGACGTGCAAGCAGGTGAACACGTGGTGGCCACCGCGACGGGAAACCTACGGTACGCCGATCAGCAGACCGACGCGACCCCCGCAGGCATCGCGCGTGGTTTCAAAGATCTCCTCCGCAATCTGCCCTTCAACCAAGCTGGCCGGGGCGCGGTTATTGGCCGCATCGGAGACATGGACACTTCGCAACCGTTTCTTGTCGGTGTGAAACGCGACCTTGTCTCGCCTCTTTCGGGCCGCCTCTCGATTGGCATTAATCAACTCAGCAGCGACACCGGCGACGGCACGTATTCGGTTCGCATCGAGATTTATCCCCCCGATGCCAACGCGGTCCTCTACACCGCAAAGGCCGTGCCTTCCATGCGCGGCGTCGACGATGATCTCTTCTCAAAAATCCCGCGCCGAATCTCCGATAAAGCTGGCGATCCCGGCGATATGGTCAACTTCCTGATCATCGGCTCTGAAAACGCCATGGAAAAAGTCTTCACCAACGCCGGATGGGTCAAAGTCGACGCCAACGTTAAAGAAACCGTGCTCAACGGATTGCTTGCAAGCATGTCCAAGGAATCCTATCTCACCATGCCGATGAGCCCGCTCTATCTCTTTGGCCGCCAGCAGGACTATGGCTGGGCGCACGCGGAACCCATCGCCGTGGTCGCCTCGCGCAATCATCTGCGCATTTGGAAGGCAGCCTTCGAGGTCAACGGCCGAACGCTTTGGGTCGGCGCCGCCACTCACGATGTCGGGTTCGAAAAAGATCAGCGTAACAACGGGCTGACGCACAAAATCGATCCCAACATCGACCTCGAGCGCGACTTCGTCGAAAAAACCCTCACCTCCACCGGTCTGGTCGAGGAAGTCACTCACGTCCTGCCGCAAAATCCCATGCAAGAAGCCAAGACCGCCACCGGCGGCAGCTTCCATTCAAATGGCCAGGTACTCGTTCTGAAACTCGGTGAAGCTCCGCAGCAACGCTGAGACTAGCCACCGCGCTAGCGACCCCGCGAGAAAGGGACAAACCGTGTTGCTGCCAGCCTGCCGGATGCGCGAAAGTTTGTCCGTGCCCCCAGACGTCTCAAGGAGCACGATTCGAATAGTTGGAGTATGATGGCCGCCGCCGAAAGCAGTTGCCCGGCCCGTCAAGTTCTCCCGGAGCCTCTCATGCCCGCAACCAAGCCATTCAACGAAGCAGCCCGCCTAGCCGCTCTCGAACGCTACGCCATCCTCGATACCGATCCGGAAGAATCCTTCGACGATTTGACTCAGTTGGCTTCGTTTATCTGCAAAACTCCAATCGCACTAATCTCCTTGATCGACGGCGGCCGCCAATGGTTTAAATCGCGCGTAGGCCTCGCGGCCACCGAAACCCCTCGCGCAGTCGCCTTTTGCTCCACTGCCATTCTGCAATCGGATGTATTTGTTGTTCCAGACGCGCTTCAGGACGAGCGATTTCGCGACAATCCTCTAGTCGTTGCGGACCCGCACATCCGCTTCTACGCCGGAGCACCGCTCATCAACGAGGATGGCTATGCGCTCGGCACGCTCTGTGTAGTCGACCAGATGCCGCGCGAATTGGCGCCCGAACAAAGGAACGCCCTCAAAGCCCTGAGCCGCCTCGTGCTCGCCCAAATGGAATTCCGTCGCCACTTGATTCTCTTGAAAGAAGCCCTCAGCGACCGCACAAAAGAAGAACACGAGCGCGAACAAGAACTCCTTAAATTGCAGGCCACCCTGGTGCGCGTCCTCGGCCTGCGCCACTCCGTCTCGGCCGGGTAATCACTTCTTGCAAACTTTCTTGGCGTGGAGACACAGGTTGTCTTCGTTTTCTCTGCGAGCCTCGGCGTACTCTGTACCTCTGCGTTATCCCTGGTCTTTTCTAATTGTTTTCCTCAACAGCTAGACAGCGCCAATCGTCCACACAATATACTTCGTTAGAAATTCTTGCGCCTGTCGTATGGATGCTAGTTCTGGTTGGATTTGCAAATGCACCTTACAGCCCAACGTATCGAACTTCTCCGGCCTTGATTGTATGCAGGGCAGCCAAACACTCAGGTACGTGCGGCAGCACATCGATCATTTGGTTCGTTTTCGCTCGAACCACTAGAACGGCGATTTTCAGATTTGCCAGATTTTGTTGGCGGGGTATTCCTTTATCGAGCGTGATAAAGGCGTCGAACCGGTTCTGCGCCAACCGCAGTAGTTCTCCGTTGGTCTTGCCGGCAAAGCCAGCTTCGGGAACTGTTAGGCAACTATGCCCGTGAGATAGGAAACTGGTCTTGAGGGGTCTGGGAACACATTTATCCAGCAAAAGGTTCACTTGAGCTGCGCGAGGACAAGCGCCTTGGCCTCTTCGAGCGCAGCAATGGCTGCCTCACGGGTTACAGTGGGAAAGTGGTCGAGGAATTCATCGAGCGTCTGACCACCCTCAATGTAGTCAAGCAACGCCTGGAACGGCACACGCGTGCCCACAAACACCGGCACTCCGCCGAGAATCTCCGGATTTTTCACGATGATGCTGGAAGCCATGGGTTTACTCTCTGCTGCGAGTTTATCAAGAAACGAAAACCCGTCAAAGTCTCATCCCGAATCTCTCCGCAAAGTTGCCCAAGCTCTTTCTGGCTCATATTTCACTTTGATAGCCTCCCTAAATTAGTGTATATACATTAATGTGTTCTCTTGGGAGGAAGCGGCCACCATTTTCAGCGATCGCGACGGACTCGATTGGGATGATTTCGAACACTCGCTCTCGGAATGGCGGTTGACCAGACTAGGTTTCTCCTCATCGGGACGGATCCTTTTTGTGATTTATACGATCCGGAGGCTGAAAAATGACAAAGAAACAATCCGCACTATCAGCGCGCGTCAAGCAAGGCGCAAAGAACGCCAAGTATATGCCGGATAGCCAGCTGGACCTTTCCGATATTCCGGAAGCCATTGACGAACAGCTCCGTCGCGCCCGGCGCGTAGGCCGCCCTGTCACGGGCAATGCCAAGCATTTGATCGCCATCCGCATCGCTCCGCGCGTCCTCGCGCGACTTCGCCGCCTCGCCGCAAAACAGTCCAAGCCGTACCAAACCTATATCCACGAACTCCTTGAACGCGCCGCCAACAAAAAAGTGGCTTGAAACGGTCCAGTCTAGACTGGGAGATACTTGAAAGGCTTCAAGAATGCACACCCGCGAAGGCTTGCAGTGCTGCGTAGTCTTCGTGGCATTCACGCTAACGGTCTTGCTTGTTCTCCAGCAGCGCGTTTAGAAGGCTGGCAATCTGCGATTCCTGACGTAACACATCCTCTTGATGCCCCGCGGCGCCGTCGCTGCTCGTGAGCCGCGCAAGGTTTGCGGCAAGGTTCTTCACAGCAGCATCATGCGGAATATAAATTCGATCCGTTGGCCGCATGGCCTCCCACCCAGATACAGTTCGTCGGAGTTCCCAGCGAACCTTTTCTTGCCGGTGCTTCACCTGAACCGTTCCGCCGTTAATCAAGACTTTCGAATCAACGACTACACGCGCCCAGCCGTGATCGCGCTTGGTCTCGACCTGCTCCACAGAGAACTGTTCGACGATCACCACCGGCGCCGGCACTTTCAAAACGTCGTCTGCTCCCAACACACCACCCAAGGGTCCGCTTAACGCAGAAACGCCTTCCGCCACTTCCTCGCGCGTCGGAGGCTTTTTTCCTGTGGCCACAATCACGCTCGGCGGGATCACCGACGCTTCCATGCTCTTTGCGACAGGCGACGCATGTGGCGCCGGCGGTCCATAAATCACCGTGCTCCTCTCGGAAGCGGCCATCGGCGGCCGGTTCGAAGAGGCATTTTCCGCAGCTGTCCGCTCTTCGACGGTCGTCTCGACGTAAGGCGCGTGGCCGATTGCAATCTTGGGCGCGCCCCTCATATTCGCCGCAGTGATTACTCCGCCGTTTTCCACTTTGTACCGATAAAATCGCGGCCTGCCTCTCGACTTCCAGTACGGCGACTCGTAGTCCTGCGTATCCAATCCCGTTCTCACCAGGCTGTAAAAACTATGCTGCAGCGGATCGACAACAATTCCCACGTGCCCGGGCCAGGCGATCAAATCGCCAGTGTGCGCGGTTTTCACGCGGACAAAATTTTCATTGCCCGCATATATATCGTGAGAACTCGCGTAGGGATACTCAAATCCCGCATCGGCATATATCTGATGAACGACGTGCGAGCAATCCCGCATTCCATCCGCGGGCAGTTCGGCTTGCCAAGCCATGTGCACGATCGAGCGCCCTTCTTCGCGGCTCAATAGCCGCACATCTGTTTCGGAACCGCGGGCCGGCCTCGCATCTTGAGGCGCCGCCGTAGCCGCCGCACTCCCACAAACGCAAACCAGACTCGTCGTCTCAAGAACGACAAGTAAGCTGCGGAATGCACGCCAATGGAATATCGCCCGCATGTGGCCCATCCAACGGAATCTCCAATAGGTTTAGGGGGTAAGAATCCCCTTCTATCAAAAGAACATTCAGGACTGGGGCGGGCAATGGGACTTGCCCTGAGCGTAATTGGCCGGTCGGGCAGGTTCCAACGACGAGCAAAAGATGGTTGTCCTTAGGTTGGATTCGAATTGTGGGCGAAAAGTTTCTGTCCGGGGTAACACTTCGGCGGCGCGCAGTTAGATACGATTCTGCCTGCGCGCTTTCAGTTAGTTCTCCGCAGCAGAAGGAGCGCCAAAGTTTGTTTGGACCGTATTCGCGATTAGCGGCTCGCCGCAGCCGTTTCGTTACGTCGTTACTTCTTTGGTTCTCAACCCGCTGCCGCAGCCGCTTCTTTTGTTCTTGAGGCCTTCCACAATTGAATGTATGGCTCCAAATCCTTCATCATTTTTTGGAATTGGGGAAGGTCCAGCGATTGCGCACCATCACTAATCGCCTTTTCTGGCGCCGGGTGCACCTCCACGATCAACCCGTCGGCGCCAATCGCTACCGCCGCGCGCGAAACGGCTGGCACCAGGCTGCGCTTCCCGGTTGCATGGCTCGGATCGAGAATCACGGGAAGGTGCGTCAATTCATTCAGCGCGGGAATCGCCGCGATGTCGCATGTGTTCCGCGTTTCTGTTTCAAACGTGCGGATGCCTCGCTCGCACAAAATCACGTCCGAATTTCCGTGGGCCACGATATATTCCGCGGACATCAGCAGTTCCTTTATCGTCCCGCTCATGCCGCGCTTCAAAAGCACCGGCCGCCCACATTTTCCTAGTGCCTTCAGCAGCACGAAATTCTGCATATTCCGCGCGCCGACTTGCATGATGTCTGCATACTGTGCGATCAAATCCACGTCGCGGTCGCTCATCACTTCCGTGATAATCGCGAGTCCCGTGGCTTTCTTCGCCTTCTGCAATAATTTCAGCCCTTCTTCTTCCATCCCCTGAAAATCGTACGGCGAAGTTCGTGGCTTGAACGCTCCGCCGCGCAGTATTTTCGCGCCGGCCGCGGCCACCCCCTCCGCCGCGCGCATGATCTGCGCTTCCGATTCCACCGAGCACGGTCCCGCCATAACAACAAACTCCTCCCCGCCGATTTCCGTGCCATTCACGCGCACGCGCGTCTTCCCGGCGCGGAACTGCTTGCTCACAAATTTGTACGGCGCGGAGATGCGCACCACTTTCTCCACCTGCGGCATGGACTCGACGGACTCCATGCACGCCGTGACGTCTCCCACTCCCACCACGCCTATCACCACGCGCTCTTCTCCCTCGATCGAGTGCACTTTGTAGCCGAAGTGTTCCACCTGGTTGCGCACGTCATCGATCTCCTGACGCGTGGCGTGCAGCTTCATCGAAATGATCATGGCTTATTCCTCTCATATCCATTTTTCCCTAAGAACTCCTATCCAACAATTCTCCAAGAAAACTTCCTAAAAAATCCTTGCCCCAAAACAAAAAACCCACTCGGTGCGAGTGGGTCGAAACTTTTTGCGCTGTTTCTAATTACAGAATCGCCCCTCGCCTCCTAGATGGGTGGGTACCAAAATCGAAACCAATACGAATGGGCGCCGCGATTCATGGGGGTATTGTATTTTGTCTTTCGCTCAGAAACAACAAATAATTTGATACCACCAAAACTCAGTTGAAAAAGTCTTCCACCCTGGCTACGAACTGCTGCCACGCAACTTTCAAGACACTCTGCAACTCTCCAGGCTGGTTACTGTCGATCCGCGCCACTTTCTTAAATCCTGCAGGCACTTCAAACAGTGCCGGGTCCAGCGGCCCCTCCACGAATTCCACGATTCTCATGCTGTTTCGAGAAGTTGTCTTTCTCTTTGTTCCGTCGGGTAGAGCGAACTCGCTTTTTGAGGCCATTTTCCATTCCATGGGGAAGCCCGTTTCCGCATCGCCCTTTTGAACAAATTCGATTCTTTCTGGCGGAGCGTTGCCTGCCGTGAGGCGCGCAAATCCCTTCTTGTTCGCAGGCCATTTCAAGTCGCAAGAAATTCCAGTGTCGAGGTCGATGTACCACCCATCCGTGACGGATTCCTGCGCCCCGGAGTGCGACCCCTCCAGCGGCGTCTCTTTTCTTGTCGTAACGATGTGCCTCGCCCGATGTCCGAAAAAGTCTTTTCGTTCCCCCGTGTCCACCGTCGCGATTTCGATCCGCAGTGTTGATGGACTCGGCTGCGCAGGCTGCGGCGGCTTCATTCCCCATTTGGCGAGCTGCTCTTTCGTTAGCGGTTTCGGAGGATAGGCCGCCGAGGCATATTCCTGTCGGTCTAGGTTAAGGTCAAACGCCTCACCTAGATCACACCTCTGGATGGACGCAATGTGTGGACCGTAGGTGTGACCATTTACATTGCGGTATTCCGTCCGCCGCGCATCCGCGCGGACGAAAGTCGTCTGCTCCGACGAAAAATCGCGGCTGGTGTGGCGTACCGTCATTCTAATTCCCGCGGCTCCAGGCAATGTCGAACTCTTCTCACCAGACGCGAGAAACAAGGACAACCCGAGAAGCAAGGACAATCGCAAGGGGACTGGCATGGGCTTAACCCGCATTTCTCACCAGATGTACATTGATGCTCTGGAGAGGGTCATGGGAGCTTGTTTTTGTGGCGCGGGACAGGGGCAACGGGTTGCTGTTGATTTTTTCAGCGTGAAAAGCGGGCCTGG
>Ga0185299_10001077_pt1 | contig 59634 bp, 20 predicted proteins | sample PaiPotPPA55metaG_FD_128002 | JGI IMG/M metagenome (GOLD analysis project Ga0185299, IMG submission 128002) | Iron sulfur acid spring bacterial and archeal communities from Banff, Canada, to study Microbial Dark Matter (Phase II) - Paint Pots PPA... ... | reverse complement strand
GGCGACGTTCGGCAGGGCCATCACCCCGAGGTCCTCGTTCATTACCCCGGTGCCGGCGATGTTGGGGCCGGCGCCGATCGCCTTCTCGGTCTCCTCCAGCTTCCCGGTCTCGTTCAGGCCCCGGCCGCCGGTCGTGGTGCGACCGGTGCCGGTCGACTTCACGAACTGGGGGCCCTGCGGGCTTCTGGCCTTCAGGACAAGGGTGACGCGCTTGTCGCCGAGGTAGGGGATGTCCAGGTGCACCTCGACCCCGATACTGGTCAGGTCGGAGAGCTGCCCGGCGAGCGCGACCTCGTCGTACGCGGTGACCAGTTTGCGGTAGTTGACGTCCGTGCTGGTCAAGAACCGCCTGTTCAGCAACGTCATGGTGTGCAGCAGTTCCGCGACCCAGGCGACGACCCCGCCCTGGGCCGCTACCTCGTCGCCGGGGAAGAACACGTGGGCGTGCGCGGTGTCGTAGGCGAGCTGCGCGGTGACCGGGCGCCGGTTGTCCAGTGCGTCGGCCGGTACGGGGGTCCAGTCGGCCAGCGGGTCGGGGGCCGCGAGCCGGTTGGCGGCCCCGGGCAGCGGCGGGGCCATCAGCCGGTCGCGCACCGCGACGGGCAGTTGCACCTGGGTGGTGCCGTCGCCGAGGAAATAGGCGTGGCTGGTGGAGAGCGTCTGCTGCTTGCTGAACCGGGTGTTGTAGGTCAGCTGCACTACCGCGCTCATCGGCTCTGAGGCGGTGCCCCCGCGCAGATCCTCGATGATCGAGAAGTCGTCGGCGCCGGTCGCGGTGTGCCGTTCCCAGAATTTGACGTACTCTCCGCGGGTCTCGAGCTGCGGGAAGAACGAGTTGACCGATTCCGGGTCCTTTCCGGCCTGGTCGCCGAACACGAACTGGGGGCCGCCGATGACGCTGAGGAAGATGCTGCCGTAGAGGCCGGTGTTCTGCTGGGAGTCGACCGAGTAGTGCCGCCGCGACTGCGTGATGGCGTCCGTGACGCCCTCCGTCGCCGCCGCGGCCGCCGTGTGGCTCGCGGGCACCAGGAACACCTTCACATCCAGCGATGACTTGATGTTCGAAACCTGATGCCCGTGGATGTTGCTCGGCTTCGGCAGCAGCCGGCGCGCCCAGGGCAGTGCCACGGGCATGCCGTTGGCGCCGGTGAGCCGGGCGAAGTGGGAGGCGAAGTAGCCCTCGGTGATGACGTCGCGCACCCGCATCTCGATCTCGGCGACCTCGGCGGCGCTGCGGTCGATGTCGTGCAGCCCGTCGTGCTCGGCGATGATCGACATCGTCTGATCGACCAGCTTCTCCAGGTTCCCCAGATACGGCATCACCCCGACGGTCCCGGCCTGGTCGAACCGGTACCTCGTCGCCTCCAGCCAGGTGACCGTCTGCGGGTGCAGCTGCCAGAAGTCGTCGAGTCCCTCGGCGTAGGCCTCGATCCTGGCCTGGTTCGCGGCCGGGGTCATGGCCGGCTGGAACGCCCTGGGCACCACCGGGGCGACCTGGTTGTAGAAGCCGTGCGTCCACTGCCCGACCTGCGCACCCTTCTTGTCGAACTCGGTGATCGCGACGCCGTAGCGCACCCGGTAGTCCGGTCGGTCCGCGAGGCCGGGCGTCGAGCTGACCCGGTTGAACACCGAGTGCTTCAAGGTCAGGTCGCGCAGCTTGACGACGCCGACCTCGAGTTCCGCGAAGATCTCCGAGATGCTGAACCTGACCGCGGGAACGATCTCGACCGTGAGCTCGGCGTCCCCGATGAGCATCGCGGCGCTTTCCTGCTCGATGACGTTCGCGGTCTCCATCTCGCCCTGGGCCTGCAGGTCCACCGCGACGTTCGGCTCGGCCGCCGCGTTGCCGCCGTCGAGCCGGTCGAGCAGGTCGCCCTTGATCTCGATCTCGAAGCGCCGCGGTGACTGCCACGGCCACCGGCTCTTGATCGAGACGCTGATCTTGAAGCCGGACCGCAGCAGCGTGTCGTAGCGGGAGCGTGCCCGGGCGGTTCCCAGGTACGCGTTCAGCTTGCTCATCAGCTCGGTGCGGATCCGCGCGTCCTGGTAGTGCTGCAGGTTCTGCAGGTTCGGTTTCAGGTCCCACAGGTCGGTCTGGTCGTTGCGCTTGTCCATCAGCACGGCCATCGCCTGCTCGACGTGGTGCAGCAGCTTCGCCAGGCCCGGCGCCATCGGGGTCACCGACGATCCGAGTCCGCTGCGGGTGGCCAGCTGCGGGGTGGCGCCGGCGTCATCGAGACTGTAGATCGGGGTCCTGATGTCGTCTTCGTAGCGGCCCGCGAGGCTGCTGGTGCGCACGCTGCGCACGATGTCGCCGTTCGGTTCGATCACGTACTGGCGGCCGGCCGGGATGCGCGGGCTGTGCCTGGTGATCAGCACCCCGTCCCGATCCAGGATCCTGACGGCCGGGTCGGTCACGAACAGGGTGAGCAGGTGGCCCGCGTTGGTCAGCCGGGACGTGATCCCCCCGGCGGTGTACTTCGCGGCGAGCGCGGCCTGCACCGAGGTGCTCGGCTCGCCCGTCTCGTCCGTCCCCTCCCACCGGTCCTGCACGATCTGCCGGAGCGCGGCGGCCAGTCCCGGGTCCTGGATCACGATCTGCACGCCGCCGGCCGCGGCATGACGCAGCAGCCCGCGAATGGCCAGGCGTGAACCGTTGAACGCGCGCGCCGCGGCCCATCCGGCTTCCGGCACCTCGAGCCTCGGCACGTTCGTGGCGAACACGCCCCGCTGATAGCGCTGTGCCGAGCCCGGCGCATCCAGCACGCTCGACGGAGTGTGCGCCGCCGGCAACAGCCGCATCGTCCCGTCGAGCCGCGCACCGTCGAAACGCCGGGCCGGGGGCGCAAGCCGCGCCTCCGACGCACTGTAGGCGGCCACCAGCGTGTCGGCGCCCGGCGCGAAGTCCGGCAGCGGAGAGGTCAGATCCTGCTCGAACGCGGCCGCGTGCGTTGCCGGCAGCAGGAGCTGCCCGGAGACCCCGCTCACGGTGAAACCCTCGATGGGCGTGCGCCTGGCCAACGGCGGCATCGCGAGCTTCAGATAGGTCCTCTTGTCCGAATCGAAGGCCACCACCGCGTTGACGTCCACCTCGTACCGGGCGACGTCCCCGCCGAAGCTGGCGGCGAACTTGCGCGCGTTCTGCTCGGCCACCGATGAGGAGTACATCGTCACGGTCTCCAGGCCGAACCCGCCGCCGCCGACCTGCATCCCGAACACGTTCACCAGCAGCTCGAGCTCGAGCGGCGCGTCGTATCCGTGCGTACGCCCGTCGTCGATCTTCATCGTGTCGCCGATATCGATACGCACCGGCGGCACCGCGGGCCCGGTGATATCGGCCAACCGGCGCATCGCGGTCACCTCGAGCGCGATGCGCACGTTGCCGAGCACATGGGCGACGTCGATCAGACCGGAGCGGTAGGTGCCGTCGAGCAGCGCCTGGTTGAACCGCTGGGCGAGCGTGGCATTGAAACTGTCCTCCGCGATCTCCTCGAACGCCTTGGCCGTCTCCGCGCCGGTGAACCCGGCGTCCAGCAGCGCCCTGGCGATTCCGCGCAGCACCAGCACCGCGTCCAGCTTGGCCAGCGCGACCGGGAACTTCGTCAGCATGCTCGGGGAGACCACCGCCTGCCAGTCGCCCTCGGTCACGCCCGAGTCGGCCGGCACGGGTGTGGCATGCACGCTGTAGGTCACCGCGTGCTCCGGCAGATCTACCGTCGCCAGCTGAGCGTTCTGGCCCCTGCGCTGCACACTGATCACCGCGGTCGTGCCGCTCGTGTACGTGCTGCGCGCGGCATCCATCAGGCGGGCTCCGGCCACCGACTCGGCGATCCGCATGGACTCGACGATCAACTGCTTGCGGGGCACGAACGTGACCCCCGGCGCCAGGAACGCCGCCTTGCCCACCGCCTTGGTGAAGTAATCGAACAGCAACCCCACGCCGATGTTCTTCTGCTGCGAGGCCGTGTCCGTGAACGCGACCATCGCGTAGGTGGACGTACCCTCGACCACCGCGGCATCCTCGCTCGTCGGAGGGGTCAGCACCGCCTCGGTGGCCGGGGTCGTCGGCATGAACAGGATGTGGACCATCGTGGTGGCATCACCCGCGACGATGCCGCGGGTCACCGCCTCTTCCCACTTCTCCAGCTGATGCTCGGTGCCGTGGCCGGTGGCCTCGACGTGCGCGGCCCCGTCGGTCCCGTGGGCCGCGTGCGGAATCGTCGCCTCGAGCAGCTCGCCGATCTCCTCGACCAGCTTTCCGCGCAGCTTCGCCGACAACCCCGGCAGGGCCGCGTCGAACCGGCCGCGCAGCGTGTCCTCGTCGATCGCATGCACACCGCCGAGACCGTGCACGACCATGCTGCCGATCACTTCAGAACCGCCTGACGCCCCCGTCGCCCCCACCGGCTGCTTGCCGATCTGCTTGGCCGACATTGAGACGTTGCCGCCGGACGCGATGCTGCCGGACACGCTGCTGATGCTCGGGGCCGCGAAGTCGCGCACCACGACGCCCTCCTGCGAGAGCCCGGAGCTCACGGCCTCGGCCGACCGCCGCTGCGGCACGACGGCCTCGGACGACCGCCGCGGCTGCTCGGTCGAGAGCCGCGGCGCCAGCGGCCGCATCGCCACGTTTTGGGTCTGATCCCCGGGCACGGGCCGACCCTGCTCCTCAGCGAGGATCTCATCGAGGTTCGGGTCCGCCGTCTGGGAGGAACCGGCGGGGTAGAGGGCCCCGGCCGCCGTCCGTCTGGCCGCCTGGTCCGCTTGGATCTTCCCGATGTCCAAGCCCAGGTCTTTGAGCAGTTCATCGAGGGCGGCGACGTCGTCCCGCGCCGCTACCGCGGTCTGCCTCAGCTCGGAGAGCAGATTCGGGTTGGTCGAGGGACCGGCGAGGCCCTGCGGTCCGGCGGCGTACCGCACCGCCTTGAGTTGCTCGACAGCCCGGGTCAGCGCCTCGACAGCCTCGACTCGCTCCGCGATCACCAGCTTCTCGACGGCCGCCCGGTCGGGGTTGCCCAGCGCCGCCGCGTTCGCCTGCACCCGCTGCACCGACTCGGCCGGGGATTGCGCCGTGGCCGGGTGGGTGATCGGGGCGAGTGTGGGTCCTGCGCCGAGGGGGCCTTGGGATCGGGGGTTGCTGTTGGGGGAGCCGAGGTGTTTGGCGAGGGTTTCGGCGATGGGGCGGCCGTATTCGCGCAGGACGTCCATCATCTCGTCGAGGGCGGCGTCGTAGGCGTCGCCGACGAGGTTCTTGTTCCCGTTCCTGCCCTGGTTGTAGGTGTTGAGCAGTCTCCGCGCCTCGATGTGTATCTGTGCCTCGGTCAGCATTTCCACGGCGGCGCGCTGGGGCTGTGCGCCTGCGGGTGTGGCGAGGTGGATGGCCAGTTGTTCAGCGTCGTCGTGTCCGTGCGCGCGGTAGATGGCTTGGACTTGGTTGAGGGCGAGTTGGAAGGCGGGGTCGGCGGGGTCGAGGGTGAGTGCGCCGGGTTGGTGCCAGGCTCGCAGCAGGCCCCCGGCGTAGGCGCGCAGGTCCGGGTACCGGTTGACCGGGTGCAGGGTGAGGAGTCGGTTGGCTTCCGCGATGGCCGCGGCGCGGGTGGTGGTGAGGATGTCGGGGGCCACGTGGACGGTGGCCGGGGCGGTGCCCGAGCCGTTGTAGTGGGTCGCGCCGTTGTAGTGCAGGTCGAGGCGGAAGCCGTCTTGCGGGCCGTACTGGTCTTCTTGGACGGTGCGTTGGGCGACCTGGTTGGTGTCCGGGTTCCAGCCGGCGTAGCGCACGATCCGGAATCGTGCGCCGAGGGCGTTGGCCAGTAGCGGCATCAGGAAGTCGCCGGGCTCGGTGGCCCAGTACCTCTCCCAGTTCTCGATGGCGGTGCGCAACCAGCCCAGCTCCGTGGCGTCGAGCTGCCCGGTCTGCGCACCGCGTGTCTGGACCAGGTAGGCGCGCAGGGCCGCGGTGTCCAGGGAGTCCAGGGTGAAGTCGAAGCGTGCCCGGCCTTCTCCCGGCGCGTGGAGGTAGTCGAGCTGTCGCTGCAGGTTGAGTGAGTTGTCGGCCAGGTTGCTCGTGCCCGGGCGCAACGGGACCTCGGCGCGGGCCTGGGCGGTCGCGGCTTCAGGTGTCTGGCCGTCCGCGACCAGGTGCTCGATCCGGTTCGCGATGTACTGGGTGCGGATGGCGGTCAGCGGCAGGAAGTCGGCGTTCGCGACGCGTTGCACACCCGCCACCCCGAGCTGCGTGAGCACTGCCGGCCGGTCGAGGCCCGCGGCTCTGGTGGTCTCGAACTCGTTCAAGCCCGGACGCAGTCGGGTGATCTCCTCGGGCAGGCTCTCGGCGTTCTGGTTGAGGTAGCGCAGCACCAGCGTGCTCAGTGCTTCGGCCGTGCGCACGAGGGGGGAGTTCGGGTTTACCGGCAGGCCCGTGTTGCTGCGGAGTTGGGCGAGGCTGGCGGCGTGCGCGAGGAGCCGGTCGGGTTCCAGCAGTGCGTTCGCCGCCGCCTGGTTCCCGCCCAGTAGATCCGCGGACCTCAACGCCTCGTAGATGGGCGTGGGCGCGGTCACGATGGCCGAGTACAGCAGGCACCTGCCGTCCGCCGGCACCTGCGCGAGGTCGGTGAACGCGGGAGGGCTCGCGAGCGTCGGGATCGGTTCCACCGTGAGGTCGGGGGCGCTCACGGTGCTGCTGGAGCTTACGGCCTTGCCCTTGTCCGGCTGCTTGCCGGCCACGAGCGAGGCCAGGTCGCCGGTGAAGCGGCGCGCGGTCATTTCACTGTTGTCCGTGGACTGCTCGTTGAGCCGGGCGATCCCGGTGACCTGGATCCTGCCCATCGCGTTCGAGGGCACCAGCAGGTCGTCGGTGATCGTCCCGAGCCGGGTCATCTGCGCGGTGAGTGCGGGGGTCATGGCGGTGCCCTGATGCGCTGCGACCGTGGCTTGGGGCAGGATCGCCGCGCCGACCGGGATCTGTACCCGCAGTACGAGGTCGCCGGGGTCGAGGTCTTCGGCGTCCGGCAGTTCGAGGCTGGCCGGCATCGCGCCTGCCATGGGGCCCGCCGGGGCCAGGGTGATCGCGCCGGATCCGAGGTTCGCATAGGTGTGGCCGTCGCCGATGGCCGCTGCGGGGACCCGGATGAAGGCCTCGGCATGGGCGGCCTCGTTGACGACGACGGGCGTCGTCCCGAGCCAGGCCAGGCCGTGGTCGAAGTCGGCGACCAACGTTCCCGGCACGTCGACGGTGGTTCCGGTGGTGAGATCGAGGGGCAGCAGCTCCTGGTCCGGCGAAGGCGGTAGCGAGAGGTTCATGGCCTGCTCGAGCGAATCCGGCGAGGGCGGCAGCGGGGCTTTCAGGGCGTCCGCGAGCGGATCGGGCTCGAAGCTGCGGTGTGCCAGACGCGTGGTGCCCGCGAGCGGATCGTCGTTCGCGACGGCGAGGTGGACGGTGTGGCCGTGCTCGGCGGCGGCTTCGGCGAAGTCCTCGGCGAGGGCCGCGGTGATGGGGTCGGCGAACAGGTGCAGCGTGACCGGGGCGTTGTCGTCGAGGCTGGTGCCCAGCTTCTGGAGCATGTCCCGATCGGTGACGGTGATGGTGTCGGGGTGGAGGAACTGGTCTTTGAATGTGGTGGCGAGCTGGACCGCGTCCCTGTAGCGGAGGTATCCGGTCAGCGAGCCGGGTGCCCTGAGGGTGAAGGTGACGCCGCGGGAGATGAGCAGGTCGTTGCCCAGGAGCCGATAGGGAACGAACTGATCGTAGATCCTCTTATTTATCTCATCATGCTGTGACACGCCGACGGTGGGTTCGATGGTCTTCACGTCGCTGATGTGCGGGAGCATCGGTTGGCCGTCGGCGGTGTCGCCGCCGAACAGCGGGTTGGCCCAGGCCTGGATGGCGCTGCTGCGGGCGAAGCTGGACTCGTTCTCGATTTCCTCGGCCTCGAGCTTCATGGCCATCATCGGGTTCTGGTTCGCGCGTTGTTCGCGGGGCAGTGGCTGGGCGATGCCGGCGAGGTTGAGGCCGTAGGTGACGCCGAACAGTCGGCCTTGGGGTACGACGGGGTAGTTGAGGCCGAGGACCTTGGGCAGGTTGTCGCGCAGTACGCGCGGGCTCAGGGCCTGGGCGACGGCGCGGCCCTTGTTGCCGGTCGGGGAGTAGCTGCCCTCCTTGGCCGGCGTCGGCACGTTCAGCTCTTTGGGGACCATCTTCTGGAAGAGGGCGTCGGGGCTGTTCCACCAGACGGCCGCGTAGGCCACGTGTTCCTGGATGTTGACGATGTCGCCCAGGCCGATGCCGTAGAGCAGCGGCGCCAGCGCCCGGTTGAAGTCGCTCGGGGCGGGCAGGCCGAGGGCCGCCCGGTAGCCGTAGGGCGCTGCGTGCAACGGGGCCAGGGCCGGGCCGTCGATGGACTGCGTCAGCGACTGGTCCATGGTCATCGCGACCTGGGCCGTCCCGGGCAGGCGGTAGATCGCCGAGGGCGAGCGGAAGCCGTTGACGTCGTCGAGGGTCAGCCAGGAGCGCTCGATGTCCTGCAGTCCAGGAGCGGCGGGCTTGGCGGCCGCCAGCTTGGATATCGGCGCGGTCATCGGCTTGAGGCCCGAGGTCAGGAACCTGAGCGGTTCCGGCAGGACGAAGTCGGTGTAGACCTCGAGGTGCATCTCGAACTTGTCGAGGAAGTCGTCGGTGATCGGGTTGAGTGCGTCGTCGGGCGCCGGTCCGGTGATCCGGCGCAGGTCCTGGTCGACGGTGATGGACTCGAAGCCGACGACCCGGCCGATGTCCTTGCGGTAGGCGACGTTCGGCAGGGCCATCACCCCGAGGTCCTCGTTCATTACCCCGGTGCCGGCGATGTTGGGGCCGGCGCCGATGGCCTTCTCGGTCTCCTCCAGCTTCCCGGTCTCGTTCAGGCCCCGGCCGCCGGTCGTGGTGCGACCGGTGCCGGTCGACTTCACGAACTGGGGGCCCTGCGGGCTGCGCAGCTTCAGGACGGTGGTGACGCGCTTGTCGCCGAGCTGGGGGATGTCCAGGTGCACCTCGACCCCGATACTGGTCAGGTCGGAGAGCTGTCCGGCGAGGGCGTCCTCGTCGTACGCGGTGACCAGTTTGCGGTAGTTGACGTCCGTGCTGGTCAGGAAACGCCTGTCCACGATATTCATCGTGTGCAGCAGTTCCGCGACCCAGGCGACGACCCCGCCCTGGGCCGCCACCTCGTCGCCGGGGAAGAACACGTGGGCGTGCGCGGTGTCGTAGGCGAGCTGTGCGGTGATCGGGCGCCGGATTCCGGGGGTGCCGACCGGTACGGGCGTCCAGTCGGCCAGTGGGTCGGGGGCCGCGAGCCGGTTGGCGGCCCCGGGCAGCGGCGGGGCCATCAAGCGGTCGCGCAGCGGGACGGGCATCTGTACTTGGGCGGTGCCGTCCCCGAGGAAGAAGGCCTTGCTCGTGGAGAGCGTCTCCTGCTTGCTGAACCGGGTGTTGTAGGTCAGCTGCACTACCGCGCTCATCGGCTCCGAGACGGTCCCGCCCAGCAGGTTCTCGATGATCGAGAAGTCGTCGGCGCCGGTCGCGGTGTGCCGCTCCCAGAACTTGACGTACTCCCCGCGGGTTTCGAGCTGCGGGAAGAACGAGTTGACCTCCTCCGGGGTGCTGCCCTTATCGCCGAACACGAACTGGGGGCCGCCGATGACGCTCAGGAAGATGCTTCCGTACAGGCCGGTGTTCTGCTGGGAGTCGACCGAGTAGTGCCGCCGCGACTGCGTGATGGCGTCCGTGACGCCCTCCGTCGCCGCCGCGGCCGCCATGTGGCTCGCGGGCACCAGGAACACCTTCACGTCCAGCGACGACTTGATGTTCGAAACCTGATGCCCGTGGAAGTTGGCGGGCTTCGGCATCATCCGTCGGGTCCAAGGCAGCGCCACCGGCATCCCGTTGGCGTTGCTGAGCCGGCCGAAGTGCGAGGCGAAGTAGCCCTCGGTGATGACGTCGCGCACCCGCATCTCGATCTCGGCGACCTCGGCGGCGCTGCGGTCGATCTCGTGCAGCCCGTCGTGCTCGGCGATGATCGACATCGCCTGGTCGACCAGCTTCTCCAGGTTCCCCAGATACGGCATCACCCCGACGGTCCCGGCCCGCTCGAACCGGTACCTCGTCGCTCGCAGCGCCGTGACGGTCATCGGGTGCAGTTGCCAGAAGTCGTCGAGTCCCGCGGCGTAGGCCTTGATCCTGGCCTGGTTCGCGGCCGGGGTCATGGTCGGCTGGAACGCGCGGGGCACCACCGGGGCGACCTCGTCGTAGAAGCCGTGCGTCCAGCGCCCGACCTGCGCGCCGCTCTTGTCGAATTCGGTGATGACCGTGCCGTAGCGCACCCGGTAGTCCGGCCGGTCCGCGAGGCCGGGCGTCGAGCTGACCCGGTTGAACACCGAGTGCTTCAAGGTCAGGTCGCGTAGCTTGACGGCGCCGCCCTCGAGCTCCAGGAAGATCTCCGAGACGCTGAACCTGACCGCGGGGACGATATCAACCGAGAGCTCGGCGTCCCCGGTGAACATCAGGGCGCTTTCCTGCTCGATGACGTTCGCGGTCTCCATCTCGCCCTGCGCCTGCAGGTCCACCGCCACGTTCGGCTCGAGCGCCGCCGTGCCGCCGTCGAGCCGGTCCAGCAGGTCCCCCTTGATCTCGATCTCGAAGCGCCGCGGCGACTGCCACGGCCACCGCTTCTTGATCGAGACGCTGATCTTGAAGCCGGAGCGCAGCAGCGTGTCGTACCGCGAACGCGCCCGCGCAGTGCCCAGGTACGCGTTCAGCTTGCTCATCAGCTCGGTGCGAATCCGCGCGTCCTGATAGTGCTCCAGGATCTGCAGGTTCGGCTTCAGGGCCCACAGGCCGGCCTCGTCGTTGCGCTTGTCCATCAGCACGGCCATCGCCTGCTCGACGTGGTGCAGCAGCTTCGCCAGCCCCGGCGCCATCGGCACCACCGACGATCCGAGCCCGCTGCGGGTAGCCAGCTGCGGGGTGGCGCCGGCGTTATCGAGACTGTAGATCGGGGTCCTGATGTCGTTCTCGTAGCGGCCCGGGGTGAGCGTGCTGCGTACGCTGCGCAGGATTGCGCCGTTCGGGTCGATCACGTACTGGCGGCCTACCGGGATCTGCGGGCTGTGCCGCGTGATCAGCACCCCGTCGCCATCCAGGATCCTGACGCCCGGATCGGTCGTGAGCAGCGTGAGCAGATGGCCCGCGTCGGTCAACCGCGCTGTGATGCCCCCGGCCGCCTCCTTCGCGACGAACGCGGCCTCGACCGCGGCGTTCGGTCCGGCCAACACGTCCGTCCCCGTCCAACGGTCCTGCACGATCCGCCTGAGCGCGGTGGCGAGCGCCGGGTCCTGGACCACGATCTGCACTCCGCCGACCGCGGCCTGGCGCAGCAGTTCCCGTATCGCCCCGCGCGAACCGTTGAACGCGCGCGCCGCGGCCCATCCGTCGTCCGGGGTCGCGAACCGCGGCAGGTTCGTGGCGAACGCACCGCGCCGGTACCGCAGCGCCGCGCCCGGCGCCTGCACCGTGCCGAGCTGGGTATGCCCCGCCGCCAGCGGCTGCGTCGGGCCCTCGAGCCGGACGCCGTCGTTCAGCGGGCCTTGGGGCTGGGGGAACCGGACCGCGTGCGTACTGTAGGCGGCCACCAACGTGTCGGCGCCCGGCGCGAAGTCCGGCAGCGGAGAGGTCAGATCGTGCTCGAACGCGTCCGCGTGCGCCGCCGGCAGCAGCAGTTCCCCGGCGACTCCGTTCACGGTGAAGCCGTCGACGGGCCTGCGGAAGGCCAACGGCGCCATCGCGAACTTCAGATAAGTCTGCTTGTCCGAATCGAAGGCCACCACCGCGTCGACGCGCACCTCGTACCGGGCGACGTCCCCGCCGAAGCTGGCGGCGAACTTGCGCGCGTTCTGCTCGGCCACCGACGAGGAGTACATCGTCGCGGTCTCCAGGCCGAACCCGGCGCCGCCGACCTGTACCCCGAACACGTTCACCAGCAGCTCGAGCTCGAGCGGCGCGTCGTATCCGTGCGTACGCCCGTCGTCGATCTTCATCGTGTCGCCGATGTCGACACGCACCGGCGGCACCGCGGGCCCGGTGATATCGGGCAGCCGCCGGATCTCGGCCACCTCGAGCGCGATGCGCACGTTGCCGAGCACATGGGCGACGTCGATCAGACCGGAGCGGTAGGTGCCGTCGAGCAGCGCCTGGTTGAACCGCTGGGCGAGGGTGGAGTTGAAGCTGTCCTCGGTGATCTCCTTGAACGCCTCTGCCGTCTCCGCGCCGGTGAATCCGGCGTCCAGCAGCGCCCTGGCGATTCCGCGCAGCACCTGCACCGCGTCCAGCTTGGCCAGCGCGACCGGGAACTTCGTGATCCGGTCCGGGGAGATCACCTGCTGCCAGTCGCCCCTGGCCGCGCCCGAGCCGGCCGACACGGGTTCGGCGTGCACGCTGTAGGTCACCGCGTGCTCCGGCAGGTCGACCGTCGCCAGTTGAGCGTTCTGGCCCTTGCGCTGCACGCTGATCACCGCGGTCGTGCCGCTCGTGTACGTGCTGCGCTGAGCGTCCATCAGGCGGCTTCCGGCGACCGACTCCGCGATCCGCATCGACTCGATCACCAGCTGCTTGCGGGGCACGAACGTGACCCCCGGCGCCAGGAACGACGCCTTGCCCACCGCCTTGGTGAAGTAGTCGAACAGCAGGCCGACGCCGATGTTCTTCTGCTGCGACACGGTGTCCGTGAACGCGACCATCGCATAGGTCGACGTACCCTCCACCACCGCGGCGTCTTCGCTCGCCGGAGGAGTCAGCACCGCCTCGGTGGCCGGGGTCGTCGGCACGAACAGCACGTGGACCATCGTGGTGCCGTCGCCCACGGTCACCCCGCGGGTCACCGCCTCTTCCCACTCCTCCAGCTGATGCTCGGCGACGTGGCTCGTGGTCCCGACGTGCGTGGCTCCGTGCGTGAGCCCGTGACCCCCGGTCGAGTGCGGGTTCGTCCCCTTGAGCAGCTCGTTGATCTCCTCGACCAGCTTTCCGCGCAGTTTCGCCGACAACCCCGGCAAAGCCGCGTCGAACCGGCCGCGCAGCGTATCCTCGTCGATCGGCCGCACACTGTCGAGGCCGTGCACGACCATGCTGCCGATCACTTCAGAACCGCCCGACGCCCCCACCGGCAGCTTGCCGATCTGCTTGGCCGACATCGAGACGGTGCCGCCGGACGCGCTGGGTTGGACGGCGAAGTCGCGCACCAGGACGTCATCCGGCAGGTCGGCGGTCGCGGCCTCGTTCGACCGCCGCGGGCTCAGCCGCCGCATCGGCACGTTCTTGGTCAGATCCCCGGGTACGGTCAGGTTCGATGCCTCGTCCTCGGACATGTCCGGAACCAGGTCTTTCGCCCCGCCGGGCAGTCCGATCATCTGCGGGTTGGTCAGGCGGGAGCCCAGCCGCTTGGCCAGCGCCTCTCCGGCCGGCCTGCCGTTGAGCCGGATCTCGGCCTCGACCAGCTTGACCGCCTCGTCGAAGGTGGGCCGCGAGATCTCGGACAGTTGGCCGCGTACGTTCCAGGCGTACGTGTAGCTGTGCGCGGTGGCGGCCAGGCTCGCGGCCTCATCGGCGGAGACCGGGGCCGAGACGAGGTTGTGGAGGTTCGCGAGGTCCTGGAGGTGGCTCGGGAGTGTCGAGGGCTGCTGGAACTCCTCTTCCCCCGGTCCGTGCAGCTCCGCGTAGAAGCTGCTGCCGAAGGCGTTGGCGTGCGACCCGTCGTGGTCCAGCCAGGCCGCCAGATCGGGTATCGACCCGGGGGCGAGGGAGTTCAGGTGCGTCTGCGCCCAGTCGAAGCGGAAGCCTGTGCCGAGGCTCGCGACCAGGAAGTCCGGGACCTGTCCGGGGTTGAACTCGGAGGTCAGGATCTGCCCGAAGACGGTGCCGCCCTCGCCCAGCACCCGGGAGAGCCCGATGTCCGCGGACACGCGGCCGGGCAGCGTCCCGGCGAGTTGTCCGGCGATGCCGACCAGTTTGCCAAGCGCGGTCCCGAGCTGCGGCGCGGCGAAGCGCACGGGCGCGAGCTCGACACGCATCCCGTCGACCGCCGAGGCCAGCTCCGCCTTGAGCAACTCGACGGTCCGCTCGACGCTGACGGTCTCGTTCTTCGCCAGGTCGGGCAGCGCGGCCTTGGCGAGCGTCAGCTGCTCGGCGAAGACCTCGGTCGCGACCTGCGCGGACGCCTGGAACGCGATCTGCCCCGGCAGGTCGACACCGAGCAGGTCGAGTCCGCGGCCGAACTGCTCGGGCGTGACGCGCTGGTACTTGATGGTCTTGTCGAGCAGGGCAAGACCCTCGGTGAGCAGGGAGCGGGTCACCGCCGCCGCGGCCTTGATCGAGCCGATCTCCGCCGGCAGCCGGGTGAGCGCCTCCTCGACCTTGGCCGAGAGCACCGGCGCCGCCTCGGCGAACTGGTGGGCGAATCCCAGGTTCCGTTCCAGGTCTGGAACCAGGGCCTGGAGGTCGAAGTTCTGGCGGCTGGGGGTGCGGAACTTCGTGACCGCGGTCTGCACGAAGTCGTTGCGGAGCTTGTCCAGCAGTTGCTGCGGCGGCGCGAGCGACGGCGAGTGTTCGAGGATGTAGTCCTTCAGCGTGGCGCCGAACTGGTTCTCGGCGTTCCGGGCGACGCGGAAGACGTTGCCCATCCGCTGGTACTCGTCGTCGAGGTCGGTCGCGAAGCGCTGGTAGTGGTACTGGTAGTCGTGATCCGGGCCGCCCAGGCGCCAGCGCTTCGGCGCGTTCGCGCCGTAAATGTGCTCCGTCATCGCGCGCACGTTGGCCAGGAAGCCGGACTTGACGACGTCGATGATCATCTGATCGACCTGCCCGCCGTCCACCGCGGCCCTGACCTCCCAGCGGGTGTTCGCGCCCGTGAAGTCGAGATTCGCCTGTTCGAGCTTGCCGGGCAGGATCTTCTCGACCGCGAACTCGCCCTCCACGTTCTTGAGCAGCGTGCTGTACTTCTTGTTCCAATCGTTGACCAGCCGGTCCCACGTGCCGCCGCTCGGCTCTCCGGTGAAGTGGCTCAGTTGGCGGACCCAGTACTGCTCGAACTGCTTGGTGGCCGTCTTCGGGAAGTCGCGCAGGGAGGCGAACTCGCCCTCGTGCGTCTTGCCGGCGAAATTGAGATCCGCGCCGAAGTCGGGCCGCAGCGCCTCGATCGCCGCCGCCGTTTCCAGCCGCCCCTTGTAGGCGTCGGTGAGCTGGACGATCTGCTGCGACAAGTCGCCGTTCCCGTCTACCGCGGAGTCCGGCAGATGCAGTTCGGGGGCGGGGGCCTGCCTGCGCAGTCGGCTGGGGAGCGCACGCATCATCGGGAAGCTGCTGAATGCCTCGGCGCGCACATCCAAGAGCGCATCGACCACCGCCGGGCTGGTGCCGGGGTTCGATGTGGCGAGGCGGATCGTCTGGCTGGTCGCCTTGAGGAGGTCGGCGCCGAGGCTGGACTGGATGGCCTGGGCGTTGATGGGGCTGTGACTCGTGGCCACCCGCGTGACGAGGCCGTCGAGGTTCTCCTTGAACGCTTCGCCGACCTGCCGGGAGAGGAGCTCGGTGCTGGACTGGAGCTGTTCGCGCTCCCAGTCGAGGAACTCCGGCTTGTCCCACTCCGCCAATTTCGCCGTCAGCGCGGAATCGACTCCGGAGAGCGCGACGGCCTTGGTCTCGTGCAATTGCGCCCACAGGTCGATGTGGCTCAGCAGCTTGTCGAGTGCCGGGTTCCACGCCTGCTCGGTGATCGGCCCGAAAGCATAGGAGGAACTGGAGTAATCCCCGGCGCCGTTTTCGCCGCTGCCGAACTGCGCCATACCGCGCATGTTGCTGACCGGCGCTGTCATGGGTTTGTCGGTTCCCGGTATCTTGCGGGTCTCGCTGTCCGGTGCCGTCACGTGCGCGTAGCTGTCCGGCGGCATCATGCTCGCCTGGTTCGCTCGGGTGAGTCGCGTGAGCACGTCCTTCTTGAAGGACGCGGCTGCGGCGTCGATCGCGGCCTGGCTCTTGCCCTCCGCCGACCAGCGTGTGGTCGCGGCGGAGAGCGTGTCCTCCAGCTTGGCCACCGTGGTCGCGCGCACCGACTGGAACTGCGCCTCGTGGGGCAGGAGCTTGGGAGGTTCGACGGTGGGCGGTGTGAGGCGTACCGGCCGCTTCACTTGGAGCTGGGCCTGGAAATCGCCCTCGGATCCGGCGTTGTCGGGTGTGTGCGGGGTCTGGTCCTGGAGGTGGACGTCGCCCTTGGCACCGGCCATGTCGGGTGTGTGCGGGGCCTGCTCTTGGACTTGGATGTCGTCTTTGACCACGGATCCCGTGACATCGGTCTTCTCAAGGTCCGGGGTCTTCTCGAGGTCCGCTGTCTGCGTGCTGTGCGGCGCGTCGGCCAGATCATGCGGTTCCGGCGTGAGGTGCGGCATGCTCCGCGGCATCGGCGTGGCACCGATTCCCGGCTCGCCCGCGTGGTCGCCCACGCTCGGGGTGTTCTTCGCGGCCACCGCCAGCCCCTTGCCGAAGGCGTCGCCGTAGCTCTGCTCGTTGCTCAGCCAGTTCTTCAAGCCGCGCGAGTTCGGGTTCCACTGGATGTGGTACTCGGTGCCCAGCTTGTCGCGGAATGCGCTCTGTATCCGCGCGGCGACCTCGTCGCCCACCTCGGGGTACAGGGCGCGCACCTTGGCGAAGCTCTTGCCGCCGTCGGTCAGGGCGTCCAGCGCACCCCTCTCGATGTCGAGCCGGTTCGTCAGGTCGCCGACCAGCTTCCCGGAGAACTCGTTCCACTTGGCGTCGGGCCCGCCCTCGGCGCTCCAGTCCTCCGGCGGCCGCTTGTAGATGTCGTTGTGGCCGATGCGCAGATCCTGGATGAAGTCGGCGCGCACCCGGGTCTCCGACGCCGGGTCGAGCAGGCCGTTGTCGAGTCCGAAGGCCCAGTGTTCACTCGTATCGTCGAAGATCTCGCCGAAGTCCCGGCCGAACGTCGAGTGCAGGTCTAGAAGTTCCGGCAGGTGCTCACCGGCCAGGCTGTCGAGCTTCTCGCCGAGCTCGCTCATCCCGCCCGGTTCGTGGAGCAGGTCGTGATCGCCGTCCTCGCCGAACTTGCTGATCACCTTGGCGGTGAACGCGTCCTTGATCTTCCCGAGGTCCTCGGCGGTGATGTCGGCCGGCATGCCGAGCTTCTCCGCGCTGATCGCCCGATTGAGCACCGCGGTCTCGACACGGCTGTAGATCGCTTCCGTCTTCAGCTGGGCCCACAGCTCGTTGTTCTGATCGGCGCCGGCTTGGCCGTTAGGCTGCTCGTGCTCGTCGTCGCCATCGATTCCCGCGTCCTGCTGGACCTTGATCTTCTCGTCCAGGGTCTTGATCTTGCTCTGCAGGCCTTCGATGCGGATCTTGGACGCGGTGCTCAGCTCGGCGCCGGTGAGCGGTGCTGTGGCGGAGAAGTGCCCGACGATCCGGGAGTCGGCCGTGCCGAGCACCTCGTGGAAGGAGGTGCGGATCGTGTCGTCCAGGGTGCTGAGATCGGAGCCGAAGCGGCCGTCCGTGGCGGCGTCGAACTTCTCGCGCAGCGGCGCCTCGAGCTTCGCCCAGATGTTCGCGGCGTGGTCCGCGTCGGCGCCCACGCCCTTGCCGAACAGCGCGGCCCGGTCGTTGATCAGCTGGTGGGCGTTGAAGGCCTCGTTGAACTGCCCGTGCGCCCAGTCCAGATGGCTCTCCCAGGCCGCCTCGTGCTCGAGGTGGTCGGAGAGCTGGGCGAAGACGCGCTCCTGGTTGGACGGCAGGTGCGCGCCGACGCCCAGTACCGAGCCGGGATCGGCATGCCCCTCCGGGCTGAAGCTCTCCATCCGGATGTCCGCGGCCTTCGCGTCCGCGAAGAAGGCTGCCTTGACCTTCTCCTTGCCCGCGTCCGAGAGGGCGGGAGCGCCGTCCGGGGTGCGGGGGCGCATGTTGGCGACCTGGGTGTCGAAGTGCAGCTTAAGGATCTCGTTCACCGGCTGGTCGGCGCGCGTGGCGGCTTCCTGGTCGAGTCGCACGTCGATCCGGGCGGGCACCTGCGCGCTCAGGATCCGCTGGAACTCGGTGTGCGCGACGTCGGCCAGTCCCGCGGAGGATGCGCCGTCGAGCTTGTCCGACAGCTCGCCGAACTTGCCGAGCAGCAGAGGCTTGATCTCGCCCCAGACCGCATCGGCGTGCGCGGCGTGCTCGGCGTCGGCGAGGCTGCCGAACAGCCCGTGCTCGGCGGAGATCCGGGGATGGGCGTTGAAGGCCTCGAGGAAGGACGCGTGGGCCTCCTCCAGCGGCGTTTCGAGCCGAGGGGCGGCGTTGATCTTGGTCACGAGGCCCTTGGAGAGCTCATCGAGCTTCGGCTGGAAGGCGCCGAGATGGTCGAACTCCTGCTTCCAGCCCTCGCCCGGCTTTCCGAACAGCTCGTGGAACAGGCCCTTGGCTGCTCCCTCGAAGTCGCTGCGTACCGTCGCCAGCCCGGCTTCCTCGCTCCACTCCATCGTGTGGCCGTGCCGCAGCAGCGTCGAGTCGAGCTTGTTGTCGATCAGTTTCTGCAGGCCGGCCAGTTTGGCCTCGTAGCCGAAGTCCGCGTGGGCCTCGGCTACGACGTTGGAGAGCGTGGTGTTCCACCTGCCGACCTTCGCCTGGTGCACAGGGTCCGCGGCGTTGCCGAAGTAGAAGTTGTGCTCGGGGCGCGCTACAGCGGGCACGGCGTTCGCCTCGAGGCGCATAGGCACGCGCTCCCCGGGCAGCCCGAGGGTGCTCGGCAGGCCCGCCGCGTCATTCTCCGTGTGGTCAAGGCCCGAACTGGAGACGGCCGGAATATGGCTGTCGCCGCGGAGATCCGCCGGGTTGAGCTTCGGGGCGCTCGGTGTCTTGATCTCGGGGGTGGCCGAGGGCGCGTGGCCGTTCGCGGGCGTGTGCGGCGTCACGTTGCCCATATCGCCGAGGTCCTGGTGGAGCCCTTCGAGTCCCGTGTCCAGGCGCGGCTCGTGGCCGAAGCCCAGGCCGCCGTTGTTGGACGTCTTGAAGCCGGACTCGGTTCTCACCACTTGCATGTCGAGGTCTGTTTGGAGTGTCTTGAATTCGGGCGCGGTGCCGCCGGGTCGGATCGCCTCGGGCAGGTGGTTGCCGACGAGATGGTTCGCTCCCGAGTCGAGGGCGGAGCCCAGGGGCGCGTCGGTGTGCGGGAGGGCGATGTGGCTGAAGGCGCCGGTGTTGAGGCCGGTGCCGCGGTCGATCTCGAAGCCGTTGCGGCCGATGGGACCGGTGGCGTCGACGTTGATGTGACCCAGCGAGCCTGTGGCATCGCCGCCGACGCGGCCCAGATCAGGGGTCTGTACCGTCAGGTGGCCGAAGCCGCCGGTGGCGATGTCGCCGAGGCGGGGCACCGCGTCCCCGGGCGCGGTGATGTGACCGAAGGCGCCGACGTCCAATCCCTCGACGTGGGACAGCGCGCCCGTGTTGGTGAACCCGTGTCCTGCGCCGAAGGCGTTGGTGCTCATCTTGAACGACTCGCCGGTGAGCTTGACCTGGGCCTCCCCACCGGCATGGAGGGTGGAGATCTGGCTGTGCGCCATCTGGCCGATGTTCAGCGCCTCGTGCGGCAACGAGGTGGCGAGGGAGCCCGTGCGGCCGCCGAGTTCCGGGAGCTTCAAGCCGCTCATGGCGCCTGTCGAGAAGTGCATGTTGACAGGCGCGGGCGCGTGCAGTCCGGCGGGAAGGTTGACGGAGAACTTGTTCAGGCTCGGGGTGTCGATCTGCTTGAGCTGGGCCGAGCCGGAGCTGAGGTCCGTGGAGTGGAAGGCGGGGGCGACGTCCTCGTGCACGGTGACGAACGAGATGTCGTTCATCTTCACTATGGTGGTGCCCTGGCCGATGCGGCCGAGCTCCGGCGGCCTGGCCAGGTTGGGCACCTCGATGTGGGCGATCCGGAGGGAGCCGGAGTCGAAGCTGCTCAGCTTGCCGATGCCCAGGTTGCCGTGGCTGAAGGCCGAGGCGAGGTTGGCGATCGAGGTCGTGTCGGCGTTCAGGTGCACGTCGAGGTTCAACGTCAACGGAGGCAGCCCCGTGTCGAGGCTGCGGCCGGCTGAGGTCGGGACGGACAAGCGGTAGCCGGGCAGGTCCGCGGTGGTGAGGGCCGGCACGCTCTCGTGGCCGAAGCCCGCGGCCGCGAACTTGCCGGTGCTCAGGCTCTGAAAGCTGACCTTGTTGATCACCGACAGGTTGTGCGCCCCGGAGCTGGTGATCCCCAGGCCGTGCTCGAGGAACCCGATGCGGAAGGCCTCGGCCAGTCCCACGGTGCGCACGTCGTCGGCGGCGATCGGCGCGATCAGGCTCAGCCAGCTGCCGCTCTTCAGGCTGGCGGCGGCGGAGTCGGCGAAGTCGGAGACCAGGTTGGTCATCTTATCGCCGATCGCCCCGCCGACCTTGATGATGGTGCTGGGCAGGTCCTTCAGGCCCTCGAACACCCACACGCCGCCCTTGAGCGTGAAAGAGCCCAGGTTGATCAGGGATTCCACGGAGAACAGGTCGTGGGCCCCGGCGTTCGTCAGCAGGTCGACGAAGTCGCCGAGCCCGGCCTTGATCGCGACGAACCCGCTCTTGATCCCGCCGCTGATTCCCTTGACCAGGTCCACGATCGCGCCGAAGTCCAAGGCGCGCGTCTCCGGCGCGACCACGCCGAGGATGGACAGGAGCAGCTGCCCGAAGGTGATGTTGCCCTCGGCGAAGTTGACGAGCGCGTCCACGGCGAGGATCACGTTGACCGCGATCTCGACCAGCGCGATCACGCCGCCGAAGACCATGGCCGGCAGGATCAGGATCAGCGCGATGATCCCGAGGATCTTGAGGAACTCCTGCCAGGGGCTGAGCGGGTCGGAGGGCCCGGGGGTGTTGTTGACCGCCGTGGCCGCGGTGCTCTCCGCGGTCTGCAGATCGGTGCCGGCCTGGCTGGCCTGCGTGGCCCAGCTCTTGATCTGCGGGTCCGTCGACTTCAGGCCGGAGTTCTGGGCCTGCGTCAGCAGGTTGTCGGCGATCTGCTGCTGGGTGTTGAGCGCCGTGAGGTACGTGTTCACCGCGGACGCGGCCTGGGAGAAGGCGCCCTGTGCGCTGTTGATGAAGTTCGTGATCCGCGAGTTCATCTGGCTGCGCAGCTCAGTGACGGTCTTGCCGACGAGGTCGTCGGTACCGGCGTACCCGTTGATGCTGTTGAGGGTGTCCCAGATCGTCTGGAAGTCCTGCGCGAAGTTGTTGAGCAGCGTGTAGACGTCTTGCACCTGGGAGGGATCTCCGGGCGTGGGATCGGCACTCAGGCCCAATGCGGACCAATCCGTCGGTCGGGTCATTGCACGCCGCTCCTCCCATTGCCGTTTCACCGCCCTTTACGGGCATGACCGGCCTTCAGTTCAATCGTGGGGGAGCCGCTCTATCAGAGCTGGAAGACGTCCGCCGGCGCGAGTTCGGCGACCTCGCGCCGCGATCTCGCCTGGAGCTTGATGAGGATGTGCGAGACGTGCGACTCGACGGTCCGCCGGGAGAGCACGAGGCGTTCGGCGATATCCGGGTTCGACCTGCCCTGGGCGACGAGTTCGGCGACGCTCAGCTCGGTCCGGGTCAGCGCGGCCCACCCGCTGCGCGGCCTGCCCCGGGGGCCGCGGACGCCGAGCCGGATCCCCAGCGCACGGAGCCGGCTCGCCGCGTGCCGCACGTCCCAGGCCGCGCCCATCTCGGTGTAGACGGCCAAGGCCTGCTCCAGCGTCACGCGCGCGGCGGCGGGGTCGTGCACGGCCTGCAGGGCGGCGGCGTCCTCCAGCGCGAGGGCCAGGTTGTACCGGGAGCCGACCTCCCTGAAGTGGTCGGCCGCCGCGAGCACAGGTCCGGGGTCGCCGTCGACCAGGGCCCGGCACCACGCGGCCTGCGCCCGCTCGCCCGGGGTGGCGGCGGTGCGCGCCGCCCGGGCCGCCTCGGCCGCGGCCGTCCCCGCCGACTCCGCGTTGTCCGCGGCCAGCGCGAGGCGCGCCAGCACGAGGAGACACCACGTCCAGGATCCGCCGTGCACCAGGAACCTCGGCTCAAGGATCACCCGCATGGTCCGAGCCGCGGCGGACGGGTCGCCGTCCTGATATCGCGTCAGGGCCCTGGCGATGAGCGCATAGATCCTGTCCCCGGAATTGCCGCTCGGATCGGCGGCGGCCTCCAGTTCGTCGTAGCGCCGTAGCAGCCCGGCCGCCTCTCGGCGCTCGTCGCGGTGGGCGGCGAGGAGCGCCATCAGGCCGGTGCGGTCCATGAGCTCCTTTCCCCCGGACAGGTCCGCCGCCAACTCGAGCTCCGCCCACGCGTCGTCCCAGCGGCCCTGGGCGAACTGCAGTTCGGCCGAGCGCACCCGGATGCCGGACAGCCGCGAGACCCCGAAGACCTCGCAGATCCGCCGGGCCTCGCTCAGTGCCTCAGCGGACTCGTCGAAGCGCTCGAAGTTGGTCAGCGCGGCCGCGCGGTTGCTGAGCAGGGTGATCCGAAGGCTGGTCAGACGAAGATCCGAGCCGACGGCCGCGAGCGCGGCATCCATCAGCGCCAGCGCCTCGGCCTCGTCACCCTCGCGTTGCCTGAGTGCGCCTCGCGCGAGCAGGCCGTACCCGAGGGCTGTGGCGTCGCCCTGCGCCTTTCCCAGCTCGCAAGCCGTCAGAGCCGGCTCCGCCGCGTCTTCGTACCGGCCCGTTCGCTGCATGATCATGGAGAACAGGGCGAGCAGGCGGCCGTGCCAGAGCTGATCGCGCGGCGTGGCCCGGATCCGCGCGCGCAGCAGGGTTTCGGCCTCGGTGAGCCGATCCGAGATCAGATACGAGTATCCGAGCATCCAGGCCGCCTGGTTCACCCGCACGGGATCCCGGCTCTCCCGGATCACGCTCCGGGCGACCTGCTCGGTGCGCGCGAAGCTCATCAAGGCGAAAAGCGCGCCGAGCTGATGGTCCGTCAGGGCGGCGCGTCGCGGATCGTTCGGCCCGAGCCGTTCGAGCGCGATGTCCAGCAGTTCGATGCCGATCTGCGGAACCCGCGCGACGAGCTCCTCGGCGTGCTCGGCCACCCAGTCGAGTACCCAGCCGGCGATCGCGTTCGGCGCCGCGAGCAGCAGGTCCGCGACCCGGCCGAGGTCCGCGCCGGCGTCGATCAGCACCCGGGCCGCCTGCTGGTGCATGACCGGACGCAGCGCGGTGGGCACCGTTTCGTAGAGGGCCTGGCGCAGCAGCCCGTGCCGGAATCGCAGTCCCGAGCCGACGGGCTCGAGTATCCGAGCCGACAGGCCCTCCTCGACGATCTCGGTCAACGCCAGGGCCGAGCGATCCGTGAGCGCCGTGAGATCCGCGACGCGGAACTCCCGGCCCAGCAGTGTCGCCGTGCGCAGCACGGCGCGGGCGTCCGCCGTCAGGAAGTCGATCCGGGCCGCGATGGAGGCGGCCAAGGAGGCGGTCACCTCGTCCACGGCGGCCTCGCCGGTCGCCGTGGACGAGGTGAGCTCGGCGACCCCCGAGTCCACCGCGACGAGACCGCCCTGGTCGAGAGCATAAAGCAGCTCACTGATATAGAGGGGGTTCCCCGACGCCGCCTCGAGACGCCTGGTGAGCCTGGGCCCTGGTTGGCCGCCGGCGATCCGGCGGGCCAGTTCGGGCACCTCGGCCTCGGTCAGCGGCGGCAGGCTCAGCAGCAGGCCGTGCGCGCTCCGCGTCTCCCGGCGCAGAGCGAGCAGTTCCTCCCGGGCGGGCACGGCGCGGCACGCGCCGACCAGGAGCAGCGGGATCTGCACGGTGGACCGGGTGAGCCAGCGCCAGAGCGCCAGGCCCGCCTCGTCCGCCCAGTGCAGATCGTCGAGCACGAATATCAGTGGACTGCGGGAGCAGAGCCGGTCGACCGTGGCGGTCAGCTGTTCGGTGGCCGCCACGACCGGATCCCCGATCGGCGCGAGCCCGCTCCAGCCCGCGGCCGAGCTGGTCGATTGCGGCGCGGCATCCGCCGAGGCGCCGTCGGCAGGAGATCCGGCGCGGGAAGCGAGGTCGGCGCGCAGGGCGTCCCTGGCGGCCGCGAGCGGGAAGCGGTGCAGCAGTTCGTCGCACACGCCGCGGCGCACCTCGACCTCACCCGTCGTAGAGGCCAGCCACGCTTCCAACAGGGCGCTCTTGCCGATCCCGGGCTCGCCTTCGATGAGCACCGCGCGCCCTCGTCCGGCGCGGAGTTCGGCTTTCGCCCGGTCGAGCTCGGCCAGCAGGGCCTGCCTGCCGACCAGGACGGGCGCGGCGCTTGACGTCACCGCGTCAGCGTATCGGTATCGAGCGGCCCGCGGCCAGGCCCGGAGGCGGAGTCGATCACGTCCGCCCATGAGTCGATGGGAGGTCGGCATCGCGTGGACGGCGGCTTCGACGACCCCGTGCCCAAGTGCCGGGGCGTGGTGCGCTACTCGGCCGACGACCTCGCGCTCATGGTTCGGCACCTTTCGGCGGTCTGACGGGCAACGTGGAGCGCCGAGGGCCAGGCCTGAACGATCGTCGGCCGCCCCCCCGTAATGGCACTCGTCGCACAGCCGACCGTCGACAGAAGGCTGTTTTGAACGACTTGATCTCGAACAGCCCAGTTCGGGAGACGGTCCGTTCTTGCACTTGCGGTAGAGCCCACAATGCAGCGCAAAGGCTGCCCTATCGACCAGGGACGACGCCATACCGGCCCCTGGGGAGCGGAGTTCGATTGCGTCTCTCGCCTCGCATCAACCTGCTGGTCGCCGTGGTGGCGACCGCGGCATTCCTGACCTCTTGCAGTTCGAGTGCGACCAGCGCCAGTACCCACAGCAGCACCACGAGTACGTCCACCGCCGCGGTGGCGGGAACCACGACGGAACTGACCGCGGCCACCAACCAGAATCTCGGGACCATCGTCACCGACCAGAGTGGTTTCACCCTCTACCGCTTTGAGAAGGACACCACCGATCCGCCCGCGTCGAACTGCAACGGACAGTGCGCCGAGACCTGGCCGCCGGCCCTCGTCGGTCCAAGCGGCCTTTCCGGAGTGAATCTGGACGGCGTGTCCTCGTCCGTGGCCGGCGTTGTCACCCGGTCGGATGGCACCAAGCAGCTGACGATCGCGGGTCACCCCGTGTACCGATACGCCGGCGATAAGGCGCCCGGCCAGACCAACGGCCAGGATGTGGGCTCAACCTGGTTCGCGATCACACCCATAGGAGACAAGGCGTTCTCGGACGGAGGGGCTCAGCTGAATCTGGCCCAGTCGAACTCCCTGGGAGCGGTCGTGACCGACGGCGACGGCTTTACCCTCTACCGTTTCGACAAGGACTCCAACAACCCACCGACGAGCAATTGCTCCGGGCAGTGCGCCATCACCTGTCAGCCGGCGAGACGAACGGCCAGGGAGTCGGCGGAACCTGGCACGCCGTCACGCCGACCGGAGCGAAGAACACGGCCGTTCTCAGCACGCAGTCCGAAACCTCCCCCGCTCCGAGCGCATCTGTCTCAGCCGGCTACAGCAGCGGCTACTGACCGCGTCTTCGGGACGTGGAAGTATCGCTCTGCTAGCGATGCGATGAGCGGCGGCGGGATCGGTTCGACGACTGAGTGGTCGTCGAACCGATCCCGCCGACTGACCAACGATCAGCCCAGAGGCGAACGGTTACAGCTCGGGGGAAGACCGGTCAGACCGTCGAGCCGTGTGCGCAGAGCGCTACGGCGACTCGCTCGCACCACTCGGCGGAGACCAGGTCGGGAGTGATCCCGTTCCGCTCCTGCCCCGGAAAGCGCCGCGCCGTGAGCGTGAGGTCCTCCGCCGTGCAATGTGCCACGGCCCGGCATTCGGGCACGAGGTCATCCACGGTGGCGTCCAGGCAGATCGAGTACACCCCGCGCTCGGGCCCCTTGGCCAGGATGTCGATCACGCCCTCGACCTCGCGGAACATGCCGGCGCGGTCGAACACGACGAGGATCTCTGGACACTGAGACGACGCGCGAGCCTCGATCTCCGCCTTGAGCTCGGCGATCGCGCCGCCCATGTGAAGGGGATCGCCGACGGCGTAGGGGCCGGCCGCCGCCGATCCGCGCTGTGCGGCGAGGTGCGGCAGCCAGCCCGCCCAGTCCCAGGACGAGCCCGCGGAGGGGTCGGCGAACACCCGGATTCCCACGTTCCGCGGATCGCAGTGCGTCGCGGCCTGGATGATGAGCCAGCGGGCCAGGCCGCGAGAGTCCTCGGGCGCGCCGGCGAGCCCGAGGACCCCGAATTCGGCCAGATCGATGCCGCACGGCAGACCGGGCAGGACCCAGTGCCCGGCGAGGCGCCCGGCGTCTTGCGCGTTCGGGTCGCTCACCGTGGCCTTCGCGTGTGACAGACCCTCGGACGAGCCGGCGCGCAGCAGCAGGCGGCCTTTCGCGTCAGGTTTCCGGCGCCAGATCAGGGCGCCTCGGCCGAGCACGTCCATGGCGAGCGTCGCGGCATCGGGCATCTCGCCGCAGCGTAGGGCGTGCTCGAGGAGCATGGACTGCTCGATCCGCGCCACCTCGGAGTCGGGCTTCGGCGTCGCGGGCGACGAGTGGCGGACCAGTCTCAGTACGGTGCCGCGGATCGAGAACTCCGCGCCCTCGGGCCAGCGGAACTCCCGCGCGTCGTCGAGCTGCCACGCGGTGCCGCGGGAGTCCTGCGGCCTGATCGTGCGCAGTTCGGTGCCGTCGGCTACGGGCTGCGGCGCCCCCTTGCCGGTCAGCACGCTCGGCAAGGACACCCACGCGTCGCCGTCCGCGGTGATGGTCAGCTGCGCCCCGCGTTGCCGCCCGCCGCCGCGGAGCACGACCGCGCTGTCGAGGGCCGGGCCGAGGGTGTGCGTGCCGATGCCGAGGGCCCAGACTCTGCCCGCGTCCACACCGCCGACCGCGCGCAGTTCGACGAGCGTCTGCCGGTCCGGCTTCCTCACCCGGATCGCATCGGAGCGCACTGAGTCGCCACGGGTCATCAGCGCCGGCCTCCGTTCGAGTCGTCTGCGGACGCGAAGGGCCCGAGGCTCAGGCTCTCGTCGCGCGGCGGCAGGGGCAGCAGGGCGGGATGTTCCTCGGGGGAGGGTGGATCGTCCGGCGGCGCCACCACGACGGAGACCGGCTCGGGTCGCGGCTCTTCGAAGCGCACGGGTGACGGCGTGGGGCGCGGCGGGATGTGTTGCGGCAGGCCCGCGGAGGCCGCGGTCAGGCCGAGGGCCGCCGAGGACACCACCCCGTCGGCGTCGACGGTCAGCGACCAGCGCGGACCGCGGGTCTCTCCGAGGACGACGACGCGCAGCCAGGGCTTGCGCGCGGCGGCTTGGTGCAGCCGGTGGGCCGTCGCCTCGTAGGGGTCCGAGCAGACGAGGAAGGTCGGCGGCGCGAACTTCTCCTGTTCGATCTCCTCGAGTTGATGCGGCAGGTCCTGCGCGAAGATCACCCGGTTCGGTTCGACGGCCGCCACCTGGGCCATCAGGGAGTTGACGAGTTCGGTCGCGGCGCGCCGGTCGCCGTCCACGGTCAGCACGCCGGGGGCGAGTGCGAGGTCGAGTAGCACGAGGTCGGCGCCGTCGGAGCCGAGTGCGGCGTACGCGGCGCTGGAATAGGCGCGGCTGCGTCGTTCCGGGAGTTCGGCCGCGGCGAGGGTTTCGCGCTCCGCGGCCCAGCCGCCGGGCACGGCCCGCCACGGCGGCGCGGGCTCGGCCGAGTTCTTCCCGGCGAGCCGCAGCGTGACCGTCCTGGGGCCGAGGATCACCGCGTACGGCCAGGCCCGTCCGGTGCCCGCCCACTGCACGGCCATGTCGACGGCGGTCCAGGTGAGCGGGTCCGTGAGGGGCCTGTCCAGCTTGCGGGCTCGGCCGGGGGGCGCGGGTGGGTCCGGCGGGCCCGTCAGCACGGCGGTGCGCGGGAAGAACGCGGCGGCTGCGTCCGAGGGGGCGGATCCGCCGACCGCGCCGCGTTCGCGCGCCGTCCGCCGGACTGCGCCGAGTACTTCTGGAGTGTTCATCAGCGTCCTTTCACACGCCTTCGGCCGCGCGGCCCTCGGCGGCGGCGGGTTCGCGCACCGGCTCGGTGACCTCGCGCAGGCCGCGCAGCACCGGCGCCGCGCCGTGGCCGAGGCGCACGGCCGCGGGCCCGCCGGTGCTGACCGCTACCCGGCAGTCCTCGAATACGCCGGCCGCCCCGTCGTGGAAGTAGAGTCCTGACTCGGCGGTGCCGGTGACGAGTGTCCGGCGCACTATCGGTGCGGCTCGCGTGGCGACCACGATCCCGCCGCCCCCGGCCTGTTGGATTCGGCAGTCCTCGAGCTGCGGCGCGCTGCCGTGGTCCAGGAGGATGCCTTCCGCGCCCGCCCTCGTGACCCCGCACTCGGTCAGCGTGGGCATGCCGCCGGGGCCGACGACGATCCCGATCCGTTCGATCTCGCGTACCTCGCACCTGCGCAGCACCACGTGGTGGCGGGTCGACATCAGGATTCCGCTGCGGCAGCGGATGATCTTGCATTCGCGCAGCATCGCGTCGGCGGCGCCTTCGATCCGTACGCCGTCGTGCGCGCAGGACTCGATCCGGCATCCGGTCAGCTCGATGATCGCGTGGCCGCGCGCCCGCACGCCGTGGCTCCGGCCCTGCCACAGCACGGCGCGGTTGGCGCGGACGGCGGCGTGGTCGGCGAGGTGGACCACGGTGCGCGCCGAGTCGGTGAAGCGGCAGTCCTCGAGCTCGACCTCGGCGTGTTCGGCGGCAGCCAGTCCGTGCCCGCCGGAGCCGACGACGTCGAGCTTCGTGGCCCGTAGCCGGGCGGTGCCCCGGACGAGCACGCCCGAGTCGGTCGAGCCGGTGACCGCGCATTCGCGCATCTCGACCCGCGCGGCGCCGCCCGCGAGCAGTCCGGCCCGGCGCGCGCCGGTGATCGTGGTGCGGTCCAGGAGCAGTTCTCCCGCGCCGATGACGATGCCGTCGAGGGCCGCGTCCGTGATGTCGCAGTCCTCGAGCACGACGCCGCGCAGGTCCGCGAGCGGGCCGTGGCTCAGGGCACTGAGAATTCGCCCGGGTGCGGGAGCGCCGGGATCGCCCGACACGGCGGGTCGCCCGGAGGCGGCGGCGGCGCCGCGCAGCGGTGAGCTTGCGTCCACGCGGATTCCCTCGGCCGCGCTGTCGGCGATGCGGCACGAGATCATCCGCAGCGACCCGGTGTCGGCCACCACGGCGCCCGGGGCCCGGCAGCCGGTGAAGGTGCTCGACCGGACGTCCGCGCGGGCGTCGCCGGTCAGCCGCAGTCCCGCGCCCTGCGCGGTGTCCACCCGGCTCTGGTGGACCTCGATCATCGCGGAGTCCGCGCCGGCGATGGCGTGGCCTTGGACGGCCGAGAACGTGCACTGCTCGATCCGCGCGCTGCTGCTCTGCCTGGCGTAGAGGCCCGCGAGAGCCGTCCGCTGGAAGCAGCAGCGCCGGAAGACGGGTTTCGCGTTGCCGGCGGTCTCGACCCGGGCGCCGTGAAACTCGCACTGCTCGAAGACCGGGGCCCCCGATTCGATCAGCATCGCGGGTCGCCGCGGATCCGCGCACTGCACCGCGATCCCGCGCAGCAGCGCTCCGGCTCGCACGATCACCGCGGGGCCGTGCTCCGTGACGATGCGCACCGAGCCGGGCCCGTCCGCCGCGACCAGCGTGACCGGGCGCTCGAGCACGACCTGCTCGCGGTAGGTGCCGGCCGCGAGCACGATCTCCGCCTGGTCGGAGCTCGCGATCAGAAAGCTGAGAGACAGCCGCCGACGGCGCGCGGCCCGCCGGTCGGACCCGACAGTGGCATGGCTCGGCTGGATCACGGGCTCGGCTCCGTTCGTGGGACAGACGGACTCGGACGACGCCGCGGTGCACCGGGTTCGTGGGCCGCGTGCACGTGCGACGCGGGGTTTACGTGCGTGCCGGCCCCGGCGTTCATTCGCCGCCTCGGCCGTGTCCCGGTGAGTTCGTGTTCGGATATCCACCCGTCTTCCGGGTAAGGTGGGCGGCATGGCGCTGCCGGGGCCTTCGTTGATCGGGCGGGATGCGGAACTCGCCCTGGTGCGGGCGCTGCTCGCCGACACGGTCGCGGGGCGCGGCGGGGCGGTGCTGGTCGAGGGCGAGCCGGGGATCGGCAAGACCGCGCTGCTCGAGGCCGGTTTGGCGGACGCGGAGGCGCTCGGCTGCCAGGTGCTGCGCGGCGTATGCGACGAACTGACGCGGCGTTTCCCGCTCTCCGCGATGCTGGGCGCGCTCGGTGCGCGGGAGGACTCGGCCGACCCCCGGCGGGCCGCGGTGGCACGGGCGCTGTCCGCTCCGGGGAACGCCGAGGGGCTCGGTGCCCTGCTCGCGGCCGGCGATCCGGTCATGGCGGCGGTGGAGCAGTTGGTCGGCCTGGTGGACCGGCTGTGCGCCGACCGGCCGGTGGTGCTGCTGGTGGAGGATCTGCACTGGGCGGACGAGGCGAGCCTGATCTTCTGGCACCGGCTCACGCGGTCGGCCGCGCAATTGCCGCTGCTGCTGGCCGCGTCGTGCCGTCCGACTCCCGTGCTGCCGGGGCTGGACCGGCTGCGCGGCGAACTTCAAGGCTCGCCCGGCGGACTGATCGCGCTCGGCGGCCTGTCGTCGCCCGCGGTGGCCAGGCTGGCCGAGGAACTGGTGGGCGGGCCGCCGGGCGAGAGGCTGACCGGACATCTGGCCTCGGCGTCGGGCAATCCGCTGTATATCAGGGAACTGCTCGACGCCCTCAAGCGCTCCGACGCCCTGATCGAGGACGCGGCCTCGGGGGCTTTGGAGGTGGACATCGACGATCAGGGTCCTGTTCGAGCGGCGGTGATCTCGCTCTCCCGGGTGATCGTCGACCGGCTCGACTCCTTGACGGCGGGGACGCGGCAGACGCTCGTGACGGCGCTGCTGCTCGGCCCGGTCTTCTCTGTCGGCGACCTGGCCGTGGTCTCCGGGCGCGTGCCGACCGATCTATTCGGGGCGATCGAGGAGGCCGTGGCCGCGGCGGTGGTGGAGTCGGCGGGGCCGCGGCTGCGGTTTCGGCACGGCCTGCTGCGCCAGGTGCTCTACGAGAGCGTGCCGCTGGCCCTGCGGGTGGCCCTGCATCAGCAGGCCATCAGCGCACTGATAGCTGCCGACGTCTCCGCCGAGCGCGTCGCCGAACTGCTGCTTCCGGTGCTGGCCGAGGCCGACGGCTGGGAGCTTGGCTGGATCGTCGAGCACGGCGGCGGCCTGATAGACCGGGCGCCCGAGATCGCGGCGGACCTGCTTCAGCACGCCGTGGAGCGTCTGGAGACCGGCGACCCGCGGCGGGCGCAGGTCGAGGACGCGCTGCTGCCCGTCTGCTTCTATCTGCGGCGGCTCGAGCAGGCCGAGCGGATCGCCCGCGACATCCTGGTCACCAGCGCGGAGCCGGAGCGGGTCGGCCGCGCCTACTGGTTCCTGACCCACAACGACATGCACCACACCGGCAAGGTCGAGGACGCGCTGAGAACGGTGGCTGAAGCCCTCGACGGCGACCGCGTCGGCGTGCTGTGGCGGGCGCGCCTGGCCGCGCTGCGGTCCGCCGGCTTCGCCATCCAGCACTGGGGGCAGGAGGCGCGCGAGGCGGCGGAGCGTGCCCTGGCGGAGGGTGAGCGGCTGGCGGACCCGTACACGGGCGGATGGGCACTGCACGCGCTTTCGCTGCTCAGCATGCAGCAGGATGATCTGGTCTCGGCGACCGACCTGGCCGGCCGGGCGCTGGAGCTGATCGGCCGTGACGGCGAGATGACCGGACTGCGGCTGCTGGTGGGCGCCAACCGCTTTGCCTGGCTTGCCGACCAGGACCGCTTCGCCGAGGCGGAGGAGGGCGCGCGTCAGGTACTCGCCCTGGCGGAGCGCAGTTGGACGCCGCGGATGGGCGGCATCCGGCTGCGCGTCGCCGAGATGGCGTACGTGCACGGGCAGTGGGACGACGCGCTGGTCGAGCTGGAGCAGGCCGCCGAATTCCCGACGGCGTTGCTGATGACCGCGGTCCGGCTCGCCTACCAGGCCCTGATCGCCGCCCGCCGGGACGACTGGGACGCTGCCGCCGTGCAGTTCGAGGCGCTGGCCGGGCCGCAGTACGCGGCTGAGTGGGTGGCGGGGGTGCGGCCGGTGGTGATGGTCCGCGTGCTGGAGGCGGAGCGGACGGGATCGGCCGAGCGGATCATCGAGACGCTCGCGCCCCGCTTGCTGACGGGAGGCCGGCTCGGACCGGGTTGGCAGCTGCTGCTGCCTGACCTGGCCAGGGCGGCGCGGCAGCACGGGGACCGGCAGACGATGCGGGCCGTGCGGGAGCTGTGCGGAATTCCGCTGCCGGAGGGCAGGACCCCGGAGCGGCAGGCCGGCATCGTGTGGTCCGCGGGCCTGCTCCGGGAGGATCCCGGCACGGTGCACTCGGCCGCCGCGTACTTCCGCGGCGCCCGCCGCCTTCCCTGGCTCGGCAGGTCCCTGGAGGACGCGGCCGTGCTGGAGGCCGCCGCGGGTGACCTGGCGGCGGCTCGGGGCACGCTGGCTGGCGCGCTGGAGGTCTACGCCGGTCTCGGCGCGGTCTGGGACACCCGCAGGGCGCTCGCGCGGATCCGGCCCTACGGCGTGCGGCCCGGCGTGCGCGGCGCCCGCCGACGGCCGAAGAGCGGCTGGGAGGCGCTGACCGACACCGAGCTCCGGGTGGCGGAGCTGGTGTCCCGGGGCTTGTCGAACCCTGATATAGCGGGGCAGCTCCAGCTCTCGCCCCGCACCGTGGGCAACCACGTCTCGCACATCTTGATGAAGCTCGAGGTGCGTTCCCGCCGCGAGATCGCCGAGCACGCCGCGGCCGCCGCGTCGGCCGCGGCGACGCGCTCGGGCATCCCCCGGCAGGCCGCCGGCTGATATTCGGGTGGCCCCGCCACCGCGACCTGGTCGAGACGCGGTTCGCGACGATGCCGATCGCGCTGGGACCGTGGTGCTTCTTCGAGTTCGGGCTGCGCGTTCCTTGGCGTATGCCGGTGGGCACCGCGACGTCGCGGCCATCTCTTGGACCGGGTTGCGCGGCATCGGGTGGATGACGAGCGCCACCGCGTCGCGCAGGTCGGGCGCGGCGGGACCATTCCGGCGTTGCTCTTTCGATGACCATCACCGCTTTTCCGGCCCGCGCGGTGTGCCCGGGATCGAAGGCTGAGACACGACGCACACGCCGCTGCGCCGGGAACATCGAGGGAAAGACGGGCCGCCGCACCCGCGGATGCGGCGGCCCGCGTTCATTCGTCGCTGTTCAGCTCGGTTAGTTGGTCGCGGCGGATAGTTCGCCGATCTGCTGGTAGAGGCCGGCGACCTGAGGTGCGGTCAGGGTGTAGTTGAAGGCTTGGACGTCGCTGATCTCTCCGGGGAGGTAGTCGCCGATACCGGCGTTGTACTGGTCCGCGCCGATGAGCATGGCACCGGTGGCGGCCCAGGTGGTGATGCCTGTCGCGGTGCCCGCGAGGGTTCCGTTGACGTACAGCGCCGCGGTTTTGGTCGCGGCGTTGTAGGTGCCGACCAGGTGGTACCAGGTGTTGGCGGTCGGCGCGGCGGTGGCGCAGGGGACGGAGCCGGCGCCGGTCGTGTTCGCGGTGTCGCTGGTCATGAAGTTCATGCACCAGGACTTGGCGTTGGGGTTGTATTGGAGGTAGAAGCCGGAGGCTTGGGTGCCGGCTTCGGCTGCGACTGTCCCGTATCCGGTGGGGATCTTGCTGAGGTTGGCCCAGGCGCTGATGCTGAAGCTTCCAGCGGTGTTCAGCACGGCGGTGTTGCCTGTTTCGCCGTAGCCGGTGGTGCCGTCGAGGCTGAGCACGGTCTGGCCGGTCATGCTGCCGACGGTGGCGCCGGTGGCCCAGCTGTAGGTCCCGCTGAGGGTCAGCGGGTTGTTCCCGAGGTTGGAGTCGCTGGGCAGGCTGGAGTTGAGATAAGAGTTGTGCGTGCCCTGGGAGCTGTCGCTGGCCGTGGTACTGCCGGAGCCGTCGCCGAGCGGCCAGATGTCCTGGGCGGCGAGGATGGCGTTGGCCAGGGTGGCGGTTCCCGAGTTGGTGAGGTTGACCGGGTCGGAGGGCGTGTTGCTCCGGCTTGTTCCGACCATGGCCAGGGGCGCGAGTTTGGTTTCGCCGTTGCTGCTGTCGGGAACCCCGATGGTTTCGTCGGGGTCGATGTAGTAGAGAGCTGCCGGGGTCCATGCGGCGAGGTTGTCGGGTGTGTCGCCGAGCCAGGTGTTGACGTCGGTGCGCACTCCGTCGACGGCGCTGGTGCAGGGGTCGTTGCCGGTGGTCGCACCGTCGCCCGCATAGGTGTCACACGGAGTGAGGCCGACGGCGACGGAGTTGACGAAGGTGCTGCTGCTGGTGGCGGTGTCGGACACGTAGGTGAGGAGAGCGGCGTAGCCGTCGTCACTGGTGCCGCTGGAACTGTCGCCTTCTAGAGCGCTGGCACTGGTTCCGGCCAGGGCGTCTTCGAGCCCTTCATTGATGATGACGGTGGAGATGCCGGGCTCGTCGAGGACGTCGCGGTCGATGCGGGCCAGGGCGGACGGCCCGCCGACCCCGGCGCCGGCGTTGGTCTCGGGGCTGTCCTTCAGGAGCTGGTTGGATTCGATGCCGGCGTTGACGGTGCCGTACGGGTCGGGAGTGGTGGACGATGCGTTGGCGATGTCGTCGGATAGGCGTTGGGCGTTGCCGTCGTTGGGGCTCAGCGGCGCGGTGTTGGGCTGCCAGGCGTCGATGAGGTTGTCACCGAGCACGATTTGCGTCGACATGCCCGCGGTCTGCACGTCCAGGCCGGTGACCAGGTCGGTGAACGTGCCGTTGAGGGCGCCGGAGGCGGTGTATTCGCTGCCCGACTGCTCGGTGGTCTGGTTGCCGGAAGCGATGGGGGCGACGTATTCGTAGGAGTCGGTGGCCCAGGAGTGCTGGACCAGGTCGGGGATGGAGTTGGTGATCTGGAAGGAGACGGCGAGCCATTGGCTCGCGGTCACGCTGAAGGACAGGGGGTCGGAGTAGACCATGCCGCCCTCCGGGATCGTCGTTTTCTGCGATCCGCCGAAAGTCAGCGGGACCGGGGCGGCGGAGGTCGCCGGGGTGGGGGTGATGGCGTTGCCGTTGGTGGTGGCGACGGTGACTTCGCCGAGGTCGATGGGACTGGTGCCCAGCGCGTCGTCGAGCTTGATCCGCACGGTCGAGCCGGTCACCGACGGCTGGAGCAGGACGCGGAAGGACTGGTTGCTGAAGTTGCTGGTCCCGGTTTCGTAGTTGTAGTTGCCCTCGGTGTCCGAGGCCCACGCTCCGGTCCAGGTGTTGGACCCGGTGGTCGCCACGTCGCCGCCGTTCGCCTCGGCGGTGCCGAGGGTGGTGTTGCGGGTGGCGATGGCGAAGATGTGCAGGGCCGGCTCGCCCGGGCCGCTGGTCAGGTCGGGCAGGACGATCGATTGGATGGTCTGGCCCGGGGTGAGCGGGACGGTGAAGGTGTAGAGCTTGGTGGCGGTCGTCTGCTGCTTGGTCGGGTTGTTGGTGTGCGGCAGGACGAGCGTGGCGAGGGAGGAGGGTCCTTTTTGCCAGTCCGGGACCGTCAGGTCGTAGTTCGCGGGCGTGTCGGCTCCGGCGTAGTCGATGCTGCCGATCGGTGCGCCCGGGCTGTCGGCGACCGTGCCGTTGTACGAGTAGGTGCCGGCGACCCCGGTGCCCGCGGGCACGTACGGCGCGGTGGTGTCGGCGGGCGGCGGGGTATTGGACATGGTGCCGTCGGTGGCTGTGGCCAGGAACATCAGGGAACTGGCGCCGGTCGCCGGGACCGCGCAGTCGAGGGTGGCCGTGGTGGTGCACGTGATGGTCTGGTTGGCGGCCAGGACGTTGTCGGCCTTTCCGGTGCCGAAGGCGGGAAGTTGCAGGGTGGCGCCGTCGACGGTGACGGTCCCGCCGCTGATCCACCCGGCGTTGGCGAGGTCGGTGGCTGAGATGCTGTCAGAGCCGCCGTCGGCGTTCGCCTCGGACGGACTGGCGTCCGGGCTGATGGCGGTGTTGTCGTAGCAGGCCTGGAGGCTGCTCCCGCAGACGTGGGCGGCGTGCCCGGCGGCGATGAACTGGTAGGCGGCGGTGCCGGAGACGTCGCCGGCGGCGTCGACGGCGTTGACGTAGAGGGTGTGCGGTCCCGCGGACAGCGGCGTGATCGTCACGTTCGCGCTGTACATGGCCGAGGCTTCGGCCGTGGTCAGGGCCCTGCTGTAGACCTGCACGTCGCTGATCTGGCCGTTGAAGAAGTCGGTGTGGCCGCCGTTGTAGATCGAGCGGCCGATCGCGAGGGCGCCGGTGGTGGCGAACTCGGTGGGGTCGGTGGCGGTGCCGACGAGCATCCCGTCCACGTAGAGCTGGAGCAGCCCGGAGGAGCGGGTGTAGACGCCGGTGAGCTGGTACCAGGTTCCGGCCGCCGGGGTGGTCGTGGCGTGGGCCCGGTAGGTGGTGGGGTTGCCGGTGTCCGCGGAGGCCGCCGCGAATGCCCAGGCCTTGTCAGTGGCGTCGTATTGCAGGTAGAACCCGGAGTTGACCGTGCCGTCCTGGGACAATGCGGTCTGGAATCCGGTGGGGATCGAGGTGAGTTTGACCCACTCGGAGACGGAGAAGTCGGCCGCGGTGTCCAGGACCTGCCCGCTGGTGGCGGCGTTTCCGGTGCTTGTGCCGTTGGTGGCCAGGACCTGGTGCCGGGTCGAGTCGTCGGCCCAGGTGGCGCCGGACTGCAGGGTGGCGGGGTAGGTGCCGGCGCTGTCGGCGGCGGTGCTGCCGCTGGTGGCGTTCAGCGCCCAGGTGTCGGCGGGGTCGGCGGCGCTGCTGCCGCTCGGAGTGGCCGTCTCGCTGGCGGGCACGGTGCCGGTTGTGCTCGGTTGCCGGTCAAGCTCGTAGTAGTACTTGGATGTCACAGCACCGTTGCCGGTGTTCTGGCTGATCTGGAAGACGGAGGAGGTGCCGGCGGGCGCCCCGGTGCCGCCGCCGCTGTCCGGGCCGACGTTGGGGTAGAGGGCGTTCGCGCCGATCACCGGAGCGAGCGGCGCGGTGGGTTCGGCGGTGAAGGTGCAGGTGGGGGACCAGTTCGACGAGTAGGTGCCGTTGCTGGTCTGCACCTGCCAGTCCACGTTCTGACCGTCGGTCAGGGAGCTGATGAAACTGCCGGGCAGCGAGTACCTGGCGGTGCTCCCGTTGCCCAGGTCGTTGGCGGACAGGCCGGTGTAGCTGGTGGAGGAGCCCGCGACCCAGTATTTGAAGGTGGCCTGGAGCTGGTCGCCGTCGGGGCTGGTGAGGTCGCGGGCGTTGAGCTCGGCCGGGTTGGAGGCCAGCGCCTTGCCGATGAACGGGTAGGGGGCGGCGGTGGCGCAGCCGGCGTTGTCGGTGCCTCCGGCGGTGGCGGAGAGCTGGCTGGCGCCGGGGGTGTTGGGGTTGTGGTCGTACTCGATGTTGAGGGTGGGGTTGTCCTGGAAGCGGTCGAAGTCGGCGTAGTTGGTATCGCCGTCCTGGTCGAGGGCGACGGTGAACTGGCCCCCGTTGTGGTTCGCGGTCCACTGCATCGGAGTCTGGACGTTGAACCCGGCCGAGGCGGTGGCGGGGTTGGTGCAGCCGGACGGGTTGTAGGCCGCCCCGACACTGGTGGAGGTGCTGTAGGCCTGCGAGCCGGTGAGGTAGCCGGGCTGGTTGCTGTAGTAGGTGCCTGATCCGATGCCGCCGGTCCAGTGCAGATCCACGGTGCGCGAGTACGAGCAGGAGAAGGAGGCCTGCCAGTTCTCGACGGCGTTGACGGCGGCGGCGTTGATGTGCGCGCCCCACATCACCGAGGGGATCTTCCACTGGTAGTAGGTGCGCTGGACCCCGCCGCAGTAGGTGTTCGTCCAGCCGACGCCCAGGCTATTGTCATCCATGGCGGTGTCGTCGTAGTAGGACTGGCTGTTGCAGGGCGAATCCTGCTTGACCTCGTCGTAGGCCGGGCTGCCTTGGGAAATGATGTGCCAGACCAGCGTCGGGTCCTCGTACACCGGGAAGACGGTGTTCTTGCCGCGCAGCAGCGCCGGATCCGGGACCAGCGTCAGGCTGCTGCTGCTCGCGCTCAGCCCCAGCGAGCCGACGTGGGCGGCATAGCCGGGCTGGTCGGCGCTGGAGGGCTCCGACGCGGCGACCTGGGCCAGGGTGGGAGCCTTCGCCGCGGCGTGCGCCGATTTGACGGTCGTGGCGGCGAGGGTCGTGTTCGAGTCCCACATCGACGCGCCCGAAGCCACCAGCGACAGCCCGCCGGGCGCGGTGGCCAGCGCGCCGCGCTGGGTGCCGGTACCGGTGGTGCGCACGGCCAGGGCGAGTCTGTCGAGGCGCGGATTCGCCGCAGCCTTCGCGTCGCGGATGATCAGCACCTCGGAGAAGGCGCCGGAGGAGTTCGCGGAGACCGCCAGGTCCACGCCGGACAGGACATCGGCGTAGGTCGCGGTGTTCCCGGAAACCGTCGGCACCGGCAGGGGGCCGGGCCAGGAAAGCTGGTAGGTCGCACCGGTCGCGGTAGTGCTCGTGGCCAGCGGCGCCGTGCCGCCTCCCGAGAAGGTCACGTGCGCATACGCGGTGGCGACGGGGGAGAAGCCGCCGTTCGCGTTCTTCACCAGGCTGGTGTCGACCGGCTCCCACCGGCCGTGCTCGACGGTGCGTACCGGCAGGGTGTTGGCCGCGAACGAGAGGCCCCCGCTCGGTTCGGCCGAGATCTGCCAGGTCTCCGTCGTCAAAGCACTGATGGCGACGGGCTTGCCGGACTCGCGGGCCTCGGCGACGGCCTGGCCCACCGCGGTCTGCTGCGCCGGCGTGAGCCCTTCGCCGTCGGACAGCTTCTGCGCGTTCGCGGACAGCGACGCCGAGGACTGCGACGCGGGCGCCGGAGTGCCGGTGGCGTTGGCCGGGTCGCTTGAACCGGCCTGGGCGAACGCCGGTACGGCGGTGAGCGTCATGGCCGCGAGCGCCGCGGCCAGCAGCGCCGCCGTGCGACTGCGCGCATGATGTACGCGTATACGTGTATTCATTACCTTATCCCCGGTCATAGAGTGCCCTCGACCCACCGACCAGTCCCCCTGGCGCAGGGCGCAAGAGCCCGACATTGCGGACCGTACCTGCCCGCACGGCTCGGTGGCAAGGGTATTCGCATGCCCTGTGACCAGGTGGAAAAATCTGAGCTTCATTCAGCTGTCAGGCCCTTCTCATGTTCCGCTCAGGATGGTAGCGTCCGTCCTCGCGGGGTACTGCGATGCACAGTGTCAGAGTTATGTCTTCGGGAGGGGCTCTGTGACTAGGCTTGTTTCTTCATGTCTGAATACAGTTGGCTTGGCGATATCTCGGGGTGCTCGGCACGTCAAACCGGGCCAGGCGGCGTCGATAGCGGTGCTGGCGCTTGCGGCCCAGCTCCTGCAAGCCGGTCCCGCGCAGGCCGCCGAGACCGGTCGCGGCGCGCCTTCGGTCGTGCAGGCCGAGTCGGTGCCGGTCGCCGCGGTCGCGTCGCACTACGTCAAGCCCACGCCGGTCGCCTCCTGGCAGGCGCCGAAGCCTTCCTGGCCTTCGGGCAGCGCGGAGGTGAGCCTGGCCGGAACCACTCCGGCGGTCGCGGGCGCGCTTCCCGTCACCCTCGCCCGCAGTGTCTCCGCCGCTGCCGAGTCGAATGCCGCGAAGAGCCCGTCGGGCACCACGGCGATCGGCTCGTCCCCGGCCAAGGCGGCCGTGGCGGTGGAGCCGCAGTCCCTGTCGACGGCGGCCGACGTGAACGGCGTCCTGTTCACCGTGGCGCGCGCGGACGGGGTCGCCGAGACCGGATCCGTGCAGGTCTCAGTGTCATACAAGCAGTTCAAGGATGCGTTCGGCGGTGACTGGGCGCAGCGGCTGGCCCTGGTCGAACTGCCCGCCTGCGCGCTGACGACACCGAACACGGCCGCCTGCCGGGTGCAGCACCCGGTGAGCTACGTCAACCACGGTGCGACGCAGACGCTTTCCGCGACGGTCACTCTTCCCGCCGCTTCAGGCGCGTCCGCGTCGGGCGGCACGTCATCGAGAGCTGCGACGGCTGCGACCGGTTCGGAGACGTCTGCCCAGCCGCTGGTGCTCGCGGTGACTTCGAACACCCAGAGCTCCTCGACCTCGGGCGGCGGCGACTACACGGCGACCTCGCTCAAGGCGTCCGGATCCTGGTCGGCCGGCGGCAGCACGGACGCGTTCAACTGGTCCTATCCGATCGCGGTCCCGCAGGTTCCCGGCTCGCTGACTCCGAGTCTCGCGCTCTCGTACAATTCCCAGTCCGTCGACGGACTGACCTCGGCGACGAACAACCAGGCCGGGGTGGTGGGCGACGGGTGGGTGCTGAACGACAGCTATATCGAGCGGTCCTACTCCTCTTGCCATCAGAACCCCGCCGGGTCGACCCAGACCTGGGACAACTGCTGGTCGAGTAAGAACCAGCTCACGATCGACCTCAACGGTCAGACCTCCACGCTGATCAAGGACGATGCCAGCGGGGACTACCACCCGCAGAACGACACCAATGAGCGCGTGACGTACCAGACCGGTGCGAGCAACGGAGCGCAGAACGGCGAGTACTTCATCGTCACGACGTCCGATGGCACGCAGTACTACTTCGGGCTCGACGAACTGCCCGGGTACGTGTCGACCGATACGAACGATGCGAAGACGAACTCGGTCGATACCGAGCCCGTCTACTCCACCGCTCTGGGGCAGCCCTGCTACAACGCCACGTTCTCCAAGTCCTACTGCGAGCAGGCCTACCGGTGGAACCTGGACTACGTCGTGGATGCCCACTCCGACGCGGAATCCTACTGGTACACCACCAGTACCGGGTTCTATGCCCAGGACCTGGGCAGCACGGCCCCGGCGACCTCCGTTTACACGCGTGACAGTCTCCTGTCGAAGATCGAGTACGGGCAGCGTGCCGGGCAGGTGTACAGCACAACCCCCGCCGGCGAGATCCTCATCACGGCGAACGGACGGTGCAACACCTCTACGACCGGGTGCGCGACCAGCACCCTGAGTTCCTCGACCGCGTCGAAGTGGCCTGATACCCCCTACGACCTCAACTGCGCCTCCGGGGCGTCCTGCACATCGCAGTCCCCGTCGTTCTGGTCCGAGAACGAGGTCACCGGAATCGAGACCGAGGCGCTGGTCGGCAGCACCCTGACACCGGTGGACTCATGGGCGCTGACCTACGCGTTCCCGGCGATCACCGGAACGGGGGACACCACCACTCCGTCGCTGTGGCTCTCGACGATCACGCACAAGGGCCTGGACACGAGCGCGGAGCCGTCCGGCGGATCAGCGCTGAGCTCGCTCTCGGTCACCTTCAAGCCCACGGCGATGCAGAACCGCGTCAATCTGTCCGACGGCTATCCCTGGATCACCCGTAGCCGGCTCACCGAGATCGACACGGAAACCGGCGAGAAGATCACGGTCGGATACTCCGCGGCCGCGTGCGGAAGCGGCACCCCGTCCAACGACGCGCAGAACACCTCGCTGTGCTACCCGGTGTACTGGTACCCGGACGTGACCAAGAGCCCGACCAGGGACTATTTCAACGTCTTCATCGTCAAGGCCGTAACCGAGGACGACACGACCGGCGGGTTCGGCAACGACACGATCGTCACCTCGTACACCCCGGTCGGGAACCCGGCTTGGCATTATGACGACAACCCGCTCGTCCCGTCGAATCAGGTCACGTGGGACCAGTTCCGCGGCTACCAGGGTATGGCCGTGTCCGTAGGCACCGCCCCGGACCCGATCACCAATACCCAGTACAGCTACTTCCAGGGCATGGACGGGGACTACCTCTCCTCCACTTCGACCCGCACCGCCACGGTTGCCGACTCGCGCGGCGACAGCCCCGTTGACGACCTGAATCAGTACACGGGCATGACCTACGAAACTCAGGTGTTCAACGGTTCGGCGCAGGTCACCGACACCATCTCCACCCCCTGGACCAGCAGTGCCACCGCCACCCATGCCCTGACCGGAGGCGTGCCGAGTCAGCAGTCGTTCATGACCGGCACCGCGCAGACCCGCGTCTACACGCCGCTGGCCGGCGGTTCGGCCCGGGAGACCGAGACCGACTACACGCACGACTCCTACGGCCGCGTCACCCAGGTCGACGACCTCGGGGATGTCACCCGGCCCTCGCAGAACCTGTGCACCACCACCAGTTACGCGGACAACACCAGCGCGTGGATTCTGGACAAGGTCGCGGAGACCAAGACCGTCTCCGTCAACTGCTCCACCACCCCCGCCTACCCCGCGGACGCGGTCTCCGACGAGTTGACCTTCTACGACGGGTCCACCACCCTCGGCGCGTCCCCGACCGCCGGGGATGTGACCGAGACCGAGAAAGCCGCGTCCTATACCGGCAGCACCCCGACCTCCGTCATGACGGCCGAGAGCGTGTATGACGAGTACGGTCGTGCCACGTCCGCCACCGACGCGGACTCGCGGGTGACCAAAACGGCCTACACGCCGGCCACTGGCGCCGAGCCGACCAGCATCGTCGTAACCGACCCGATGGGCTTGGCCACCACCACCGTCTACGACCCGCTGCGTGAGCTTCCCACGCAGGCGACCACCCCTGCCGGATACGTCACCATCGAGCAATACGACGCGCTCGGCCGGCTGACCGCCGTGTTCAAGCCCGGATTCCCGACCACCGGTCCCGCGAACCTGAAATTCACCTACACCGTCTCCGCCGGCGGACCGTCCGCGGTGGACACCTACACGCTCAACGACGACGAGACGTATCGCCTGTCCGAGACCCTTTACGACAGCATGCTGCGTGCCCGTGAGGTCCAGGCTCAGACGGCGGACGGCGGGCGGGATATCACAGACACCTACTACAACACCGACGGCTGGAAATCCGAGGTCACCAACTCCTACTACAACTCCTCCGCCGTCTCGACCATTCTTGAGCAGGCCCAGGTCGGCACCGTGCCGTCAGCCATCGGATACACCTATGACGGAGACGGGCGGCAGACCGCCCAGACGGCATACGCTCTCGGCTCCCAGACCTGGCAGACCACCTACAGCTACGGAGGCGACTTCGTCACCACCGTTCCCCCGGCCGGCGGTACAGCCGAGACCACGGTCACCGACGCCCGCGGCAACCAGACCGATCTGATCCAATACCTCGCGGGCGAGCCGACCGACTATGTCACCGATCCGGCTTCGGACTATACCGATACTAAGTACACTTATTACGCATCCGGCAAGCATTCCAGCGAGACGGACGCGGCCGGCAACCAGTGGACCTGGACCTACAATCTGCTGGGCGATCAGACCGGTTCCTCGGATCCCGACACCGGCACCGTCACAACCGCCTACGACAACGCCGGGCAGCTCAAAACGTCGACTGACGCACGCGGCAAGCAGGCCACGTACGTGTATGACGAGGACGGGCGCCAGACCGCGGAATACGACACCACGGCCACGTCCACGCTCTCCTCGAGCAATGAGATCGCCTCCTGGTCGTACGACACGCTCGAGAAGGGCTACCTGACCTCTTCGACGTCCTACTCGAACGGCGACACTTACACCGCCGCGACCATGGGATACAACGCGATGGGCGAGCCGGAGGCCACCAAGTACACCCTGACCGGCACCGACGCGGGGCTGTTGCCCTCGGGTGGATACACCGTCAGCGACGGCTACACCTTCACCGGGCTGCCCGCAGGCCACGACGACCCGGCGATCGCGGGGCTGCCCGAGGAGAATCAGACCATCGGGTATGACGAGTTCGGCCAGCCGACGTCGCTCAAGGGCGCGGGCGGTGTGAGCTGGACGTACGTCTCAGCAATCGGATACACCGAATACAATCAGGTGGCCCAGTACACCATGCCGACCGTGTCGGGGACGGTTTGGGCCGCGCTCTCCTATGACCCGCAGACCCAGGCACTCGACAACGTCCAGACCACCGACTCCACAACCAGCCCGGTGGTCGACAACCTGCAGTACACCTACGGCAACGCCTCCGGCACCGTTTCCAAGGGCGCCGGTCTGCTCACCCAGACCACGGACAGCCAGGACGGCACCGCGGTCGTCGACACCCAGTGCTTCACCTACGACTACGCTCAACGCCTGTCCCAGGCTTGGACCGCCACCGACAACTGCGCGGCCACCCCCAGCCCCGGCAGCTCCAGCACTGTCGGTGGAGCCGACGCCCCCTACTGGCAGTCTTGGACCTACGACGCGGCTGGCGACCGCCTCACCCAGGTCGACCACGACACCAGCGGCGACACCGCCAACGACACCACCACCACCTACAACTACCCGACCGCGGGCTCGGCCACCGACCAGCCGACCACCCTCACGAATACGACTGCCACCGGACCCGACGCCACATCGGACTCCGCGTCCTTCACCTACGACGCCTCCGGTAACGAAACAGCGCAAACCGGTGGCGCCCTCGGAAGTCAGAGCTACGTCTGGAACGACCAGGGCAAGCTGCAATCGACCACCACGAGCGCGGGTGCGACGAACTACGTCTACGACGCCGACGGCAACCAAATTCTGCGCCGCGACCCCGGCTCCACCACCTTGGACGTCGGCGACGCCGAGCTCACCTTGACCGGGGGTTCCCTGACGGGCGTGCGATACTACTCGATCGGCGGCGCCTCCATCGCGGAACGCACCAGCACCGGAGTCGTCAGTGTTTTGATCCCCGACCGGCAGGGCACCGATCAGCTCGCCATCGACATCGACGCGGCCCAGGCCGTTGCTCGGCGCCAGTACCTGCCCTTTGGGCAAACCCGAGGTGCCGCGGTCGCCTGGGTTGGCGGTGACAAGAGCTACGTCGGCGGCGACGCCGATGCCAGTACCGGACTGGAAACACTCGGCGCGCGCGTCTACAGCACGACTGACGGCCGCTTCCTATCCGTTGACCCCGTCTTCGAAGCCCAGGACCCCAACCAGTTGGGCGGGTACGACTACGCCGGAAACGACCCCGCCACCGGCAGCGACCCCAACGGCGAGATGTTCTGGGTGCCGGGCGTCGGCGGCTGCGGCAACCTGCAAGCGTGCGAGCACCAGAGCCAAGAAGTGACCTGCGCCAACAATCCGGCGGCCCCCGGCTGCCCGGGGATACAGTTCACCAACCCGTCGACCAACTCCGCCCTCTTCGGTCCGATCGTGTTCTCCTCGGCGATGCCGGACTACAACAAGCGCCTCAAGCAGAATCAGCCCGCGTACGATATCGCCTTTCCGTCGATGTCCGATCACGGCGTATTGAACAGGCTCAAGGCCTATGCGGCCGGGGCGACAGAACTGGGTTACTCCTACTCTGTGACGCTTCTGAACTACTGGCTCAGCGGTCAGGGCGGACTGCTGATCATGCAAAACTCCGCGCTGACGTCCTATTACAATGTTTCAGCGATCAAATCGCAGATCGATAACCTGGCGCGACGAATGATGAGCGGCAAGTCTCCGGGGCCGTCCAGTTTCGTCTCGGAGACTAGTTGGCAACAGGTCGGTACGAACAAGCAGAGCATCATACACACGACGACTGCCGGTTCGATCTCCGACTGGTATCTCGCGATGGACGACATGGATGTGCGGGTGGCCGCGTACAAGCCGAATGCAAATCAGATAGACATGTCCTTCCAGGTCGCAAAGTACTACAGCTTTGACCATGCATTCTCGCTACCGTTCGGCCTGGGATTCTCGCCGCAGCAGTTGGAGGACCTCAATACCACCGGCCTTGCGCAGAACTACTATGTCGTGGGGCAATCCGCAAATATATCGATACCTGCGAACTGAGGAATTCGGCAGCGCCGTTTTCCGGAAGCGGCCCCTGGCCATTGCTTTGCAATGGCCAGGGGTGGGCGCGTCTTCGCCCGGCTGCTAGCATGGGCCACGCCACATTGAGTGAAAGACATTTTATGCTGCCGAATATCCCGGCGATCGAGATGGAGAGTCGTGTCCGACGGTTCTAGGAGAACACTCACGCGCCGGTCGCTGCTCGGCGGTGCGGTGGTGTTGGCGGCCGCGGGGGTCTCGGTCGGCATCGTCGAGTCTCGGAAGAGCGCCGCGTCGTCGGCAGCGGCGGTGAACCGCGTTGCCAACCTGACGGCCGGCCCTGTCGACGCCAGTGCCGTGGTCTTCGCGCCCGACGGCGCTTCGCTCTTCGGCTGCGCCGGCACTCAGATTCAGCAGTGGGACACCGCATCCTGGCAACCGGGCAGGTTGCTGACCAGCCCTTTGGCGGAGGTCAACGGCCTTGCGGTAAACCCGGGCAGCACCCTGCTCGCCTGTTCGGCGGACGCCGTGTACGTGTGGAACGCGAAGACGGGGCAGCAGCTCAAGAACCTCGGCGAGACCGGCGACATCGCCAATGCGACGTCGCTTTACACGTGTCTCGAATTCAGCGCCGACGGTCGGCTCCTGGCGGTAGGCGACCAGCACGGCGTCATCGGGCTGTGGAATACGTCGACGTGGGCGCTCGAGGGGAAGCTCAAGGGGCACAGCGGCGCCGTGAACGGTGTGGCTTTCAGCCCGAACGGGAGGACGCTCATGAGCGGGAGCCAGGACACTACAGCGCGTGTCTGGAGTCTCTCCTCATTGCAGTGCACGGACGTGCTTCAGCAGACCGCAGCCGTCAGCGCAGTTTCGTTCAGCTCGGACGGAAGCACCTTTACTACCGCAGCTGACAATGTCGTGGAATTCTGGAATGCCGCAACCAACCGAGGCATTGGAACAGTCGGTGGCTTCGCGCTATCCGTCAGCGGAACGGCATTCATACCGGGAAGCCACGTAGCCGTTGCGGCGGACCAGAACGGAGACGTGAAGCTGTGCAGCCAGGTGGCCGGCTCTGCACAGACGCAGTGGAACACGTCGGGGTCGATCTACGGTATTTCCGTTTCGTCTGACGGAAAGCTGGTAGCGGCCGCCGAGCAGGACGGTGTCGTCGAAGTCTGGTCCATCGAAGCCCTTCGATCCGCAAACGCCCAGGCGACATAGCGTGCGAAGTCTTCCGACGGCTTGCTACGCTTTGGCTTCGGTCGTAGCCTCGTTATTCAGTGGATGGCAGAAGCTATTCAATACGCAGAGATTCCCGCGACGCATACTTGATGGAACGGGCATATGCGTTCCTCGTTGACGTCCGCTGCTTCGACCGGCGTAACACGTGGGATTAAGTAGCATCTGAAGGACACCTGTCGCGTGGAGGAGCGTGATGAGGTTGCATTGGTTGCGGGCCCGGATTACCGGCATCCCGTTCGTACCCGACGACCCGAGACGTGCGGCTTCAGTGGATCGCGAGGTGGCCGAGGATCGGGCACCGCTGTCAGAGGTGACCGATTGGTCTGCTGAAAGCGAGTGGCCCGCCGGCTCCGACGGCGATGCGGAGGTGGCGCGGCTCGACCTGGACAGGCTGTCTGCGGCGGTCCGCGAGGAACGGGTCGTGGCAGTAGTGGGTCCTCAGGGCACTGGAAAGACTCGACTAGTTCGAGCCCGGTTGGCGCGCGGTTGCTCGGGATCGCAATTCGTCTGGTCGATCGATGACTCGCGGGTTTTGTATCAGCGGTTGCCGGAGATCGAGGCGCGAGCGGCATCGGTGGCCGTGCGGCAAGATTCGCGAGATGCCTCGGAACTGTTCGCGAGGGTTCCGCTGGGGCTGGCGCGAGTGGGCGACTTTCCGCGTGCCGCCTCGTATATGAAGCGGTCGGCTCGTGGGTTGGATCGACACCTCGGAAGCACGATATCGCGACCCTCGCGGCATGGAATAACCAATGCCGCTGATCAGATGTGGCGCAACGGCGGCGGCTCGCCGTTCGCGGAGAAGGACTTTGCCTACCGTGAGGAGGCGGTCGGGCTCTTTGCGGGTCTGCTTGAATGCGCACGGGAAAAGTTCGGCGCAGAGCGCGAAGCCACCCGGGATGCACAGGAAGATCTTGCCGCAGCCCCTTATGTGTGTCATCAGCATCGTCGCCTCCAAACCTCCGGTGGCGTGGAGGGGGCTATCGAGCTTCTCGAGGACAGTTGGACGTGGCGGGCACTTTGCAGGGCGAGGATTCCAGGGAGACTCTCGCATGCCAGATGAAGCCGGGCTCCGCGCAGTCTTTCTCCGTTTTTCCGGCGCATAGAACTCGAGCCGTACCCACGTTGTCGTCGGCTTACGACTTTCCGGAGCACATTCGGCGCCTGCTGGGCAAGCCGAGGTTCCTGCCGTTTGAGTTGTTGGCACTGGGTGATCCGCTTGCCGCAGCCAGAATGCTGGCACGCTCTAGGAGATTTCTCGCGGAATCCGCCTCCCGTGGTATTTCATGGCAGGGGAGTGGCGATCCTTCGGCACCAGATGGGCTCAGCCTCCTTGATCCGGGCGCGCCCACCTCCTGGCAGGACTCGAATGGGGCTTCGGGGCGCTGGCGGCTGCCGCGCTGGTGGTCGCTGCGGTCGTCTTCTTCCCAGTGGAGGCCGTGGCTGCGGTCGGCACCGCGATCGTCGGCGGAATCGTCAGCATCTTCAGCTTCGCGTTCTAGAACGGCGCCCCCAGGTCGCGGGTGGGCCTGCGTGCCGGGCGCACCGGCGTCGTCCCGACCTAGACTGGTCGGGACGACGCCGGTGCGTGCTCGAGAGTTCGACCACCGGATGCAAGTCGAATGGAGAAACAGGCCGTGGACACGCAAGAGCCGTCCGTCGACGCGCTGATCGACCGAGTGCTGGCGCTCACGGCCGGGGACGACGACGCCCGTGTCGAACAGGTGGCCGCACTTCACATCCTCGGTGATTCCCGGGTGTACGCGAAGGCGCGGGCGCTTCTCCAGAGTGCGTCTGCACGCGAGAGAATCCTGGGGGCGGACATCCTCGGGCAGCTCGGCACTCCCCAAGGGCGGCCGTTCATCGAGGAGACGTTCGTGGCACTGCGGGAGTTGTGCGCGCGTGAACAGGATCCTGACGTACTCGGCGCGGTAGTGGTCGCGTTCGGCCACCTCGCCGACGGTCGGGCCCTACGGGACGTGCTGCGCTACAGCGAGAACGAGAACGCCGGGCTGCGGCAGAGCGTCGCCTTCGCGCTGCCGTCGCTGATCGACGAGAAGGACGAGGGCGCGGCTGGAGCAGCCGTCGTAGCCCTGGTCACGCTTACCGGGGATGCCGAAGAGGAGGTCAGGGATTGGGCGACGTTCGGACTCGCCCAGCTCCAAGCCGACTCGACGCAGGTCCGCGATGCGCTGGTGCGCCGCCTCGCGGACGAGAGCCCCGACGTCGCGGGCGAGGCACTCGTCGGTCTAGCCCGCCGAGGCGACCGGCGGGGCCGGGAGACCGTACGCCGCCGCCTGGCCGACGCGGACGCCGACCTATTCGTGCTCGAAGCAGCGACGGAACTGCACGACGCCGGACTGTTGCCGCTGCTGAAGGCACTCGAGACGTCCGGCTGGGAACCGGATGGGCCGGAGTCCCGCCTGCTTCGGGACGCCATCGAACAGTATGGGTCGAGCCACGCCTGATAATTTCACTCATTTTGCCGACGATGAGCGCAAGGCTGAGCGCCCCGCACCGTGGCGAGCCCGGCAGCGGCGTAGGCGCCGTCAAAGATCCTCACCCCGGTCCAGTACGCGCACTTACATGCTCATACGTGCGACGCCTGTGCCCGGCCGAACTGGATGATGGCCGTGTGCGCTGGCATGTTCCGGATCCGCTGCTGGCCCAGCGGGATGGGGTCTGACCTTCGTGGATGTCAAGGCTGTTTCCCGGCTGGCGGATGCGCGGTTGATGCGGGAGGAATTGCTCGGCCCGGTTCTGGCGGCGGCGCCCGATGCGATATGGCCGGGACGACCGATCGTAATTTATCGGCCGGTCGCGACAAGGCGCACGGGTCATGTTGAAGACGTTCGCCACGGCGTGCAACAGATTCAACATGCCAGCCCGGCGCACCCTCTACGCGCAGACGCCAGCCCGGAGTTGACTTACCCGCAAGCTCGGCCGACGGTTCGCGGGCCGTTTCTTTGATCGGCGCCCGCGCGAACTGCGGGAACGGGCGGCTCCGGTGCCCATGCGCGACTAACGGTCCTTGATCAAGGAGCTGTGATGGTGATGATGGAGCAGATCGTGCTGCTCGATGACGCCGGCCGCGCAATCGGCTCAGCCGAAAAGGCAGCTTCGCATCATCGTGATACTCCGCTTCATCTGGCCTTTTCCTGTCATGTGTTCGATGCGGCCGACAGGGTCTTGTTGACGAGACGCGCTGCGGTCAAGCGCACGTGGCCGGGAGTGTGGACCAATTCGTTCTGCGGTCATCCGGGTCCCGGCGAAGGTCTGAGCGCCGCGGTGTATCGCCGGGCACGCAGCGAACTGGGCGTCGAGGTCTCGGATCTGCGCCTGGTGCTGCCCGGGTTCCGGTACAGGGCGGTGATGGACGACGGGACGGTGGAACACGAATGCTGCCCGGTCGTCACCGCTCGCCTCGATGACCAGGCCCAGGGCCTTGCTCCCGATCCGGCCGAGGTCGCGGACGTGCGCTGGTGCGCATGGGGCGATGCGCTCTCGATCGTAGCTGGCGAGACGAGCCCCTGGTTCGCGCTGCAGAGGGGGCTGCTGGCGGAGTTCGGCGCTCCTTCGGCATGGCCGCCCGGTGATCCCCGTGAGCTGCCGGAGGCGATCGGCTGGTGACCGGCGCGGCCCAGGGGCCCGGACCTGGTGAACCGCGAGATGAGGGTGGAACGCGGTATCCGCGCCAACGGGTGCTGTTGCCCGGCGCGGCAGATCGCCGTGTTCGGCGGTGTTGGTGGACTCGCTCCCCGAGGAGGAATCGTGCGTGTTCGTTCGTCTACTGATGGCGTGACCTGGCCTGCGGCCGCGTTCCCCGGCTTGCCCGGGGCCACGGCGCGGCTGCGCGACCATGTGCTCGGACTGGTGTGCGAGGACGGGGCGGTGCGGGATCCGTGTGCGAGCCGGGTCCTGGAGTCCGCGCTGGCGCTACGGCTGCTGGACAAGACGGGACTGGATACGGCGTTCGCGCGCAGCCTGCGCGGCTTTCTCGCCGCTGCCCGGTCCGTGGACGGTTTCGAGCGCGCTGTGACGCATGGCGCGCTTGCTCAGGGGTGCGGGCCGGGCACGGAGTGGGGTGCGGCGATCGTCGCGCGGGCGCCGGGTTTCATGGGCCCGCGCAAGCGCGCATTCGTGCAGGCGCTGGCCTGCCTGTGGAGCGGCGCGCCCGGTGAGATCGATTTCGGCGAGGGGTTCGACCTGACGGGACTGCACTCGTGGGCACGGGTCCAGGTCACAGCCGTCAAGGTGGTGCTGGCGGCATCGAGTGGACAGCTCGAAGCCATCTGCGACGAAGACGTGCTGCTGCTGCTCTCAACCCAGCGGCTCGCGCGCGTGTGGGAGGGCTACGTGCTGCTGCACGTGTTGGTACTGCACGCCCTGTCGTTCCTGCCGGGCACCGGGCGCCTGATCCTGGAGGGAGTGCGCAAGCTCAAGCTCCACCAGCGGCCGGACGACGGTCTGCCGTTCGTCACCGACATCGACACCTGGTGCTCGGTGACCGGGGGGCTGGCCCTCGTGTGCGCGGGAGCCAGCGGCGAACCGGTCACCCGGATCGCCGGGCACCTCATCGAGCAGCAGCGCCCGGGCGGCGGCTGGACGGGCTCGGACGCGATGGACCAAACGGATGTGGACGACACGTCGGTCGCCGTCGAGTTCCTCCACGTGCTGGACGGGCGCGCCTACCGCGAGCCCATCGAGCGCGGCATCCGGTCCATGCTCGCGGTCCGCGGGACCGACGGCGGATTCCCCACCTACCTCGCCGGCGCGCCCTCCGAAGCGGGAATGACCGCCGCCGTGATCAATGCCCTGAGCGTGGATGCCGCTGCCCACCGCGACGAGGTCGGCGCCGGCCTGGGTTTCCTCGCTGCGGCGCAGAACCCGGACGGATCATTCCCGCCCGCCTGGAGCGCCAGCGGTACCTACAACGTCTTCCGCGCCCTGCTGGCCACCCGCGGCCAGACTCGCTCGCACTCACCGAAGATCGACCAGATGGCCGGGCGCGCACTCGCGTTCGTGCGCACCCACCAGCATCCTGACGGAGGCTGGGGACAGCACGCCGGAGCGGCAAGCGACCCGCTGAGCACCGCCTATGCGCTGATCGCACTGTCCTGCCAGGACGATCCGGCACCAGCGGCACGCGGTTTCGCTTACCTGAGAACCCGCCAATTGCCGGACGGGCGCGTCGTCTCACCGCCGGACGCGCTCGGGCCACGCCCGTTCGTCTATCAGATCCCGGCACTCGCGAGCATCTACTCCCTGCTCGCGCTCGCCCACCTCGACGCACGCATCACACCGGCGACACGCCTTCGCCCGCAACGCTCCCACCAACACAAGACGGTGACCGATGTCGATGCGTGAACTGCAGCCTCCCTTCCCCGCGGCCGTCAACCCGCGCGAACCCCTCCTAGCCCAGCACCTCGCGACCCGGACACAGGAGCTGTCGGCCGCGGATCGCGAGCTTGCGGCCGAGATCCGCAAGGCACGCTTCGAACGGCTGATCAGCCGTATGTATCCGACAGCCGAGCCACGCGCCCTACGCGGCATCGCCGACATCGTGGTGTGGACCGTCCTGCTCGACGACTATCTTGACCCGCACCGCTCCGGCCACACACCAGGCCGTGTCGATCACGTGCAGGCAAGCATCGAAGCGGTCCTCGACAAGAATGACGCCACGAACCATCGGGGCCTGCTCGACAGTTGGCTCGCCTCCGCGCTGCGATCGCTCGAGGCGCCAGACGACGCGTGGCTGTCGCAACTGATCGAGCATCTGCGCAACTTTGCCATCGCCATTTGTGCCGAGGCCCGCGCGCACGCCTCCGGCATCATGCCGAGCATCGCCGAATACCTGCTCCAGCGCCGGGAGACCTCCGCTTGGGCTGTCGTGGTCGACCTGCTGGCTCTTCAACCCGGCACAGCACTGCCGAATAGCCTTCGCACCGCGAACACCACCACACGCATGTGCACGCCCGCAGGCGAGGTCATGTCCGGAATGAACGACATCCTGTCCCTGCCCAAGGAACTGGCCCGAGGTGAACGCCACAACCTCGTCCTGTTGATCCAGCACCAGGACGCGTGCCCACTGCCCGACGCGGTCGATCGCGTCCACGCCTACATCACCGAACGCACCAGCGAATACCTCAAGTCCAAAACCGAATTCCTGGACCACATTGCTCGCTCCAGCCCGCACATGTACCCGACGGGCGAACGCTTCACCACCGCCCTCGAACACCTGATACGCGGCATCTACGACTGGAGCATCGACACAGACCGCTACGTCGCACGAGAAGTAGAAGCAGAACCCACAACCACGCAATCAGGACAGTAGCCACACGGCCAAGGCAGCCATCGCGCTGGAGGAAACGACAGATCGACGAGAATTCAGCGACGAAAACTTGATGAGAAACGCCCCTGTACGATGCGTCGGCTTCACGCTGCGCCGCTTTCGATGCTCGGCGGCACCCTGTCCGTTGGTGGGCTTGCGGGTGGACGAAGCGCCCTGACTTACCGCGTCTGATCCTGGTGTACGCCGGTGAAGACGCTCTCGGCTTGTTCGCGGTGGACGTGCAGGTCCCAGTAGACGGGAGCGATCTGGTCGGCGGTGGCCGTGGGGGCGCCTTGCGGGCCGTGGTCGCCGATGTACACGCCGATGGCGACGTGCGCGGCCTGGATGCCGGTGCCGGCCAGCTCGCCGTGCAGGTTGATCGTCCAGTTTCGTAGGGCGGCCGCGGCGGCGTTGATGTTGCCGAGCATCGCCAGGGGGCTGACCGAGCCGGCGCCGGTGGTGTAGAGCAGGGTGCCCGTGCCGGCCTCGCGCATCGCGGGCAGCACCGCCCGGGTGGCCGCGAGGGCGCCGTAGAGCTGGGAGTCCATCTGCGCCTGGACATCGGCCGGGGTGGTGGCCGACGGGGTGGTCGCGGCCGTGGTGTCCGCGTGTCCGAGTGGGGAGTATTCCAGGACGTCGATGCCGTCGAAGTGGGCGGCGGCGTCTGCCAGGGCGTGGGCGAGCTGATCGTGGTCGAGCACGTCGGCGGGGAACGCCGCGGCGGTGATGTCCTGCGCGGCCAGAGCGGCGGCGAGGTCGTCGAGTTTGCCGCGGTTGCGCGCGATCAGGGCGACGTCGAAGCCGCGGGCTCCGAAGGTGCGGGCGATTGCCAGGCCCATTCCGGGGCCGGCGCCGACGATGGCGATGGTGGGCATGAACAGTCCGTTCTCTCAAAAGGGAGCGCCGCTTGTCAGGGGGCGGTCACGTGACGGTCAGGGCTTCGGGGCCGTGGACGGGGTGGCGCCGGTCAGGCGGCGTGACGGGTTGCCGAGCCCGCACCAGGGGCAGTTCACCTCGGCCCAGATCTCCACCTGCACGACGCACCTCCAATTCCTACGATTTGTTCGTAGCGCCATGATGGGCCAGTATTGAAGGCGGTACAAAAGGAACATCGGTGTACGCGACGGAGAGGAATGTGCGCCATGCAGGCCACGGGCGATACGGGCGGGGCAGCGGCACTCGGGCCGTGCGCCGGCATCCCGGCCGAGCACATGGACTTCATCCGTCAGGTACTCGACCGCGTCGGTGACAAGTGGAGCCTGCTGGTGATCGCCGTGGTCGACGCCGGGCCGCTGCGCTACACCGACCTGCAGCGCCAGGTCCCCGGCATCTCCCAGCGCATGCTCAGCCTCACCTTGCGCCAACTCCAGCAGGACGGCCTGATCACCCGCACCGCCTACGCCGAGGTCCCCCCACGCGTCGAGTACGCCCTGACCCCGCTCGGCCGCGGCCTCCACCAGATCGTCACGCCACTGATCGGCTGGGCCGCCGAACACCACGACGAGATCCGCGCCCACCGCGCGATCCAAACCACCACCGCCGCGCCGTAAGCACCAGGCCGGACACCGGCCGAAGCACGCAAGCCCGGCCCGAGCCGTCGTATACGACAGGGCTGGAATATGCGCGCTCCGCCAGTTGCTTGTCGCCTGCGACAAATCGCTGAGAATCTGTGGCCATCATGCGGACCGTGTCGTGTGGGTGGTGGCAGCTAGATTCGGCGCCATGGATGTCATCTCGTTCGGCCCCTTGGATGACCTGGGGTATCGTCGGCCGCCCGTGACTGCCTCCTTCGAGGACCTACGGGCCCGGGGCCTGCCCGAAGTGCTGTTCGTCCACTCCTGCCTGCCCGAAGGAGTCACGATCTGCGACGTGAGCGTGTTCGCCGCGATGATCGAAGAGGCCTACCACACGCCCCTGGCTCTGCCCCTGCGGCCGGCTGACGGGGACGGCAATCAGCAGTGCCAGGGCCTGGGCGGCAGCGGACTTGGGGGATGGGAGGTAGCGAGCCGTGCAGGCCGAACGCGCACGGGGACGGCGCGCGATCCGCGCCCGGCGATCACGCTGGCACCCGAACGAGACGGACAGCGCCAGGCCACCGTCGCCATGGTGGAGCACGCACGGCGACACGCAGGCGAGGTGGTCGGCCCGGTCGTGGCCACGTTCCCGCTCAGCACCCGCCCGGCCGGCGCAGCCCCGACGGGCAGCCCCGTCGAGCTCGGCCCCTTGGAGGCGATGGGCGGCGTGCCCTACCGCAGACCACCCGCCACCGTCTCCTTCGACGTCCTCGGCCGCAGCGCCCTGCCCAGGGCACTGTTCGTCAACACATACCTGCCCGAAGGCGTCACCGTAGTCGACCTCGATGTGTTCGCAGCGATGATCGAAGAGGCCTACCACACCCCCGACGCCCTGCACATGCTCCCGGACCTTGACGAGCACGGCAACGAGCAGTGCACGGGCATCGGCGCCACCGGCACCTGGCAGTGGGTGGCGGTCTGCGAGGGCGAGCCGATCGACGGCGAACGGTATACGTCTCCCCAAGTCGAGATCGGGCGCATCCTGTTCGCGCCGGAAGCGGACGGGGGTCGGGTATGCACGCTGGTGCCGTCGAAGGAGAACGGCAGGCAATGGCCGCAAGACAACTACCCGGTCACGTTCACGATCAGTGTTCGCCCAGGGCCGGCCACCGCCCTCGCCCCGGAGCTGTCCGAGCTGGCTGACCGGGCCCCTGCCGCGGCCGACCTGCTGCGGCTGCTGGCGTTCCTGGGCCCCGAATCCCTGCCGCTCGGCCTGCTGCTCGCCGGAGCGCGGGCTCTGTTCGCCGCGCCGCAGCAACTGCCGGACCCGGCAGCGGCGGCCGTGATCAGTTCGCTGTCGGCGGACCCGGCCGCAGCCGGGCACGCCGTGACCGTGCTGCGCCGCTTCGGACTGCTCAGTGCGGCCGCAGGCGGGCGGGAGGTGATTCCCCGGCCGGTGCGCGCGGCCATCCGCGCCCAACTCGCCACGCAGCAGGCCGACTTCTGGCGGCAGGTCGGGGCGGCCGTGATCGACGCGGCGTTGTCCGCCGATCCGCAAGCCCCCGCCTCGTGGCCGAGCTACGTTGCGCTGCTGCCGCACGCACACGCCACACTCGACCCGACCGGTGACGGCATGGGGCGCGTCGCGCGATACCTCGGGTACAGCGGCCATTACCTGGCTGCCCGGGACACCTGCCGCCAGATCGCCGACGCGCTCACGGCGCACGATTCCCACGGCGCCGAGCACCCCCGCACCCTGGCAGCGCACCGCCAGGCAGCCCGCTGGACCGGGATGGCCGGGCAGGCGTCCGAAGCCCGCGACCAGCTCACGGCCCTGCTACCCGTCACCGAGCGCGTCCTGGGCCCCGACCACCCGGACACGCTCGCCGCCCGCCGCGAACTGGCCCGCTGGACCGGTGAGGCGGGGGACGCGGCCGGCGCCCGCGAGCAGTGCGTCGCCCTGTGGCCCGCCGTCGAGCGGGTTCTGGGCGGCGACCACCTCGACGCGCTGGCCGTGCGCAGCGAGCTGGCCTGCTGGAGCGGGCAGGCGCCCGACACGCCCGACGCCCGCGACCAGTGCGCCGCCCTTCTCTCCATCTACGAGCTGATCGCGGGCCCCGGCAACGCCAGCGTCGTACTCGATCGCCGCATGTTTCCCGACGTCCCCGACCTGGAGCAGGCCGCGGCGAGCGCCCGCTACCAGTTCGGCCTTCTGCACCGCATCTATGAGCGGCTCCTGGGCGGCGACCACCCCGACACTTTCGCCGTGTGGGGCAGCCAGAACACCCTGTTCGGCGACGCGGGGCACGTGGACCACGCCCGCACCCAGTTCGCGCTGTTGCTCCAACGCAGCAAGCGCATCCTGGGACCCGGCCACCCCGACATCCTGCACACACGCCACGAGCTCGCCCGCTTCACCGGGATAGCAGGTGACGCAGCCGAGGCCCGCGACCAGCTCACGGCCCTGTTACCCGTCACCGAGCGAGTCCTGGGCCCCGACCATCCCCGCACCCTGACCACCCGCGCCGGCCTCGCCTACTGGACACACCAGGCCACAGACCGAGAACACTGATTCATGGCGCATCCTCGAATGTGCCAACCCCTGTGAGAATCAGGGCACTGACCTCGAAGCGATGCTGGCGCGACGCAGGCCAGCGCATGCCCCGAGTGACAGGACAGGTGAGACGACCCCGGCACCCCAGGCGATACGACGAGAAGCCCGCCACGCAGGTACGTACCGGTGCGGTCGATGGCGCGCTTGATCGGAGTCCGCGAGGCGGCGCCACTGCGGGCGTCACGTGATCCGGGGCTCGTAGGTATTTAGCTACTATGCTAAATTCCTAAGCATGGCTCGTGACGATGACGAAGTCGGGGTCTTTCGGGCCCTGGCCGATCCGACGAGGCGGCAGATCCTCGAAGACCTCCGAGACGGCGAGCTCGCGGCCGGGCAGATCGCGAGCCGGTTCGCGATCAGCGGGCCGTCGATCTCCCGACACCTGACCGTGCTCAAGACGGCGGGACTGGTCGCCGAGCGCCGCGAGGGCAACCGGATCCTCTACACGCTCGTCGAGGAGCGGCTCGCGGCGTGCCTCGGTCGGTTCCTCAGCGCTGTGTGCCCCGAGCAGATCGTGTTGCGCCACACCAAGTGGAGAACCACCGATGGAGGCGAGCAATCATGAGGCAGCCGCCGCTTGTCAGCACCATCGAACGCCGACTCCTGGTCAACTACCGGGTCGATCCGCAGGTCGCGGCCCGCCTGCTCCCCGCGCCGCTGCGCCCGCAACTGGTGCGCGGGTATGCCGTGGCCGGCATCTGCCTGCTGCGGCTGGGCGATGTCAGGCCCGACCGCGTTCCCCGCGCAGTTGGACTGGGCAGCGAGAACGCGGCCCACCGCTTCGCCGTCGAGTGGGATGGGCTGCACGGCGTGGAGGCCGGGGTCTACATCCCGCGCCGCGACACCGCCTCACGCCTGAACGCCTGGGCTGGAGGGCGCCTGTTTCCCGGCGAACACCACCGCGCGCACTTCCAGGTGAGCGAGACGCCCGACGAACTCAACGTCGCCTACACCACTACAGACCGCACCACTCGCGTAAACGTGGCCGTCACCGTGGTCGACGACCTGCACAGCAGCGACCTGTTCATAGACCTCGACGAGGCCTCGGACTTTTTTCGCCGCGGATCTGCCGGATACTCCGCCACCACGGCGGGCCGCCGCCTCGACGGCATGCAGCTGCAGACCGACGCCTGGAAGGTGTCGGCCTGCCAGGTACGCCATGGCACATCCACATTCTTCGACGACCCCGACCGCTTCCCAGTCGGAAGCGCGATCCTGGATTGCGCCCTTCTCATGCGCAACCTCCCTGCGCGCTGGCGACCGCTGCCGGCCATGGCCTCCGTGCCCCGCGTCCCGGACGACAGCGGCGAGGCGGCGAGTCCCGGCAGGCACGAGGCTTCAGTGTGAACTCGGCAGGCATGCACAGCGTCTGGACCTACCGGCACCCATGACAGCAAGTTCGGAAACTCGAAGCACGTGACACCTAACTCGACCAGTTGGCGCCAACACGCGCGAGCAACCTGACTCTCCAGCCCGCGTCACGCCGTGATGTCGGTGCCGACTATCTCGAAAAGTCACAGCTGAGAATCCGGGCCCGGTGGTCGTGGTGAATCACGAGCAAGGCTGGTCGATGTGGCAGAGGTGTCGTTCGAGGCAGTGGCGCCGGTTCATTCCTTCCCGTCGTACCGTGGGCAGCGGCATTTCGGGGCACCGACGGAACTCGGGCGAGCCGTAGGCAATCATTGGTGCTGCTTCATGCCACAGTGCCGCTCGACGCGGTACTGCACTAATGAAGCACTCCGATAGCTTGGAGGATTTGCGAAATTGAGACGCCGACGTTCGCCACTCCTGCGACTTTGGCCAAGGTTACGCGCGTCGCGGTGCGCGCAGTTCGGTCGGCGCTGGCCGCGTAATGCGCAGTGTCGTCAACAGCGCTTGCCAGGTGTGAAAGGAACGAGACAGGTTTGAGGGCGGCTCGGAGCGCTGCTGCTTCTGCGCCTAGCGTCCTGCTTCTGAATTTCGTTTACTAAGTTGGTCTCGTGCATCCTGGCCCGCGACCCGTCGCAGGTAGCGGGCCAGGGAGTCGAGGATCTCCTCGGCGGACTTCTTCCACATGAAGGGCTTGGGGTC
>Ga0185299_10001075_pt1 | contig 59873 bp, 52 predicted proteins | sample PaiPotPPA55metaG_FD_128002 | JGI IMG/M metagenome (GOLD analysis project Ga0185299, IMG submission 128002) | Iron sulfur acid spring bacterial and archeal communities from Banff, Canada, to study Microbial Dark Matter (Phase II) - Paint Pots PPA... ... | reverse complement strand
GTGATCAACCGATCGGGATCACCCCGGAATGAGTGATCGGCATCCCCCGGAATCACTGATCGACATCGCTCGGAATGAGTGATCGGCATCAGCCCGGAACGCTGATCGGCATCGTCCGGAATCCGCAACAGTATCGGCAAACAGCTACATCGTCGTTTTTTCGTTCAGCGACTCGACAGAGTCCTAAGAAGATTCGCTCGTAAGTTCTCCAGTTTGGTTCCGTCAGCGCCACAAGGTTTAAAGGATATTTTCACAGAGCCCTCGCAACAAGACGAATTGAGCGAGCTAACCGCCAAGCTCGACAATCTCCCCATTCGTCGAGTGGTCGTATTGCTCGATGACATGGATAGAATGCAGGCAAGTGAATTGCGAATGTTGCTGAAGATTATTCGCGCAGCCGACAGTTATCCAAAACTCTCTTTCGTTTGCGCGTTTAATAAGAAAGCTCTCGTTGATGCTCTCGTGCGACATCAAGTCACAGATCGAGTTGCCCTGAAATTCTCTACTGGGAAGCCGTTCCCGATACAGGGCGGCTTGTTCGGGGCAGTATCAGCAGATGACACTCGCGCCGGGTATGAGTATTTGGAGAAGTTCTTTCCGGTGCAGGTCCCCGTGCCAAAGCTCGACGACGCGCAGCTTTCTAAAGAATTCGACCTAAGGTTTAATGAATTTGTACAACGTCAGGGGCTATCGATGGTACCTGAAGAAACCGCTGCCTTCGATAAGGAGTTCAGCCCGTTCTGGAAAACGGTCTTTAAGCCAAAGCTCAACAACATTCGCAAAATGAATTCTTACTTTAACGCGCTTAATTCATCTTTTGTGCTCGTCAAACGTGAAGTGAATGTGATCGATTTTATGTTCGTAGAGCTACTTCGGCAGGTAGACCCCGAGATGTACGAGCAGGTTTTCAAGAACAGACCCCTATTCTATTACGCGTCATGGGACCTTCAGCGATGGGACGAGAAGCCGATGTTCTTTTCTCGCGACGACCAAAAGGAAGAAGAGTATTTTCGTTCGTCATATGATGACACTTTCAGACATTTGCACGGTGAAGACCGCGAGTACGTTCTTCGTCTTCTAGGCCGTTTGTTTCCCAGGGTTGCCAACTATCGTAAACCGGGCAGCGGTTGGGAAAGGGAACCTGACGAGGCGGAAGCAGACAAGCAGAAACGGGTTTTTCATCCCGAATACTTCATGATTTATTTTACCCTGCATGTGGAAGAAGGTTATCTCGGCACCCACGAATTCGACGAACTTATTGAAACTGTGAATCAAAAGCAGGATGCTTTCCAAGTTCAAGAGTTTTTCCGCAATTATCTGAAATCCCTGCAAGCTCTCAAGCGACACCGATTCTTTGAAAAAATGAGTCGGTTCGGTGAACGCCTTGAACAAATGCAGGCCAGAGCTTTGGTCAGGGCGGTTTCACTTGACTCAGATAAGTTGACGCCTGATGAACTCGATATTGGTGAATTTAGGACGGCAACGGTGCTAGTTTTGGCTCTCGCTAACAGATTCTGCGACTCGCAAGAAATTACCGAAGTATTGCGCGATGTCATCGCGCAATCCGCGACCGATGGCTTTGCATATAGAATTTTCCAGCTTGCCACGGATCAAAAGGAGCAAAACAATGTCTTCGAGAAATGGGACAATGTCGATACTTCGAAACTGACCTCGGCAATTCTGGGACGTTTGCAGGCGAAGTATCAAAAAGGTGGAAAGGAATCAATTTATTCGCCTGGTACTACTTGGCGTGACTGGCAGGCGCTAGTATGGTGGGGACGAGACGGTGGACAAAGAGGCGAGGACGTACGAAATTACCTGCAAGATGAATTCGAACGGCGACCAAGCAGTATCGGCAAGCACATCTTCTGGTTATGGAATAGTCTCAGCAACCTTGATGGCAAAAGAATAGTTGACGAGCTATTTCCACTGTCACAGCTTGCGGAACTAGCGAAGAAGCATGGGTCATCAGCATTCTCTTCTAATGCCGAGAGAGAAATAATCAAGGAGCTGATTCAGCAATACGGACAGACTAGAGTGAGCGGTTAACAAAGAACTAGTCTCACGGCGGAAGACCAGCGCGACATAAATCCAAGCGGAACTCAAAGGTGCAGCGACCCGAACAATTTGAGCTTTCCGAACGACAGGAAGAAGCTGAGGCTAGGCAGGCGTTCCGGTCTGGAGAACTCCAACGTCGGTTCGGCGTTAAGTCGTAGTCTGTCTGAACTGCGCTGGATTTTCGGCCAAAACTTCTCCGTTAGCACTATAAATTCCTATAAGCGCAGGATTTCCGTGCAAAAACAAAAACATAATAATCGCTGAATTCATTTAGCTCTACGAGTGTGTTTGCGCGATGAAAACGGGAAATCCTTCGGAGCTTAATGGTGGTATTCTGATGATCTCAATTTATTTAGTAATCGATGCTCGACGGGACCGCTATCGCGCCACATTAAGTAGTCGTTTCATACTTTGTGGTTAGAAATCCAACTACGCTCAAAACCGCCAGAAACAGCACGATTGCGGCGACCATTAACAGTTTTTTTGGTTCTGTTACCCTTGGCCAAAACTTTCCCGAGGAGATCATTTTCCACGTCATGCCACTGAAAAAAGAGCAATTGCTCGCCGAGGTTGAGGATTTGCTCAGAAATGTGCCTCCGATGTCCGAAATTATTGACAATCAAGCAAACGGTATCGCCTGGTTCGGTCGGTTCTCGGCTGTGATCCATGCCTGGGACTATACACGCGGTCCGGAAGTGTTTTTAGGGCAACAGCACCTCGAAAGCATGAACGCAATTGCAAATAACAATGGGTATCGGCGAATTCTGACGTTATTGAACGAGGCGCGACACGCATTGCGCATGGAAACAGTAGGGCCTCTCAGCGTACCAATCGCTCACGGCCAAGTTTTCGATTACTTTGATGAGGTTCGGCGAATCATCGAGCTGGCTAAGCAAGACTTGCTATTCGTAGACCCATATCTCGACACGGAATTTGTTTCACGTTATCTAAGTCACGTTTCGAAGGGAGTCACCGTTCGCCTTCTCGCCCGAGAAAGGCTGGCAACTCTGCTGCCAGCGGTAGATCTTTTCGCAAGGCAATCAGGTTGTACGATTCAAGTGCACTCCGCGCCCCATTTTCACGACCGTTACGTATTCGCCGACCGCAATTCGTGTTATCAATCGGGGGCGTCTTTCAAAGACGGCGCAAAATCTGCGCCCACGACACTCACTCAAATCACAGACGCGTTCCCGGCGATGTTGCAAACGTACGAAGACCTTTGGAAGAAGGCAAATATTGAGCGATGAGGTTGTTTGAAAGAGCATCAGTCGTGCAAAAAGGACAGCTTACTTATGGTCTGAATGCCGAGACTACAGTAATTTGAACTCGATTTTTCTTAGCAGATGATGCCGAGGAAGCTTTTTCTCGCGAACATACGCTTTGGAAAGCGTCGCGAGGCGTGCAGTCCATCTAGCGAATCGTAAACACTCCGAAAAATATAAGATAGCTTGCTGAGAAGGTAGGCAGGGCAGTTTCGCCCTAGCCTATCCCCTATCCCGATGGCGCGTTGACACTGCGCGGGGTGTCGTCAATACTTTGAGGACATGATTGGCCAGTTGCGCGGAAGGCTTGCCGAAAAAAGACCGAACCAGGTGCTGGTGGATGTGGGCGGCGTGGGATACGTGGTGCAGGTGCCGCTATCGACATTTGCCGCCCTAGGCGAACTGCACACCGAAGTGACACTACTAATTCATACCCACGTACGCGAAGACGCGCTATCGTTGTATGGATTTGTGTCCTCGCGTGAGAAACACCTTTTCGAAATGCTGCTTTCCGCATCCGGCGTGGGACCGAGCCTGGCGCTGAAAATTTTATCGGGTATGACCGTGGACGAATTGGTGCCTGCAATTCGCGGAAGCGATCTGGGAAGATTGACGCAGATACCGGGAGTGGGCAGAAAAACTGCCGAGCGCATGGTGGTGGAATTAAAAGACAAACTGGACGCGGTGATCGTGGAAAAGGAGAGACCGGCTGCGAGTTCGCCTGCAGGTGTGGAGGCCGATGTAGTTTCGGCGCTGGTAAACTTGGGATACGACGCGCGCGTTGCGGAAAAAACAGTTGATGAGGCGCGCAAGGAATCCGGACCAGCCAATTTTGAGAAATTACTGCGCGCTGCGTTGCAAGGGCTTAGCCAGAGCAAGGGGCGAGCCGCCAGGACTTCCTAAATGCCAGACGGAACTGCAAAACGAGTAATCGGCAAGACAGCGGAGCGCATCGTATCGGCGCAAGCGTTCGATGAAGACGCGCGTATCGAAGCCAGCGTGCGGCCTAAACGGCTGGATGAATACATCGGGCAAAAACGCGTAAAAGAAAATATTCAGATAGCCATCGAGGCGGCGCGCAGCCGCGGCGAAGCCCTCGATCATGTGCTGCTGTATGGCCCGCCGGGATTGGGGAAGACCACGCTGGCGCAGATTATCGCCAACGAGCTGCAAGTGCCGATCAAAACCAGTGCGGGGCCGCTGCTCGAGCGCAAAGGGGATTTGACGGCGATTCTTACTTCGCTGGAAACGAAAGAAGTATTTTTTCTGGACGAAATCCATCGTTTGCAACCAGCCGTGGAAGAAGTGCTGTACCCGGCGATGGAAGATTTTCGCGTCGACTTGATTATCGGGCAGGGGCCGGGCGCGCGCATCCATCCTTTTCAGTTGGGGCACTTTACCTTGATCGGCGCTACCACGCGGGCGGGATTGATTACCGCGCCGCTGCGGTCGCGGTTTGGAATCGTGCATCGGCTGGATTTTTACGAGCCGGCGGATCTGCTGATTATTATTCGGCGCTCGGCAAAAATTTTGAATATTGAGATGGATGAGGCCGGTGCGGAGGAGATCGCGCGACGCTGCCGCGGAACACCGCGCATCGCCAATCGATTGCTGCGGCGCGCGCGCGACTTCGCGGAGGTGCGCGCGGCGGGGCGCATTACCCAGGCGGTAGCGCAGGAAGCGCTGGCCATGCTTGGAGTAGATGAGCAGGGGCTTGATGAGGTGGACCGCAACCTGATGCTGGCGTTACTCGATAAATATGGAGGCGGCCCGGTGGGTGTCGGTACGCTGGCGGCCGCGCTCAGCGAAGAAGAAGACGCGATCGAAGAAATTTACGAGCCGTATCTGATGCAGATTGGGATGATCGATCGTACCCCACGCGGCAGAATGGCGACTCCACGGGCCTATGAGTATTTTGGCCGAGACCTGCCCAGGCGCCAGCCGCGGCTATTTTAATTTTTCTACCCGATCATGAGGTTGTCGCGAGGAATCCAATCTCCCCGAAGAGAATTACAACCCAACTGAGCGAAGAGATTTAAGTGCAAAAAATAGAGCCTGAAATTGTTTTCCTGTCGCTGGGATCGAATGTTGGAGACCGCGAGAAAAATCTACGCGCTGCGATCGCTGCTTTGGGCGAACTGGGTGTGAAAATAAAACAGGTTTCGTCGATCTATGAGACGGAGCCGGTGGACCTGTTAGAGCAACCGTGGTTTTTGAATTGTGTGGTGGAGGGAGAGACCCCCGTGCCGCCGCTAGAGCTACTGAAAAAGCTTAGAGAGCTTGAGAAGCGCATGGGCAGCAAAAAAATGGTGGCGCGTGGTCCAAGGTTGATTGATCTGGATATTTTGGTTTACGGCCGGCAGACAATTGATTCGCCGGAGTTGCAAGTGCCGCATCCACGCATGCATTTGCGGCGATTCGTGCTGGCTCCGCTGGCGGAAATCGCGCCAAACTTGAAGCATCCGGCTTGGGGCGGCAGCGCAGCGCAGTTGCTTGTTGCGCTTACAGATAGAAGCACCGTAAAAAAGCTTGGCGGTGATTTCCGAGCGACCAGACAATAGATGAGAACAACTCACTGGGCGAAACGTTTTCATTCCGCCCTTTGCGGATCGCTTAAAAACATTAGCTGGTGCGGTGCAGCAGCAGGCGGTGCAGCGTCATCGGTTTCGGCTCCAAGGCCTCCAGCTCGATTTGCGCTAGCCGGCCTTCGGTGATTTCGGACCAACGGTAAACACCGGGCTCACTTTCCACCTGCTCACGGCCGCGCAGTCGCCGTAGAAATTCGTCGGCATCGTCGCGGGAAGCGACTTCGCGAAGCGTGGGACGGGCCAGCGCTTCGACAGCATAACTACGAAGCAGCTTGGTCCAGTAGTGATGGAACAGATCACCGGAGGCGAAGATGTCGCTCCAGGCCACTTCTCCTCCATAGGCGACAACCACCCCGACAATATGTTCACCCTGGCTGCCCGAAGTCGCGCGAGCAAAGCGCCGCTGTATTTCATCGACGAAATCGTCGACAGAAACGCCAACTCTGCTGTGTTGATAAATTTTTGAGTAAGACTGTGTTGGAGCGCTGGCCACAACGTCAGCAAGGTCTCGTGCTTCGATGCGGGGTGCGGCACTGGGTGCCGCGGTACCGTTTGAGGTAGTTCCTTTCCGCACCGAGTCCCACACCTCGGTTTGGCTCTGGTTGACGGCGGCTTGTTCGCGAACGCTGGGATGAACCATGGTATTGGCAGCGCTGAATTGCAATCCGGAGGACCATCGTCCGTGCTCCACGCAGAAAACATCCAGCGGCAACGGATCGGAGCCGGGAGCGACGATACGATCTTTCGCGATGATGCGATCCTGTTTACCCCCGCTGACGAGTTCGCCGGCCAGAAGAACAACGGGCCGCTTCCCGCGATTGATCAAAACGAGTTGGTTCACCGACGCGCTGGCGTTGTATTGCGGCAACGAAGCACCGCGGCTGCGCGCCATGCCGTCGCTACCTTGCTCGCGAACGATCACTTCACCGCTGGAGAGTCCCTCATCCAGCGTGACGAATGCACTGGTATCCCGCGATACAGAGCTGATCACCGGAAAGATGGAAATATTTTCGTAGGTGATGGGATCGAGAAGACGCCAATCGCCTCCCGGTTTGGGTTGCGGACCGGGCGACCCTGATCCAGCCCATACGAGGGCGGCACTTCCTAACGCGCTGATTCCGAGAAGAGTGCCGGCGAGGGCACTCAGTAGCGAGCGTTGCATGTGAGACCTCCTGTGCGTGAGCGCACGGGATTAGAACGAGGCACTAGCGAAAACTTGCAGCGCGGAAATGAAAAAGGAGATTTGCGGGCGGAAGCGGCAAGAAGAAATTGCGGTGCGAAATGGGCTAGGGGTTGGGATCGCCGAGGTTGATGCGCGGTTTGTGGCGCTTGCTGGAACTGGCTTCCTGCCGTTCATATTCCGCCACTTCTTCCTCGGAGTAGGAGTAGGACTCACGCGAAGCGAACATGCTGTTATTACCCCGGCTGGCATCCTGTTTCTTTTTGCGTACTACGCCGAACTCACGGCTAACCTGGCGGAGCGGCACGGCGATGGCGTGCACTTCGAACAGCAGGTCACTCACTTTTTGAATAAAATCGTGGAAATTAAAGGGCCGCGCAACGTATGGAAGCCGCGCTTGCTCCAGCAATTGCACATATTTGATGTCAGCCATTTCCGGAACGATAAAAAGCACGCGGATGCGACCACCTTCTTCTGCCGGAACAGAAGCCAGCTCCTGCAAGGTGATAAAGGCTGCGCTCTCTGCGCCGGTGACAGCCACGTTGGCCACCACCAGGGTCCATTCGCCGTTGCGAAGTTCGTTCAAAAGTAGGTTGCTGTCGGTGACGATGAGTACTCGCCAGCCTTCGGAATCGAGCAACTGGCGAACAGCCTCGGCGTTTTCGGTGTCCTCTTCGAGAACGAGAATGGCCACCTGGCGAGGTTTTTCAGCCGTGGTTGGGGTACCACTTTGCATCCTTCGATTATAGCCGCCGGGCCAGGCGCGCTGAGTTTGCAAAAGTGCAGATGCCGCGTATCGGCCAATGAACAAAGGACTATTCTGTCGTTTAAGACTCCGAGTACGAGTGGATGCGCCGCCTAACGATTTGAATGGCGAGAAAACAGCCTCAACGATGGGCTGGCGGAGGTGCCGGAGGCGCGGTGCCGGCACTCTGCAGATGGCAGCCGGCGGCCAAGGATTTGTTGCCACCGGATTTTGGAGACCGGTCGAGACTCCCGACTTCATCCTTGATGCGCCAGACGACGGCACCGTCGGAATATTTCTGACCATCAGATTCGTCGGTCTGCTGCAAGTTGTAGGTGTGACCTCTATAGACCACACGAGCCTGTTTCGCGTGTAAGTTGACGACCACTTTCGCGTCCCGGTTGCAGGTGTACGTGAGGCGCCGCCAGGTGCGCATCATGTGCGCTGAAGGTGAAGCGCCTGCCGGAGGATTGGCAGGGGCTATGGGAGCGGTTGGAGCGCTGGGGGAATTGGGAGCCGGCTGCGATGGCGGCGGTATTGGGCCGGGATCCGGCGAGGGTTGCTGTGCTCGCAGCGGCTGGGCGATCAACAGAATAAGAGCGAAAGCGCCGTAAACGATCGACGTTCTCGTGACTGATGTTCCAGTTACCGGCGCTATCCAAATGCTGGCCATGATTTGTTCTCCCGACTTTTTACTGACCAACTACAAAGTCGGTTCCATCCACGTAACGGCGAACGCCGCTACCGTCCCAGAAAATCCGGTAGGTCACCGAGGAAGTAGCCGACATGCGACGAGTATAAAAGATTTGGATACCGTCCCGGGACCATTCGCCATGGCTGGACCACTGCTCCGGCGGTGTCAGAACGACACGACGTTTAGCGCGAATTTCATACAAGAAAATTCCGGCTGCATCGGGGGGAGCGCCAGCCGGCGCGGTGAAATACTTTGCGGAGACCAACAGTAAATCCGGATTCACGGGATTCACGCGTATCGTGTCGGAATCCGATACCCGGAAAGTGTCTCCGTAGATTTCTTTCAGCGGCACAGATTGTTGTGGCCGGTCGTCAGCGATCCAGGAAAGGCTCTGCGCGTCATCTGCGAGCACCGTGTGCATATCGCCCCAACCTTGCAGCGAATCCACACTTCCATTGTAAAGAGCCGTACCGGTTTCCGGAGTGCTGATAGGTGACGACACTACGCGCCATTTCTGATCCTGCGATTGCAGATAGGCGAAACGCGAATCGTCGGGCGACCAGAAAGCTTCCCGTACCGTACCGTGTACCAAATCTTTTGAGCGGACAGTGTCGAAATCGTAGAGCACGATGGTGCGCTCCGAGCCCATTTTGGAATCATTGCGGGTGTAGAGAAGTTTTTTGCCGTCGTGAGAAAGCGAGAGCTCGGTTCCGGCAGCAGGAATTACTTTTTTCGCTGCGCCGCGGCTGACGATAATTTTGCCGGTCGAAGTTACATAGGCTACCGCTGTGGGGGCTTTGAAGTTTGTGATGGCGGTAACCGGCGGCTTTTTCCTGTCGGTGTCGTCGTCGTCCGCGCTCTGATTGACGATTTTTGGGAAAAGCTCCGCGGCGACGCGGGCGCAGCCGCGGAATGTGCCGATCTGGCCGTGCTCCAGGACGATGCGAAACGCGTTCTTTGCGATGGTTGAAGGAGGCGTGGCGGATGTTGGGGGTTTTCCGGGTGGCGTCGGTGTCGGCTTCAGCGTGGTCTCTGGAGCATTGGGTGTTGCCGAATCGATGCACACCTCGCGCGTGAGATGAATCGTTACTTCGGCGCCGGTGGCGATATCTTTGGCGCGATAAACCCAGGACTCCGCCCCTTCCGCGCTGACACCAGCCGGCTCAAGCGCGATCGGCGGGTAGTTAGCGCGGTCAAATCGTTCCGGGCCTTTCTGGCCGATGAGCACACTCCAAACCGGATCGCTGCCGTGTCCGAGAAGGAGAATGGGGTAGTGAGTCGATTGCGGGCTCGCGGGAGCCTGCGCGGGCTTGGGTACTTGGGCGGGCTGCTGGGGTGGTCCTCCGGCTTGCTGAGCGAAGGACTGGTTGCTGTGGACGTTAGCGCAGAAAAGCAACGAGCATGTCAGGCAGAGTAAACGCAAAAACATACTCGCGGTATCCCCTCGAAATGGCGTGCGCCAATCAATGACTTAAAGGCTACGGCAGGATACTCCGCCAAGGCGAGGGAGGCAATTCGGGCGAACCGGGTAGGAACGGACGCTTTGTAAGTAAAGGGACAAAATGACGTATGCGAAGAAAAAGCGAAAATAAATGTTGACTAGGCGAATAAAAAGCGAAATACTCGGACGTGCTTCGAGGTGGGCTATGTCCCCCATGTCGTTCCCCTCGCCGGCGAGAGTTTTTGCTCGACGGCGCATCGCACCATCAATCACCGCGTCTCTCTTTCCCGATTGCCCTGACACGCAAAGCCCAAAGAATGGGATCGCAGACCCTGCCCCGGTCGCCAGCGATCCACACAACAGCAACCCGGGTACGAACGTGGCGGATTGTCCCCCGTCACCAGCGGGTTCGGCAGGCTCCCAAAACCTGTCAGAGACCGGTACCCGTGCTGCTGTTGTGGCACCCGCCAGTGGCGTAAATCCGCCGTTGGTAGGTATAGCTCGCCTCGCAGCAAAATCTCCTCCGGTGGAAACTCGCCGGGTTTCGTCTGAGCGGCCGGAATACTTTTTGTTGCCGGTTAAATCCATTCTCAACCGCTGCGATTCGCAGCGTGTGCCATTCGAATGGACCATTAATCCTTATCGTGGCTGCGAATTCGGTTGCCATTACTGCTACGCGCGCTACACACACGAGTACATGGAGCTGGACGGCGGCGAATTCGAGAAAAAAATATACGTGAAGAAAGATGCCGCGGCGCTGCTGGCCTGGGATGTTGCGCGGAAGTATTCCTATCAGTCGCAGGCCTCCGGCGGCGAGCGCCCGGACCACATCGCGATCGGAACGGCGACTGATCCTTACCAGCCGGCGGAAAAAGAATACGGCGTTACCCGAGCGTGCCTGGAGGAATTGGCGAAACGCGCGGGCCTGAGTATTTCGGTAATTACCAAGTCCAATCAAATCGTGCGCGACATTGACGTGTTCAAGCGCATAGCGGAGCGTTCGTCGCTTTCTCTGAACGTCACAATTACCACTTTGCGCCCGAGGCTGGCGCGGCTTCTGGAGCCCCGGGCGCCGCGCCCGGATTTGCGGGTTGCGGCGGTGAAGCAATTGAGCGATGCGGGATTAGCAGTGGGAGTTTCGGCATCGCCGCTCATTCCCGGAATAACTGATCGCGATGGAGATTTGGAAGCGGTCGCTACGGCGGTGCGCGCGGCCGGCGCACAATGGTTTTTCTCGAATGCGCTGTTTCTTATGCCGTCTTCAGCAAAGCAATTCCTCCCGTTCGTGCGGCAGAAGTTTCCGCGGCTGGCGAAACAATACGAGGAGTGGTACGCGAAAAATGGCTATGCGCCGGAAGAATACCGCCGCAAGGTAGCGGAGCGCGTGGCGAAAATTCGCAAGGAGCATGGATTTTCGACGCGTCCCTGGGAAGAAAGGACTAGGACGGGAGGTTGTCCGCAGATGTCGTTGTCGTGGAATGGCGGAGCAGCGAATCGGGGGTTGGAGCAGATTCAAAATTGTTCGCTAAGTAAAGCGAGTTAGCTCCGCAAGAGAAGTCGCGGTCCAGAGGTGGAAAAATCCTCAGGCCATGATGACTTTGTTCTGGAAACGGCGCGCGGCGACGATCAACAAAAATGTGCCCATGGCGAAAAGCGCGAGGCCGTCCATCCATAAATGTTGAATTCCAGCGCCGCGAAGAATAATTCCGCGCGTGATGTTAATGAAATAGCTTGCCGGAACGAAATAACTGATGACGCGAAAAAAGATGGGCATGGTTTCCCGCGGGAAAATATAGCCGGAAAAGAAAATGCTGGGCAGGATGGTTACGAATGCGAGTTGCATGGCTTCGCCCTGCGTGCCTGCTTTACTGGAAATTAAAATGCCCAGTGAAAGCGATACAAACAGGTAAGGCAGTGAGAGCAACGCCAGAAGCAGAACGCTGCCGTGGATAGGTACCTGAAAAATGAAGCGCATGCAAGTAAGAATCAAGCAAAGCTCGGTGAACCCGATGAAGAAATAGGGGAGCAGTTTTCCCAGCAGCAAACCGAACGGACGCACCGGCGTGACGAAGAGTTGCTCCAGAGTGCCGCGTTCCTTTTCGCGCACGATGGCGAAGGCGGTAAGAAAAGTGGTGACATTAAGCAGCAAAATGGCGGTGAGTCCCGGCAGCAAGAAATTTGGAGAGCGTGAGTCGGGATTGAACAGTAATTTTGGACGCATGTCCACGGCGAAGGTAGCGCGGTCGGGGAGGACGCGACGAAGCGATTCGTCGAGCCCGATGGCGGTGGTTACGTTAATGGCCTGACCGGCGACAGACGAATCAGAGCCATCGATGAGCACCAGAACCTGGGAGCTCATGTTGTGGATCAGGCGGTCAGAATAATCAACGGGAATTTTTATGCCCACGCGAGCGCGGCCGGAAATAATGGCATCGTTAAGATCGTGGTCATTGGTCACATAGTCGATGATATTGAAGGTGTCGGAATTTTTTAGGCGGTCGGTGAGTTCGCGGCTTTCGCGCCGGCCGTCGCCATTAAAAACCACGGTATGAACCTGCCGGACGTTGGTATCGATGCCGAAACCCAGCACGAACATCTGAATCAGCGGTATGAATAGTGAAAAAAACAGGGTGGCGGAATCGCGCCGCACGTGCAGCACTTCTTTGTAAAAAACGGCCCCGAAACCGCGAAAGAGATTATTCACGGGCGATCTCCAGTTGCGCCTGATGCTTGTAGGTAAGCTCGACAAAAACATCTTCAAGACTCGGTGTTAGCGGGCGGATGTCGTTTACGGTGATGTCGTTTTTCAGCAATGATGCGCGAAGGTCGGGAAGGTCGTAATGATCTTCCACCAGCGCGTGAATGGATTCGCCAAAAATTGTAGCGCTGCGAATACCTGGGATTTTGCGCGCTACTTTAAGCGCACGGGTCACTTCAGGAGTGCTGATCTCGACGCGCTTGGTGCCGGGGGGCTGCACGTCGGGAATTTTCTTTAGCTCGACGGGAGTCCCGTCGGCAATGAGCTTGCCGTAATAGATGTACGCTACGTGACTGCAGCGCTCGGCTTCATCCATGTAATGCGTCGTGACAAAAAAGGTGATGCCGTGACCTGACAATTCGAACAACAAGTCCCATAATTCGCGGCGCGCAACCGGGTCAATGCCTGCAGTAGGCTCATCGAGAAATAAAAGTTTAGGCTCATGCAGCATGGCGCAGCCCAGCGCCAAACGCTGCTTCCATCCGCCAGAGAGGCGGGCAGCGAGGCGATTCATGTACGGGCCCAATCCGTTGAGTTGGACAATCTCGTCGATACGCTGCTTCATGCGCACCGGCGGCAGGCTGTAAATGCGCCCATAAAATTGCAAATTCTCGGTGACCGTGAGGTCATCGTAGAGACTAAATTTTTGAGACATGTAGCCGATGCGCTCCCGGACCGATTCCGCGTCGGTACGCACGTCAAGACCTTCAACCCAGGCGGACCCTTCGCTAAGTGGCAACAGGCCGGTAAGCATTTTGATGACCGTGGTTTTGCCGCTGCCGTTGGGACCCAGGAAGCCGAATATTTCCCCTTTTTCGACGCGGAAACTGACGCCGTCGACAGCAACGAAGTCGCCAAAACGGCGAACCAGATTTTTTGCGTAGATGGAGGCCTCTGAGGGATGTGGTTCGTTATTGGCGGGCATAATTTTAATTCGCAGCTTTCAACTTCACATCAGCCGCCATGCCGCTGCGCACACCGCCTGTAGTGTCATTGACGCGAACTTTCACGCCGATTACTTCGTGTACCCGTTCGCTGCGGGTCTGCACGTTACGAGGAAGAAATTCGGCTTGCTGATTGATTTGCTCGACGACTCCGTTAAATGCGGCGTCGGGAAAAGAGTCGACGCGGACTTCGGCCTGCTGGCCAAGGCGCACGCGGCCAATTTCGGTTTCGGGGATGTAAATACGGATGTACACCTGATCGCGCTCCAGCAGTGTGGCAACCGGCGTATTGGGCGCAATGAGATCTCCCGGTCGGACGTCCAGCACTTCCACCGTTGCATCGGCCGGGGAAACGACCTGCGCTTCGCGCGCACGCGCGGCGTCGTAGTTATAAGCAGCTTTCGCTAGGTCAATATCTTCAGCACGGCTGCCGTTTTCGAACTTTTCCTCGGTTGCCAGGGCCGCGCGATAGCGCGCTTCCGCGGAAGCAATTTCTTCCGAACGGTAACCACGTTGAAGCTGAGCCAATTTTTGTTGCGCGTTTTTCTGCTGCGCGGCGGCCACTTTCCAAGCGGCTTCCGCGGCATCGCGTTGCTGGCGCGAGACCAGATCTTTTTTCGCTAGAGCGTCATAGCGGTCGAAATCATTGTGGGTGCGAACTTCTTCTGCGTTGGCGCGATCGAGGTCCGATTGAGCCGCGGCGATATCTTCGCTGCGATAGCCGTTCTTGCGTTGCTCGTAATCGGCTTTGGCCTCGGCAGTGGCGGCGCGAGCCTGGGCAATATCTTCCGGACGCGAACCAGCGTGAGCTTTTTCCCACGCGGCTCGTGACTGCCCGAGAGCGGCTTGCAATTCCTTGTCGTCAAAGGTAATCAGAATCTGGCCCGCTTTTACGTAATCGCCCTCGCGGACGAGCACTTTGGCGATGCGCCCTCCGACTTTGGAACCAACGCGGATATCGCGCGCTTCCACGGTGCCGGATCCTTGCAAGGTGGAATCGTTGCGTCCGTGAAACCAGCGAGCAGATACCACCGCCGCAGTTACCAGAATGATCAGCACGATTAGAATCACACTATTCTTACGACTCATGTCGCGCCTCTTGCTGGACCGCAGGAACAGCCCGTGCCATACCGTCCCGCGGCGACAAGCCCTGCCAAAGCACATCGAACGCGGTGCGAATGCGGGCGGATAACGAATCGTCCCCATACAGGGACCAGATCAACAGGGTCCCGAAAACCGTTTGACGAAAGACGTGAGCAATATCACCGGCCGGGAGATCCCTGCGCAGCTCGCCGCGCCGCTGGCCAATTTCCACAAACTCGGTGAGCAATTGATGCCCTCGAGTCTGGTTGATGCGCATACCGTCGCGCACGGGAGTGCTCGACAAATTGGCTAGCAGGAGGACACGCATGAGCGACGGATTGCGACCAGGCTCTTCGGTCATGCGCACGGCAAGAGTGCTAAGGAATTGCGGAACCGGTTCGTTGGTAGTGCGAAGATTGTCGATGATGGATTCGAGCTTGCTGAGTTGCATTTCAGCGAATGCCAGTAAAATGTGATCTTTGCTGGGAAAGTAATTGAAAAACGTGCCTTTGCCGACATCGGCGGCGTTGGTGATGTCTGCGACGGTGGTGTCTGCGAAGCCGTGTTTGGCGAAAAGATCGAGAGCCGCACGAAATAGGCGTTCCCGGGTCTGCGAAGAACGCCTCTGCCGGCGGTCCGGAGAAGAAGTTGTGAATGAAGCGTGCATAATGACCATTGACCATATATGACTATAAGTCATATATGATTATACGGCAAGCATTTTTCCAGGTCAATTTCTATGACCTACTAGGCAGAAAAGACTCCCAAGCCGTTGATGGCTTGGGAGTTCCCTTGTTAGCGAAACTGGTTTTTTTGAAGGGCCTAGAATGCGCGCTCTTTGCCCACGCCAGTAACTAATCTTCGCGCAGGGACCGTGGGTCGGAAGTGTTTTTTGGGCTGCGGCGGTCGAGATAAGAAATCAGACGCTGGGCTGCCTTCGGTGTTTTTGCGCCATGACCGAAAACGATGTCATGAGCCTCGATACCTTTTCCATAGAGCTCCTCATTGGCATCGCTGTCCGGCCGCAGGCTCGCTCCTGCCAGCGAAACTCCGGCAAACAGCCCTCGCGAACGTGAATAGCTGAGAACTTCGGCGCGCAGAGCTGCGTCCGTGGAAGCTTCGGCCGTGCGTCCCTTGGGCCCAGCCGCAACGGAAGCGTCCGCACCCAATTTTACTTTGTTCTTGAGCATGGAATGAGCGCCACGGGGATTCGTCACCAACAAGACGAAGTCGGTGGCCTGCCCACCAATCTGAAACCCCACGCTCCCGGCTTCCATAACCATCATGGATGGAGCGCTCCACGGGCCGCTGTAATGCTCGCCGGTACGGCAAGTCATCGCGCCACGGCCATAACTGCCGCCCACGACAAAGGCAGCTTTGAGGACGGACGGAAAAACAATGATGCACTCGGCCTTGTCGATCAGGTCTTGTGGGATGTCTTCGGGAATATCCATAATTTCCCGCAGCACCGTGCCGCAATTCTGGAGCCGCTGCGTTACTTTGCTATCGGCGCCAGACACCGGCAGCGCGAGTGTGGCCACAGCCAACAACGAAAGCATTCGCTTCATTTTGAATTCACCTCGGTTTCGATTTTTGACGCAATAATTGGAAAAACGGTTAACGTGGACGCGACCAGCGGACGTTCCGTTCTCAGACCCAAGTGTGCATCGCCAATGATGAGCGAGCGCTCTAAGGGGAGTGATCCGCGGCGCTTCGACTATACTTTCGTTGACCGTAATTTACCAGCAGGGAGCGGCATGAGTATCGGGCGAGTTAGTTTGCAATACGCTGCAGCGATCTGGACGTTTGTGTTTTGTAGTTTGTTTTTGAATCCGCCCGCAGCGCTGGCGCAAAAGAAAAAAAACCGCTACAGCGGGAGCGCTACCGGTGCGGCGGGCGCAACATCGCGCTTTGCGAAGAGAGTAGACGCACTGTTGGGAGCAGAGCCTAACAGTAAGGGCGCGTGGGGCTTGTTGATTGCCGATGCGGAAACGGGCCAAACGCTGTACGAGCAGAATGCAGCGAAGTATTTTCTGCCGGCATCAAATATGAAACTGTTTACGACCGCGCTGGCGCTGGACAAACTTGGCCCTGAATTTCGGTTTCATACCACCCTGGAAAGCACAGGAGTTGTTTCGCCAGAGGGCGAGTTGAGCGCAGACTTAGTGCTGGTGGGCCGGGGCGATCCCAATCTTTCGAATCGCAAATTCCCATTTAATTTGAAAGAAGAATTCGATGGGCCGCCGGAAAGAGGCCTGGCGCAGCTTGCCGACGCTTTAGTGGCCAAGGGCGTAAAGAAAATGTCCGGGGATGTGATCGGCGATGACAGTTACTTTCCAAGGGAGCGGTATCCCAACGGTTGGGAAATTGACGACATGGTCTGGGAATACGGAGCGGCAATTTCGGCGCTGGTGGTGAATGACAACACCGCGACGGTGACGCTTACGCCTGGACAGGTCGCAGGGGCCGCTGTGCAAGTCATGATAGCGCCGCGCACTCAGGATTTTGTGGTGGATAACCAGGTAACGACCAGCGCCGCCAATGTCAAAGCTGATTTGACCTTGACGCGTGAGTCTGGCGCGCACTTGGTGATTGTGCGCGGAACGTTGCCGGAAAAAAGCGGCCCGCGAAAATTGGTGCTGGCCATTGAAGAGCCCGCGCTGCATGCGGCCACACTATTGAAGACGTTGCTGGAGCAACGCGGTGTGGAAATTGGCGGTGGAGTGCGAGCACGCCACGAGGCAGTTATCGTTGAGGGGATCACGCCGACGGTGTTGGCGGAACATGTCTCGATACCGTTAAGCGATTCCGTGAAGCTGGTGAACAAAATTAGTCAAAATTTGCATACCGAAGTGCTGCTGCGGACGGCCATGCGGCAAGCAGGCACTTGGAATACTTTCGATGACGTCGCGAAATTTGCGGCGGACTACTACGCCCAGATCGGAATTGCTTCCCAGGACATGATCCAGACCGACGGCTCCGGATTATCGCGCCACAACATGGTGACTCCACGAGCGATGCTTGCCTTGTTGCGGTACGCGCAAACGCGGCCGTGGTTTGAAAGTTTTTTTGCGTCGTTACCGGTGGCCGGCGTTGACGGGACGCTGGAAGAGCGCATGAAAAATACGCCCGCAGCCGGAAGAGTGCATGCCAAGACCGGATCGGTGGAGCACGTTAGAACCATGTCGGGATTCGCGGATACCGCCGGTGGGCGGAGACTGGCGTTTTCTTTTATGAGCAACAATGAATACGGGAAGAATCATGAGACCACGGATGCGATGAACGGACTGTGCCTGGCAATGATCGAAGAATTTAATACCGTGCCCGCCAAACGCTCCCGCGAACACAAGCAGCCGCAATAAGCAGCAGGGGAAATGAAGAAGGAAATGATTGTCAGCGTGTTTGGGAGTTCGCGGCCGCGCGAAAATGATGCTGAGTATGCGGAGGCGCGTGAGCTGGGGCGCGTGCTCGCGAAAAAAGGCTTTGCAATATGCACAGGTGCGTACGGCGGGACCATGGAAGCGGTATCGCGAGGCGCGAAAGAGGCTGGCGGCAAGACGTACGGGGTGACCGCGGAATTTTTTGCGGCGGCCAAAGCCAACGCGTGGGTGGACGTGGAAGTGCGCGTGAAAACCTGGCAGGAAAGATTGTTCGAGATTATTCGTTTAGGGGATGGGTTTGTGGCTTGCAAGGGCGGCACAGGAACTTTGGCGGAATTGGCGGTGACCTGGGAAATGATGAACAAGTCGGTGATACCGTCGAAACCGTTTGTGGCGCTGGGGGAATTTTGGGGGCCGATTTTAAATTGCGTGCGAGCAGTAGAAATAGGGCAGGAAAATCCCTGGACAGAATCGCGGGCGCAGATTTTGAGGACTGTGGCGACCCCGGAAGAGGCCGCGGAGTTTTTGTGGAATAGTTTAGAAGAGGGAATGTAAACGAGAAATGTCTCGCACGGCACTGGATGTATTGGAATTCGATAAGCTGCTGGAGTTGATACGGCAGAGAACGACTTGTGCACCGGGCCTAAGATTTGTGGATGGCTTGCAGCCTGGAATGGATCGCGTCGCGATTAGCTCGGCGTTTGCGTTGATTCGCGAAGGGCGGGAATGGTTGCGAGCTGCCCGCGAGTTGGGATTTGGAGCGCTGGCCGATCCACAAAACTGGCTCGAGCGGATTGAGGGGCCGGGGATGGTTCTGGAGGCTCGCGAATTTTTGGATGCGGCGACTTTGCTGGAGACCTCCGGATGGTTGCGCCAGCAATTTCGTCAAGAAGAGACAAAATTCCCGCTACTGACGGCGCGTGCTGTTGCGCTGAGCGAGTTCAAAGATTTGCTGACGGTCATTCACAGAAGCGTGCTGCCCAATGGCGAGATCAGCGCCGACGCTTCACCCGCGCTTCGCAGAATACGCGCGAGTATCACGCAGACCCGCGACGCCATCCAGAGAACACTGAAGCATATTCTGCGCACCAAGAATGCCGAGGCCGGCGAAGACTACGTCACTTTGCGCAATGACCGCTTCGTGATTCCCTTGCGCGCGGAGAATCGCCGCAGCGTGCCGGGAATAGTTCACGGCGCGAGTGCCACCGGACAGACAATCTTCATGGAGCCGCTGGAGACAGTTGAAACCAATAACCAGCTGGTGCAACTGCGGGAAGACGAAGCTGCGGAGATTGTACGCATATTGCGCGAACTCACGGAAAAACTGCAGCGCGTGCGAGAGCCGTTAGTGCTGGCGGCGAAAACCATTGCGGAATTGGACAGCGTGTTTGCGCGGGCCCGGTTTGCTCAGGAGTTTGATGCCGCGATACCGGAATTTTCGGAAGCCAACGAACTGCGGCTCGAAGCGGCACGCCATCCGGTGCTCGAGAACAAGCTGCGCAAAGAAGGCCGCGTGGTCGTGCCGATGACTTTGGCGCTTGGTGGTGAAGAGCGCGTGCTGGTGATCAGCGGACCGAACACCGGCGGGAAAACGGTTGCGCTGAAAACCACCGGCATCGCAGCGCTCTCCGCGCAATCAGGGATTCCGGTGGCGGCGAGGCGCGCAGTGCTTCCGTTTTTTGACCGTGTGCTGGTGGACATCGGAGACGAGCAATCCATCGCCGCAGATCTTTCTACTTTTTCGGCGCACATGTTGAATCTGAAAGCGACGCTAGAGGCCGCGACGCCCGAGTCCCTGGTATTAGTCGATGAGATGGGAACGGGCACTGCGCCTGAGGAAGGCGCTGCGCTGGCGGTGGCGCTTCTCGATGAATTTCGGGCAAAAAATTGCATTGTGCTGGCCACCACACACCATGACCGGCTGAAAACGTACGCATCGACGACGCCGGGAGTTGTAAATGCTGCAGTCGAGTTTGACGACGTGAACCTTAGACCGACGTACCGGCTGATGGTCGGTGTGCCGGGGGGTTCTAGCGGGATTGCGATTGCGCGAAGGTTGGGAATCGCTGAGCCAATCATCTCTCGCGCACGCGCCTTGATGGCTCCGGAAGCGCTCGAAGCCGCGGACTTGATCGCTTACCTGCATCGTAGCCGGGACGAACTGGATCGCATGCAGCAGCAGATGACCGCGGAACGGCATGCACTGGAAGAAGAACGCAAGAAATTGCGCGATGAATGGGTGGGGCGGCAGCAAAGGCGCATCCGAGAGCTGGAAGAACAATTCGCGGAGATGCAAAAACGCTTCGACGAGAATATCGCGCGCGTCGTGGAAGCGGTGAAAGAGAAAGAATTGCGCGGGTCACTCGAAAAGTTCGCGCGGCGCAAAGGGCAGGATGTGCGAGGCGAAGCTCGCGAAGAGCTGAATGCTGCGGTGGTGCAGACTATTTCGGAGTCGCAACAGGATCTTGGCGCGCCCGCGATTGGGAAAGAAAACCTCACTCAAGCCCAATTGCAGCTGGGAGCGCGGATTCATGTGCGCGGATTCAGCAAACCGGTGGTTTTGCGGCGCATTGAAGGAAATTCGGCAGAAATTGAAGCCGGACCGTTGCGCATGAAAGTAGGACTCGACGAAATTACTGGCGTGGAAGGCCCGAGCAATTCGGGCGGCGCGCGACCGGCCAAAGGCGGTATTACGGTACGCGCGCAAAATAGAGATGAAGGAACCGGCGGCGAAATTAATCTGATCGGCTGCACGGTTGAAGAAGCCACGGAGCGCGTGGACAAATTCCTGGACGAAGCCGCGCTGTCAAATCGCGCACGCGTGCGAATCATTCACGGGCATGGCACGGGAGCGTTGCGTAAAGGACTGGCGCAGTTTCTTTCGAAGCATCCTTTGGTGGGTAGTCAATCCTTCGAACCCGAAGAGCGCGGCGGTAAGGCAGTCACCATCGTGGAGTTGAGAGCATAAATGGCGGAAGCGGGATCGTTCGCGGAGCGCGTGAAGCAGCAGGCGGACATTGTCCGGGTCATCGGCGAGTATGTGCGTCTGAAGAAGAGTGGGCAAAATTTTACGGGACTGTGTCCTTTCCATGCGGAGAAATCTCCTTCGTTTGCTGTGCATCCCACCAAACAGATTTACCACTGCTTCGGCTGCGGGGTCGGCGGAGACGTTTTCAAATTTGTGATGGAGCTGGACAAAGTTGCCTTTCCGGAAGCGCTACGCATCGTCGCGGAAAAATGCGGCATCGCCATTCCGCGTCCGAAGGCCAGCTCACCTGAAGAACGCAAGGAAAATCAGCAACGCACTTTGCTGGTGGAAATGCACCGCGAAGCGCAGATATTTTTTGTACAGCAATTGGGCGGAACGCTGGAAGGTAAAGCGGCGCGAGCATACCTCGAGGATCGCGGCATGGATCAAGATGCCATCGCCCGCTTTGGGATTGGCTACGCGCCCAGCGGTGGCGACGCGCTGCTGCGGTTTCTGAAGCCAAAATATAAAGAGCCGCTGCTGGTTGAATCGGGGCTGGTATCGCGCGATCAAAGCGGCGGCGCCAGAATGTACGACCGCTTCCGCAGGAGAATCACCTTCCCGATCGCCAATGACTCAGGGAAAATTGTGGCCTTTGGATGCCGCGCGCTGGGCGACGACCAGCCGAAATATTTGAATTCCCCGGAAACTCCCATTTATTCGAAGAGCAACGTTTTATATCACCTGGACCGAGCCAAGGAAGCCTTGCGGCGAGCCGATTTCGCGGTGCTGGTGGAAGGCTACATGGATGCGATCGCCGTGGCGCGCGCGGGCATCAGTAATGTAGTAGCCAGCTGCGGCACAAGTTTAGCGGAGCCGCAGATCAAACTTCTGTCGCGATTCACCAAGCGCGTGATCGTCAACTATGACCCCGACACCGCTGGGCAACTCGCCACCGAACGCTCCATTTCTTTACTGCTCGAAAACGATTTTGAAGTGCGGGTGCTGGCGCTGCCGACGATGAATTTAACTGCCGGTGATGGCGCCAAGTATTCGAAAAACGCTGATCCTGACCTTTATATTCGCGAAATGGGCGTCGAGGCTTACACCAAATTATTAAAGGATGCGCCGCCGTATGTGGACTATTTGATCGGGCGTGCGCGGCACATGGACCTTTCGAGCGGCGAAGGAAAATTACGCGCGGTGAATTTTCTTTTGCCTTACGTGCAGAAAATTCCAAATCGCCTGTTGCGGTCGGAGTGGGCCACACGTATCGCGCAACAATTGCGGCTCGAAGAGCCGGTGTTGCGGGCGGCATTGAGCAAAGCCGCCGCGGAAAGACGCAGCGGTTTAAAAGTCGCCCCGGAACTGGTGGGCCGCGCGGCCAAGCCGGTCGAGCGGCGGTTGATCCGCATGCTGGCGGAAGCCGACAGCTTTCGGCGTGAACTGGCCCAGCGGCTGAGCGCTGCGGAGTTGTGCACCGGTCTCGAGACGGAAAAGGTGTTTACCGCGCTGATCGCGGCAAATCTGGCGGGCAGCACGATGGAACCAACCGAGATTGCCGCCGGCCTGGAAGAACGCGACCGGCGCATGCTGTTCGAGATACTTTTCGAGGAGTCCAGCGGACTCACCTGGGAAGAAGCGGAAAGCTGCCTCGAATCGCTGCAAAACCGACAAACGGAGCGAGCTTTAGCGGACTTGCAACGAAGTATTGAGGCCAATCCGGCTTCTCCGGAGATGCGCACGTTGCTCTCGAAAAAGCAGGAATTGATGAGGCGGTTGGCTGCCGGACGTTGACAAGGCGGTGACAAGGCGGTGACAAGGCGGTGACCAATTGAGGGCTTGCCGGCAATATTCCTTGGAAGCCATGGTGCTGACGAGATATTCTACGATTTCCAACGATTAATAGATTGACGGAGCTAGAGTTAAATGTGTAGCGTAGTAGAGCTTCGCGCGTAACTGTTTGGCTCTTAAATGCATCTTATAGATGTATTTACAGGCGCAGCAGGTTTTCATTGTGCGGGAAATTGGGCAACGCACACGATTCAGCGGCAAGCAAGTGTTACGGCGCGGTGGCATTCACGAACAATTCGATTGAAATTCAGGGGCGTGCGCCGGAGCTTGCGTCAAGCTTACCTGGCCAGATTTTACAAAGAAATTACAAAATTTAGGGTTCCGATACCGCGGGAGGTATTCGTGGCTGTAGCAGGTCTTGAAGAAAAATATGATGCGGTACGCCAGCTTATTGCGGTAGGCAAAGAGCGCGGGTACTTGTTGTACGACGAAGTGAATGATTCGCTTCCGGCCGAAGTGCATTCTTCGGAAGAGATAGACGATCTTCTGACGACGTTCGAACGCAATGGCATTGAAATTTACGAAGATGCGGCGTCGGCCAAAGCGGCGCGCGCCGTAGAAGTGTCCGCTGAACCTGGCGCCGACCACGATGTTGTGGTGGTAGAGAAAGAAGGAGGTCACAGCGAAGACGGCGACCTCGATCTGACTCCTGGGTCGCTCGAGAAGACCAACGATCCGGTGCGCATGTACCTGCGTGAAATGGGTACCGTGCCATTGTTGACGCGCGAAGGCGAAGTGACCATCGCCAAACGCATTGAGCGCGGTCAACTGGTGGTGATGAAGTCGATCACCCGTTCGCCGATCGTGATTAAGGAATTGATCGCTGTTGGCGAAGATCTGCGCAAAGGCGCGCGCTCCATCAAAGAAATCGTCGTGTTTGACGACGAAGAACTCACCGAAGAGAAAATCGCTAACAAAACCAAGCAGACCCTGAAGTACATCGACAAGATTGCCAAGTTGTACGAACAGGCGTTGAAACAGGCGGTGAAGCTCGACAACACCGCGAAAGCCAAGAAGAAGCCGTATATTCGCGCCAAGTGGGAAGTGGCGCGCACCCGCGTGGAAATTTCCGTGGCCATCCGCGCCATCGTTTTTAATCCCTTTGAAAAGAAGCGGCTGATCGACAAGATGCGTGGCACCGTCGAGCGACTGCAGTCTCTGGAGCGTGAGGCTGGCCGGCTGGAGCGGCGCGCGGATGTGGCGAAAGGCGACGTCGCTTTCGAAGCGCGCAAGGAATTGCGCAACCGGCGCGGCGAGCTGAAGGATATTGAAGACGCCAGCGAAGTCGGCCTGACGGAACTGAAGCGCACGCTCACCTTCATCCATCGCGGTGAAGCGGAAGCCGACCAGGCAAAAAAAGAATTGATTGAAGCTAACCTTCGCTTGGTAGTTTCGATTGCGAAAAAATATACCAACCGCGGACTGCAATTTCTGGACCTGATTCAGGAAGGCAACATTGGGTTGATGAAAGCCGTAGATAAATTTGAGTGGCGCCGCGGCTACAAATTTTCGACCTACGCGACATGGTGGATTCGCCAGGCCATTACCCGAGCCATCGCTGACCAGGCGCGCACCATCCGCATTCCGGTGCACATGATCGAAACGATCAACAAGCTGGTACGCACCAGCAGGCAATTGGTGCAGGAACTGGGACGCGAACCGACCAGCGAAGAAATCGCCAAGCGCATGGACATTCCGGTTTCCAAGGTGCGCAAGATTTTGAAGATTGCGCAGGAGCCCATTTCGCTCGAGACCCCGATTGGAGAAGAAGAGGATTCGCATCTCGGCGATTTCATCGAAGACAAGGCGGTAGTTTCACCGTCGGACGCAGTTATCAACCTGAATTTGAAAGAACAGACTTCTTCGGTGTTGAAGACCCTCACGCCGCGCGAAGAGAAAGTCATCAAGATGCGCTTTGGGCTGGATGATGGCAGCGAGCATACACTTGAGGAAGTCGGACAGTCGTTCGCTGTCACGCGCGAACGCATTCGGCAGATCGAGGCCAAGGCGTTGCGTAAGTTGCGGCACCCTTCGCGTTCGCGGAAGCTGCGAGCGTTTTTGGAAGGGCCTTCGAGAGATTATCTTTAGAAGTAGCGAATGAATAAACGCCTCCGACATCGGGGGCGTTTTTTTGTTTGAAGCGCTCAAGTTAAAAGTCACGTACGAAATTATTCGGTATGACCGCCGGCGCGTACTTGTTCGGAAGTTAAGCCATACAGCGGCGGCGTGGGCACGCCAAGCAAACCGAGATAAATATAGATTTGGCCGCGGTGATGCACTTCGTGTTCGACCATGGACCGCAGCCATTTGGAAGTTTGAATTCCTGCGGCACCAGGCCCCTTGCATTTGCGTTTTAGATCTTCATCAGTCAGCTTGGCAAAAATCGTCAACGACTCGGCGTGCAGACGCTTCATCAACTCGATCACACTATCGTAATCGGCCGCTAATTCGGCTCCATGGCTTGTGTAGCGGCTGTCGCGATTTTGCACATTTTCCGCGAACATATAGCGCTCGGTGACGGCGATGTGGCGCAAAAGATCGCCCAGAGTAAATTTTTCCGGCGCATAGGTCCAAGCAATTTTGTCCGGCGGAATGCAGCCGGCCACGCGCATGGTGCGTTCGCGGACATTGTCGAAATATTTTAGAAACGGAGCGATGGTGGTGATTTCCATAGTGACCTCAGCGACAAAACGACCTCAGCAACATAGTAGTGACCTCAATAACAATTCCGTCAAATCCCAGCGCAATCCGAATCGCCGGATTTCTAGGATTCCGCCGCCACTCTGAGCAGTTGCCGCGCGTGAAAGGCAGTAAGTGTGGCGCCCGCATAAAGCAATGCCAGCAAAGTGTAGCCCGCGATGACACCCATTTTTTCCGAGATCCATCCGAGGGCCACGCACATCGCCAGTTGTACCGCGGTGGTTACGATGGCCATGGCGGACTGCGTGCGACCCATAAAATGGCGCGGAACGATGGACATGAGCGCGGACTGCGCCACCACCCCGCCAAGCGCGCGAAAAAATCCGAACAATCCTTGCAATAGTGACGCGGCTAAAAGAAACGCGACGAATGGAGCAGCCATGTGTCCCAGCGCCAGTCCCGCAAATGCCGCGACATACAAGGCAAGCCGCACCTCTTCGCGCAATTGCGTGGCAATCAATCCGCCAGCAATCGCTCCCGCCGCCCATCCGGATTCGAGATAGCCCAAACCGCGCGCGCCGGCGTGAAGAACATCACTGATGAGCGCCACGACCACCACGTTGGCGCTGACGACTCCGGCCATCAGGATGGAATGTGTGATTCCTAAGGCGCGCACCAGCTTCTGCTCTTTGAGGTATTGAAAACCTTCGCGGAGATCAGCGTACATCGCTAGCGAAATTCCGGCTTCGGCCACTTCCGGGTTTTCTCCGGTGGACAACGCTTCAGCAGTGGCTTCGGTGGCCTCGGAATATTCGCGATATTTTTGATGCTCGCGCGGCGACACATAGCCGCGGCGCACTTTGTACAAACAATAGGCGGAAACAAAGTAGGTCAACCCATCGATCGCTAGGATTCCGCCGATGCCCGCGCGATCGTATGTAAAACCCACGAAGGCTCCCGCGATGAGCAGCCCGCTCTGCACCCCGATGAGCACGGCGGCATTGGCGGCAGTGAATTGGCTCGGCGGAATCACTTCCTGCACCAGCGCATTAACGGTGGCCCAATACATCGCGGAGGCGACGCCGGTAACGAGAGTCATCAGGTACAAATGCCAAAGCGCAAGATGACCGTGCCAGGCGGTGTATGCTGTCGCCAATACTGTTACGCCGCGTGCCAGGTCGAGGGCTACGCCAAGGTAACGGCGATCGAAGCGATCAATCAGCACGCCGCCGATAAATGGGATGAACAAGCCGGGCAACGTGACGACAATAACTTGCAGGCTAACTTTTACGGTGGAATGCGTTGCGGCCATGATGTACCAGCTCACGCCGGCAAAATTCATGCCGCCGCCGAACAGGGAAATGAACATGGCGGTGAAGAAGTAGCGGAAGCCGCGTTGGGCCCAGATGAGCGTCCAATCAGTGCGGTTGGTGATTGCCGTGGCCATCGGAATAATTAGTTTACTATTGCGCCGATTCGGGCAGCGTGAAAGCTGCGCGTTACGTGAATTAAAAATTTTTGGATATCGATTCTTGACCGCTCCTGCGGATGGGAAGGAGATTTATGGGCAACCAAGTGAAGTGCCTGGTGCGCTTCGGCAAACAGGAATCGCACGGCAAAGCGCTATTGGAGACGAGCGAAATAATTTTTCGCGGTGATTTCCGGTTGAAGATTCCGGTCGCGACGATTCTGTCCGCCAAAGTCGTGGGCAATGAATTACAGCTGCAGACGGCAGAGGGTGTGGCGATATTTGAGCTGGGTGCCTCGACCGCTCAGAAATGGTGTGAAAAGATTCTGCATCCGACAACCAGGATCGAAAAACTTGGTATCAAGCCGGGAACGAAAGTCTCGTTGGTCGGTTTCGAAGATCAGGATGAAGATTTTCTGAAGGAGCTACAAAAGACAGAAGCGGTAATGACCGCTGCAAAAAATGGCCTGCCTAAAGAGTGCGATTGTATTTTGTTGCGGACGGACACGAAACAGCAGCTCGTACAAGTTGCGAAAATTGCCAGAAAGATGCTCGGTGCTGTGGCGCTGTGGATTATCTACCCAAAGGGACAGAAGCATATTACGGAGGGCGACGTTTTTGCGGCTGGGCATAAGGCAGGGCTGACCGATATTAAGGTTGTCGGCTTTTCGGTCACGCACACGGCGCTAAAGTTCGTCATCCCGATTAACAAACGCTAGCCCTTTCCGTAGCAACAAAATACGTGAACTGACAAAGAGTGGAAATGACGCGAAGTTTTTGTGTTCCGCGATTGGATTTTCGTGTCTATGATGACGCGAGGGTGGATGGTTTCAAAGGATGACTGAATTGCTTGATGTTCGCGGGCTTACTGTGGATTTGCCCACCGCGCGAGGGTGGGTACGTCCCGTGAACGAGGTGTCTCTGCGTATCGACGCAGGGGAATCCCTGGGCCTGGTTGGCGAATCGGGCAGCGGCAAAACCATGATGGCGCTATCCCTGATGGGATTGTTGCCGCCGGGAGCGCGAGTCAGTGGCGCGGCCATCCTTTCGCCAGCCAATTCGGCGCCAGAAAACCTGGCGGAGTTAGATGAAGCACGTTGGCAACGATTGCGTGGCCTCGACGTAGCAATGATTTTCCAGGAACCAATGACCTCGCTGAATCCTGTGATGCGCGTTGGAGATCAGATTGCCGAAGCCATTGCGGCGCACTTCCCGGACACAAATAAAGAGAGGATTAATTATTGGGTGCTGGAAGCCCTACGGCTCGCGGCTGTGCCGGAGCCGTCGGTCCGCTCCGGACAATTTCCGCACCAACTATCGGGCGGGTTACGGCAAAGAGTGATGATTGCCATGGCCATCGCCGCAGGGGTGAGCGATTCCGAAGAGGACCCGACGCCGCTGGAATTTCGCAAGCCCAGGACGCCACTCACCAAGCCGCGATTATTGATTGCTGACGAGCCTACCACCGCGCTGGATGTAACGGTGCAAAAGCAAATTCTCGAACTGCTGGACGGGCTGCGGCGCAGAATTGGTCTCGGCTTGTTATTTATCACTCACGACTTGGGAGTGGTGGCACGAGTGGCCGACCGCGTGGCGGTAATGTACGCCGGCCGCATCGTGGAACAAGGCCGCGTGGGCGATGTGCTTCGCACGCCGCGCCACCCGTACACGCAAGGACTGATAGCGGCATCACCGACGTTGGAACGCGGCAGGCTTTCGCCAATTCCCGGAATTGTGCCGCAGCTCAGCGAGCTTCCGCCGGGTTGTTCTTTCGAACCGCGTTGTCCGGTGCGACTGCCTGAATGCCGCCTGGCGGTGCCGCAGTTGCGCGACGCGGGACATAATCACGCGGCGCGCTGCATCCTGGTCGGAAATGCAAATGAAGTTGCGCTGAAGCACTAGCGTTAAATCGGTGATGGGAGAGTTTTATTTCCAGCTTTCTTACCGTCCGAGGACTGTCGAAGAAATATAACCGCAGCGGAGGCCCGTTCAAGCGCGCTTCCGTGCAGGAACAGTTTATTGCGGTGGATCATGTCAGCTTCGAGGTGACTCAAGGCGAAACGTTTGCAGTCGTAGGCGAAAGCGGCTGCGGCAAGACTACTCTGGCGCGCATGCTTTTGCGGTTGATAGAGCCGGACAGCGGAGAAATCATTTTTGCCGGACGCGATCTGCTTGCGCTGTCGGCCACGGAGCTGCGGGCACAGCGGCGCGAGATGCAGATGATCTTCCAGGATCCGTTTGCTTCGCTCGATCCGCGCATGCGTGTGGGAGAAATAGTCGGCGAGCCGCTGGCCGTCCACGAGCCGAAGCTTTCCAAAACTGAGCGAGATTCGCGCACGTTGGCAATTCTGGAGCGGGTGGGACTACGCGCGGACGCGCTACGCCGCTACCCGCACGAGTTTTCGGGCGGCCAGCGGCAAAGAATAGGAATTGCACGCGCGCTGATTCTGCGGCCCAAGCTAATCGTGGCCGACGAGCCGGTTTCCGCGCTGGACGTTTCCGTGGGCGCGCAAGTGTTGCTGCTATTACGAGAATTGCAGTCGGAATTTAACCTTACCTATGTTTTTATTTCCCACAGCCTGCCGGTCGTGGCGCAGCTCGCAACGCGCATTGCGGTGATCCGCGGCGGGAAATTCGTCGAGGTAGGCGAGCCGGAACAGATTTTGCATCAGCCGGCGCACGAGTACACCCGCGAATTGCTGTCCGCCGTGCCGGCTCTCCCAGTAGCTTAAATTTTTGATCTGCTGTAATTTACTTGCACTTTTCGGCGTATTGTCTACATCGGCTAGGTTTAGGCAACTTTCTTTGCGCGCCTGAACGCTTGGCGTAGTTCGTTCAAGTCCTCTTGGCGCTGCATCGCACGAGGAGATTCATGTCTACCAACCCAGTAGCAGTCCCTGGAAGCCAGCCCGCGGGCCAGCCTGAAACCGGCGCGTTGGGTCGCATGATTGGAGTAATCGTTAGTCCCACGAGGACATTGGGGGAGATCGCGCGGCGCCCCACGTGGGTGGTGCCATTCATAACCCTTTGCGTACTTAGCATTGTCGTCTCCGGACTGCTCGCCCAGAAAACGGACTGGCGCAGTTTCTTTGAGCGACAAATGAGCAAAAATGCGCGACTCGATCAAATGCCGCAGGACCAAAAAGACCGCATGCTGGAAAATCAGGTCAAGTACGCGCCCAAAATCGCCTTCGCCTTTGGCATCGTCTTTACGGCGGTGTTTGTCCTGTTCATCACCCTGGTATATTGGGGAGCATTCAATCTTTTCAACGGGGCAGCGCTAACCTTCAAGTCCGCTTTTGGCCTTGTTTCTCACGCGTTCGTGCCGCTGATCATCAGCAGCGCGCTGGCTATTATCATTCTTCTGATTAAGCCTCACGGCGATGTGGACCCTGAACATTTTCTGGCCAGCAACCTTGGCGCATTTTTGCCCGACGACGCGGCGAAGTGGCTTGAAGCGTTGGGGCAGTCGCTCGAGTTGTTCTGGATATGGACGATGGCGCTGGTAGCAATCGGTTTTTCCGCTGCAAGCCCAAAGAAAATTAAGCCGGCGGGCGCGTTCCTTACCGTATACGGCCTGTGGGCCGTTTGGGTTTTGGGCAAAGTGGCCTGGGCAATGTTTTAACAACGGCTGCTGCTAAACTGCGTAAGTGGATTTTTCGTTTGCAGTAAAAAAGACCGATCCGACCGGCGCTCGACGCGGACGCTTGACCACCCCGCACGGACAAATTGAAACCCCGGCATTCATGCCGGTGGGTACCGCCGCAACCATTAAGGCCCTGACGCATGAAGCGCTTGAAGAACTTGGCGCGACCATCATCCTTGCCAACACCTATCATCTATATCTCCGGCCCGGACATGAATTGATTCGAAAGCTGGGCGGCCTGCATCAGTTTATGTCCTGGCCAAGAGCGCTTCTGACCGACTCCGGCGGCTACCAGGTATTCAGTCTTTCCGCGCTGCGAAAAATCACCGATGAAGGGGTTGCGTTTCGCTCTCACCTGGATGGATCCGAACAGTTGTTGACTCCAGAAAAGGCGGTCGAGGTTCAGCTGGCCTTGGGCTCTGACATCGCTATGGTGCTGGATGAATGCATCGAAACGCCCGCGCCGCGAGAAAAAGCCGAAGCCGCCTTGGTTCGAACCACGCGCTGGGCCAAACGAGCGCGGCAACATTTCTTAGAGAATGAACAGTTGTATCCAGGCGTAAGGCAGTGGCAATTCGGAATCGTCCAGGGGGCGACGTTCGCGGATTTAAGGCGCGAGAGCGCGCGACAGTTGCTCGACCTGGATTTTCCCGGATACGCAGTGGGTGGCCTCGCGGTAGGCGAGCCTCACACCTCGACGTGCGAAATGACAAACGAAGTGACGGCATTGCTGCCCCCCGATCGGCCGCGATATTTGATGGGAGTGGGCAAGCCGGAGCAACTCGCCGATTACGTCGCGCTCGGCATCGATATGATGGATTGCGTGCTACCCACGCGGGCGGCACGTCACGCCTGCTTGTACACCAGCGAAGGCCGCGTGCTGATCAAAAATGCGCGCTACGCCGCGGACACTCGTCCGATCGATCCGCAGTGCAGCTGTAGCGTTTGTAAGCGCTATACGCGCGCCTATCTGCGCCACCTTTTTGCGGCAGGAGAAATCACCGCGTCGATCCTGGCGACCCACCACAATATCCACTTTTACCTTGACATCATGCGGCAAATTCGAGAGGCTATCGAGTTCGGGAACCTCGCAAAATTCTCAGCAGAGATGCAGGCTTGCTATGTAGCCGGTCCGGCCTGAGTGGTGAACCGAGGCGCTTCATGGGGAGCGCTTCATTCCGGCGCCGAAGATGACCGCGGGCGGTCGCATCGCGGCCGCTAATATCCAAGATAATGGCGGGGATGGACGCGGGGAACGTGCCCCAGGGCAGTTTTTCTGTGTGTTTTTTAAGGTATGCTGGGTGCCGCTTTCCGGGCTAAACCAAGGCTGGCAGGCAAGAGTAAAAGAAGGGATCGGTTGCTCAGATCATCATGATTTTGGCCACGTTTTTCCAGGCAGGCTCCCCGGCGTCCGGGTTCTCCAGTTTCCTGATCCCGTTGGGATTGATGTTCGCGATCATGTATTTCATGGTCATCATGCCGCAGCAGCGGCAGCGCAAAAAAGTGCAGGAAATGCTTTCGGCCATAAAAGCGGGTGACCGGGTTATTACCAGTGGCGGCATCTATGGCACTATTAACGGCCTTGACGGCGACTCCGTAATTCTGAAAATCGCCACGGATCCGCAAGTTAAAATTCGCGTCGCCAGGTCTGCCATTGCACAGGTGGAGACGCCGGAAGATGCAAAATAACGGATGCATACTAATTTTCGCCGCCACCCGGCCAGGCTCCTGATCTTTTAACCATGAATCCCAACCTGAAGTGGAAAGCACTGTTCATCGTTGCTGTCATCCTCGTTTGCATTTACGTGCTCATCGGCACGCCGAAATTTCCTAGCTCGGTACAAGACATAAAAGATAATTTCAGCCATCAGATCAAGCTTGGGCTGGACCTCCAGGGCGGCACACACTTGATTCTGCAAGTGCAGGTGCAGGAAGCCATTGCCCAGGAAACTGATCAAACCGTTGATCGGCTCATCGGGCAACTGCGGGCCAAGGATATCCACTACGACGAAATCCGCCGCGTCGACGACACCCACATTCTGGTGCGCAACATCGATCCCGCGCAGCTTTCCACCTTTCGCGACATCGTCACCGCGCAATATAGCAACGTGTGGGACATGTCTGCCGCTCCCGGCGATCCTTCGGGGTATCTGCTGACCTTACGCGCTGCTGCAATTGCGCAAATACAGGATCAAACCATGCAGCAGTCGCTCGAAACCATCGAGCGCCGCATCAACGCTCTCGGTTTGACAGAGCCCACCATTCAACTTCATGGCCGCAAGGACAACGAGATTCTGGTGCAGCTGCCCGGTGAAGGCGATCCCACGCGAGCCAAAGCCGTGATTCAGGCAGGTGGTCAGCTGGAATTAAAGCTGGTTGAGGATCCGTCGTCCTATACCTCCGAATCCGACGCACTGGCCAAGCATGGCGGCGTGTTGCCTCCCAACACCGAATTGGTCCCCGGCAATTCTGAACGACGCACTGCCTCGGGCACGCCCGAAACCGGAGAAAGCTGGTATTTGTTGAGCCGCGCGCCGGTGGTGACCGGACGCGATCTACGCAGCGCGACAGAAAATCGCAACACCAACAACCCGGGACAATTTGAAGTGAACTTTACGTTGTCTGGCGACGCCGCAAAACGATTTGGACCATTTACCGAGGCAAATAAAGGCCGCCAAATGGCCATCGTGCTGGAACATCGCGTTTACTCCGCGCCAGTTATCAATGGGCGCATCGATGATTCCGGAATGATTGAAGGAAATTTCAGCCAGGAATCTGCCCACGATCTCGCGCTGGTGCTGCGCGCCGGCGCACTGCCGGCATCGATTAAATATCTCGAAGAGCGCACCGTCGGCCCGTCTTTGGGTGCCGACTCCATAAGACACGGAGTGCAGGCGTCGGTCCTCAGCCTTTTGGTAGTGATGATCTTCATGCTTTTCTATTACCGCTTGTCCGGAGCGAATGCGGTGCTGGCCCTTATCTTGAACCTGATCATTTTGCTCGCAGTGCTGGCGCTGGCTGGGGCAGTTCTAACCTTGCCGGGCATTGCGGGCGTGATTTTGACCATTGGCATGGGCGTGGATTCGAACGTCTTGGTCTTTGAACGCATCCGCGAAGAATTGCGCAACGGCAAGGCAGCTGCTTCGGCGGTGGAGTCCGGTTTTGCGAAAGCCTTCCTGACCATCATCGACACACACGTCACGACGGTGGTTTCCGCTTTCTTCCTATTCCTGTTCGGCACCGGCCCGATCCGGGGCTTTGCGATCACCCTGACCATCGGCTTGATTGCCAACGTCTTTACCGCGATCTACGTGTCGAAAACGATCTTTCATTACCACTTGTCAAAGATGGACCGGCAAGCACAACTCAGTATTTAAGCAAGCTTTAGGCTGTACTAGGACCTGTTAATACACGGTTCGCTGGATACAAAACACGACGGTTATGGTGAAGACTCCGTTGACGTTTCGTAGGCCGCCGCACCGGGAACAAACGGGAACCCTTTGGAGTCTAAAGAAGGGAAGCCAAAACGGGCATGATCGAGCTCTTCAAACAGCCCAACATCGATTGGATGGGCAAAGCGAAGTACTTCTATGCGCTCAGCGGGTTGCTGCTGCTGACAGGTGTTGTTTCGATTGTTTCTCAGGGCGGAATTCGCTACGGCCTGGATTTTAAAGGCGGGACCAACGTGGATGTGCGCTTTGCGCAACCACCGAACATCGACCGTCTGCGCTCCGGACTCGCCGGACAGGGACTGGGCAACAGCGAGATTCAGAGTATCAGCGACATCGCCAATCCCAATGCCAACGAAGTGGTGATTAGCCTGGAACAAAAAGGCCAAAGCGATCAGGCTCTGGACGTCAGCAAGACGCAAATCATCAACGCGTTGAACACCATCTATGGAAGTTCGAACGCGGGTAAAGCGGATTTCAATGCTGCGACTCCCGCGTCCCTCGGCGCATTCTTGACACAACGCGATCCGCTGCTGCTCTCGACCAACGCGGGTGACCGTTATTCTCAATTGGCTAAGAAGATTCTCGATTACCGGGATCGCGATAAGAATGGCGTGATGACAAATTTTGACGATCTTTCAAGCGTACCCGGCGTAACACCCGCGGTGGTTAGCGCGCTGAAAGACAATTTTGTTTTGGGTGCGTTCGCCATACGCAACGTGGAGATTGTAGGGCCCAAGGTAGGCAGCGAGCTGAGGCGCCAGGCAATTCTGGTTACCCTCTATGCTTTAGCAGGCATGCTGGTATATATTGCTTTCCGCTTCGAATGGGTTTACGGGGCTGCGGCCGTCCTCGCGGTTTTTCACGACGTCTTAATCACGATCGGGTTTTTGTCACTGCTGCATTTTGAAATTTCGCTGACGGTTATTGCGGCCATGCTGACTCTAGTTGGATATTCGATGAATGACACCATTGTGATTTTTGATCGCATCCGCGAGAACAACCGCTTGCTGCGACGTGAATCGTTTGCGGACGTGGTGAACAAATCCATCAACCAGACACTTTCTCGAACGCTTTTGACCAGTGGCCTGACATTTCTCACCGTATTGGTTTTGTTTTTGATGGGTGGGCAGGTGTTGCGCGCTTTCTCCTTTGCCTTAGTGGTCGGGATTGTGGTAGGAACGTACTCCAGTTTTGGCATCGCCGCACCGATGGTGGTCGCGTGGAATCGCTGGCGAGGCCAAGGTCTTGCGACAAGTACCGGATCTGCAGCCGGTAGTAAAACCCGGACAAGTTCGGGCGCCTCAGGGCGTCTCGCGCCTGCCGGGAGGAGGTAGCAACCATGTTTGACGAGATGGTGGTCTCGAGTCCGAATCCAAAGAAAACGAACAAGCCCTGGACGGTCATTCTATCTATGGTTTTCCAGGTGGCTTTTCTGGCGGTCTTAATCTTGATACCGCTAATTTATACCGAGGCGCTGCCGAAGACCATGATGGCAACCTTGCTGGTCGCGCCTCCCCCGCCGCCACCTCCCCCGCCGCCTCCCATCGCGCAAATCGTCCACGTTAAGCCGCAAGTCCACCTGATGGACGCCGGAAAGCTGGTCACTCCGAAGGTCATACCGAAGGACATCAAGATTATTAAGGAAGACGCTCCAGACATGTCCGGTATGCAGGGTGGAGTGGTTGGCGGTGTCGCTGGCGGGCAGATGGGCGGCGTCATCGGCGGCGTCATCGGCGGCGTAGGCCCGGCGCCTCCCCCACCGAAACCGACCCAACAACGCATTCGCCAAGGTGGCCAAGTACAAGCGGCCAAGTTGGTGAACAAGGTGCAGCCGCTGTATCCACCGCTGGCACGCCAGACGCGCATTTCCGGCACTGTAAGACTGCACGCCATCATCGCCAAGAATGGCTCGGTCGAACAGCTTGAAGTCATCTCCGGTCACCCCCTTTTGGTGCAGGCGGCGCTAGATGCCGTCAGGCAATGGCGTTATCAAGCAACCACTTTGAACGGTGAAAACGTCGAAGTAGATACCACCATCGACGTAATTTTCTCTCTCAACCAGTAACAGGTTTGTACGGTTTTGGTCTTTACGGTGCGTGGCGCCGGTCATGGGGCAGGCGTTTCGAGCCGAGTAGAAAGGTTTTTAGCAAACACTCTTAAGGAGCATACGAATGGTAGCCACTCTGTACGTACATGCGGCCATATTCCTGCAATCCGCCACCACTAGCACGTGGAGCTTGCAGAGCATGTGGTCCACGATGAGCACCCTACCCAGGGTTGTAGTCGGTATTTTGTTTGTTCTTTCCGTTTATTCTTTCGGTGTGATGATCGACCGCGCCCTAATGTATAGCGCGGCACGCAAGCAGTCGCGAGTGTTCGTTCAGCAAGTTGCCGGAGCGTTGAAGGAAGGCAAACTGGATGAAGCGATCGCGATCGCGGAACGAAACAAGAAGAGCCATATCGCCAAGGTTGTGGCTACTGGACTCTCCGAGTTTCAGTCCGCTTCGCAGCAAGTATCCGACGCTGACGTAATCGAAGCCGCCAAGCGCGGGCTGGAGCGCTCCATCGCTATCGTGCACGCGGAAATGAAGCGTGGCCTCTCCGCTCTGGCGACGATCGGGTCCACGGCACCATTCGTGGGACTGTTCGGCACGGTGGTCGGAATTTTGAATGCGTTTAAAGGCATCGAGAGCAGCAAGGCGACTGGTCTGTCGGCCGTAGCCGGCGGTATCGCGGAAGCCTTGGTCACCACTGCATTTGGTTTGCTGGTTGCCGTGCCTGCAGTGTGGGCCTACAACTACTTCACCAATAAGGTCGAGGCCTTCGACGTAGAGATGGACAACTCCTCCATGGAGTTGATCAACTACTTCATTCTGCGCCGCGGCGCCCGAAAGTAACCGGCCATGGCGTATAAACCCACAGTCGGGGCGCAGATGTCCTCGCCAAATGTAATTCCCATGGCGGACATCATGTTGGTGTTGCTGATCATCTTCATGGTGGTCACGCCCATGTTAACCAAGGGCGTGTCCGTGGATATGGTCACCGCCAACACCCCGCGGGATATGCAAGATGCTGACAAAGATGACGCGGTCATCGTGGCGGTAACTCGCGACGGCAAAATTTACCTGGGAAATACGGCCATCAACAAGGAAGACATCACCGGCCAGGTAAAGGACCGCCTCGCGAACCGGCTCGACAAGACCGTTTACGTGCGAAGTGATGCCCGTGCTAAATACGGAGACGTAGTCGGAGTAGTCGACGAAATTCGATCCGCGGGTGTTGATCAACTTGGGTTGCTAACGGAGCGAAGGCAAAACCGTGAGACTCCGCCGCCTCCTCCGAACAATGGGAAGCCGTCAGTTTAATCGCAAGTATTGGCGCTCCTGAACCTTGATGAAAGTTCAGGGGCGTCTTCGGTAACAAAGAGGAGAACTGCAATGGGTATGAGCGTTGGCGAAAATAAGGGTGGGGCGATGGCGGAAATGAACGTCGTTCCGCTGATCGATATTTTGCTGGTGTTGTTGATCATTTTCATGGTGATTACGCCGTTGACGCCGAAGGGGCTGGACGCGCTCGTTCCGCAACCCAATCCGAATAAAGACCAAAGCCAGGACTTGAATGACAAGACCGTGGTGGTGCAGGTTGCGAAGGACAGCAAGCTGAAAATTAATAACGAGGATACTACCTGGGAGGGTCTCGGTCCCCGAATGGAACAGATCTTCAAAGATCGCGCTGAGAAAGTAGCTTTCGTCAAAGGCGATAACGATGTACTGTTCATGGACGTTGCGCGGGCTATCGACATCATGCGCAGTTCCGGCATCGACAAAGTGGGATTGATTACCGCCAAGCTGGAAGCGGGTCAGTAAATTACCAAGCAGAAAATGCCCCTCGCAGGGCGGACGTGAATCCTAGCGTGAACCTCTTTAGGCTCGCGCCTTACAGGGATGGATGATTCGATGACTTATGCTTCATCGGTTCGAATCGCTCGCCGCGGTTTTTTGCTGGCGATGCTGGCGGTGGTGGTGGCAGCGGGCTCAGGGTGCAATAAACTCAAGGCTCGCGACCTGCTCAACAAAGGGGTGGCCAACTTTAAAAACGGCCAGTACGATGCCGCCGTCGAGGATTTCAAACAAGCAAAGGACCTCGATCCATCGTTGCTCAACGCCCGGTTGTATCTGGCCACGGCGTATGCCAGCCAATACATACCTGGCGCCCCGTCCGACGAAAACGTCCAGCGTGGAACGGCGGCCATCAACGAATTCAAAGGCGTGCTGGAAAAGGATCCGAACAATCTGAGCGCTATTGACGGCATTGGCTCTATTTTGTTTCAGATGAGCGGGCAGCCTTTTAACCCGCAAAAGTTTCAGGAATCGAAGACGTACCACCAGAAGCACATTGATCTGAAGCCCACCGACCCGGAGCCTTATTACTGGATCGGCGTAATCGATTGGACGCTGGCATTCCGCGGCAATGCGGAGATGCGCACGGATTACAACAAAGACCATATTAATAAACAGATCAAAGAAGGCGACCCGCTGCCGGCTGCCGTGCGTACCCAGTTTGTGGACAAGTACGGGCAACTGGTAGACGAAGGAATCGCTTCCCTGCAGAAGGCCATTCAGCTCCGGCCGGATTACGACGATGCCATGGCTTATTTGAATTTGCTTTATCGCCGCAAGGCCGACATGGTGGAAAGTGCTGAAGAACGAGCCAGCTATCAGAAGCAAGCCGACGACCTAGTGGAGAAGGTAAAAGAAATCAAGCAGAAGCGCGCCGATCAACCGCAACAGACTTCGTAGCTAGCAGCAAAACAGCACTGGCTGCATTGGCCAAGGAAATTTCAAAAGGGCATTCTCACCAATGCCCTTTTTTATTTGCTGTAAGAGCTAAGCGATTGACGCCAATTCGTATAGGAACTCGACGTGCGATCGCGCGGCTCCATCCATGCCTTGTACTTTTGGATTGACCGATTCGATCACGTAATATTCGTCGGGCGCGTGAGCGCCATTACCGTGCCCAAGCCCAAAATGTCCAGCGGGCAAACGAAGTGGATCGCCGGTAAACACGTAGCCTGGCCATGAACCGGCGAGCCTTGGTAGCACTACCGGGTCGATTCCATTTTTGCGGTACACCGCAGCCGAAGCTCGAATAATCTGCGCGTCGGCGGCGGTCGTAGTGGGATCGTAGCCTCCGCTCATGTGCACGTCGATATCTGCGAAGCCGTGCTTGGCTAAGTGCGCCTTCAGAGAGGCGAGCGCCTCGGTTGCCGTCATGTCTGGCACTAGCCGCAGGTCCATCTTGGCGATGGCTTTGCCAGGCAAAATGGTCTTGCCGCCCGGTCCAGTGTACCCCCCGACCAGCCCTTCAATATTTACAGTGGGCCGAGACGTGAGCAACTCCAGCGCTTCTTGCCAATCGACATCGTGAACCCAACGTTCGACGCCAAGAAGCTTTTTGGCTTCCGCCTCGCTCAAGCGTTTTGCGGCTTCCCCGATCATTTGTTTATCCGCAGCGGAAAGCGGGCGAGCTTTGGCAGCGTACCCTTCGATCACCGGGTCATTGCCGTCGGGAGATACGAGCGTGGCCAAAGCCTCGACTAGATGCCACGCCGGACTGTCCACCCTGGCTTTATTGCTGGAGTGGATGTCTTTGCGCGGGCCGCGACCCCATTTCTCGCCGCTGGAAGTCAATTCCAGTTCAACCACGCCTTTTGCGCCAAGGTACATGGTGACGTCGCCGCCGAGTCCCTGCGCCGCGAAAGGCATGAAGACTCCAGTGCACTTGCGCAACGCGGCTTCCACCTCGGGACGCCGAACAATTTGCGGAAAATGTGGCGAGCCGATTTCTTCCTCGCCTTCCGCCACAAGAACGAAATTTACGGGCAGTTTTTTCCCTGCGCCGCGAATCGCGTGCAAAGCGGCTAGGAATGTAGCTTCCGGTCCCTTCTGATTTACTGCTCCGCGACCAATAATGATTTTGCCGAGACCGGGTTTGTCCACCAAAGCGGCATCGAATGGCGGCGAAGACCATTCCGCGGGGTCCGCCTGCTTGACGTCGTACATGAAATATAGGCCGACGGTTCTCGGCGCGCCGGCATCGAGTGTCGCGAAAATGCCGGGTTGGCCGTCGGTCGAAACTCTGGTCACCTGGCCAAAGCCGGCTTCGCGCAACATGTTCATGGTTAGTTCGCAGCCTTCGTTCATGCCGCGATTTTCCGCGGCGATGGACGGTTGGCGAATCCAGGTCTGCAGGCGCTTAACGCTTTCTTCGTGGCGCTTGGCGATTTCGGCGTTGATCGCGTCAAGTTCAACAGCAGCCGCGGTGGCCCCGTGGGAGCGGCGTGGCCAGCCGAATGTCGCAGCGCCAGCTACAGCCGCGAGCGAAGAGGTTCGCAGGAATTCACGTCGACCCAGTGAGTCCGCGTCCGTTTCGACGGGTTGGCGATTCTCATCGATTTCATGCCGGTGCGTCATCAGGTCTCCTTAACTAACGGCGCAAAGAATACCAGAGGATGGCATTAGTGTTCGGGGAAATTTCCACAGGGTAGTTTCACGCGTGCACCATTTTATTTGCCTGGCCTTTTTTCGGTAAACTCATACCTTCTGCTAGCGGCCCGAGGTGTCCATGGCAATTAAGAGCACAAACAGTAGCGAAGCGGCGCATCCCACGCAGTTAAACATCGATGCCATCGTTAAGCTTGAGCATGAAGCGCTGCATCGGCGCACCATCGCGGAACGCGTGAGCGACGCGGTCGCTAAATTTATCGGCAGCGTTCCATTCCTGATGCTGCAGGTCCTACTGGTCCTGACCTGGAGCGCCATCAACCTGAAGGGAATTCCCGGCGTAAAACCTTTTGACCCTTTTCCTTTTGGGATATTGGCTCTAGTGATTTCTTCCGAAAGTGTCCTGCTGACTATCTTTGTGCTCATCAGCCAAAACCGCATGACCAGGCAGGCGGACAGGCGATCCCATCTGGATTTGCAGGTAGGAATGTTGGCGGAACAGGAATTGACCGCCATGCTGCAAATGCAGCACAAAATTTGTCAACGCTTAGGCATCGAGGCAGGATCGACCGCTCACGAACTCAAAAATTTCGCCGATGCCACCGACGTCAGCAAATTGGCCAGCGAACTTGAGGACAAACTCCCGGACCTATAGCCCATCTCCATTGAGAAGTTGCAAGCATAGTTTGAAAATAAGTTTGCGCTGTCGCGACGGCGCGTCTCCCGGAAATTTGCCAGCTTTCCGTGAGTGACTGAACTGGCGGTCCTTGGTAAGGGATATTGTGCGGAAAGGTCTCCGACGGGCCACTACAGCCGAACAACCTAGATAAGCAGGACAGGTTCAGGGCGTACGCACGTCCTCTCTGATCAGCGCTGGTAGACGGCGCCAAACCGATTGAAATAGCGCCTGCCAATCCAGCTGTATCGACCTGCATTCGCGCTAGCCCCATCAGACCTATCGTTCCTCGGGCTTTCGGAGTCATTTCGTCGACATTATAGGCGAAGGGTCCGCTTTGAATATCGTACGTAATGAAAGTGACGTTCGGTAAGAACCCCGTTTTTTTACGACAATAATGCTGAGGAAGCCGACGTATGGTACGACGTAGGTGGAAGACAGCGGTTTGTTCTCATAAAGGAATTGAAATGTGCATCCCTCATAGGTACACGGTCCGGTACCGGGCTCAGGCTTGCCCATGTCTCTGAGCTAGAACTTTAGCGTCTTCAAATATGGACTTCCCGACATCAAGGTCAGTGAAATCCCGCATGAACGCCGCTGCTCGACCCGACTCGGGCAGAGTGCGGACCGACGCGACGACAAATGCGACGAGGCATACAACAACGAGGGCAACCGCTTCCACTGTCAGCACCTGGATGTGATATTTATTGATGATCATACAAGGAGGGCGCCCAACTGCCGGAAGAATAACTGGTTCTCACCCCTGCAGAAAGTGTGTGATCCGGTTGAGGGGCGATTGCCCGGCCGTCTTGCGCTACAATAGCGTAAAAGAACGATATTGTAACGGAACGCTCCAGAGGTCATCCAACAGGTTATGCCGTCGGCGTCGAACAATCTTCCGTTGCACTTCCACCGCGACCGCACCGAGCGGCAGCTCGACGCGCGCCTCGAAGAGTTGCTCGCCAAGCTGCGGAAGAATCGCCCCTCCGAAGACCCTTGGGTGGTGCGGCGCGCCTATGAAATTGCCGCCGAACGCCATCGCGACCAGTTACGGAGCTCCGGCGACCCTTACTTAACTCATCTTCTGGAAGTGGCGCACATCCTGGCGGACATGCGGCTGGATGCCACGACGCTAACGGCCGCGCTCTTGCATGACGTTGTCGAAGACACGGAATTCCCCCTGTCGCGCATCGAAGAACGCTTCGGGCCGGAAGTCGCGCGCTTGGTGGAAGGTGTGACCAAGATCAGCCGACTGAACATGATGGCGCCGGAAACTCGCCAGGTTGAAAACATCCGCAAGATGCTGCTGGCCATGGTGAACGACGTGCGCGTCGTGCTGGTAAAGCTGGCTGACCGCCTGCACAACATGCGCACCCTGGAATATCTCGAAAACGCCAAGCAGCAGCGCATCTCACGCGAAACCTTGGACATTTATGCTCCCATCGCGCACCGCCTGGGAATGGGCAACATCCGCAATGAGCTCGAGGATTTATCCTTCCGCTACCTGGAGCCGGAAGCCTTCCTGCGGCTGCAGAAGGAAGTGGCGGAAAAAGCCGACATCCATCGCAAGTTCCTGGAAGAAGTGCAGCAAACCATCCAGACAAGATTGGTAGAGAGCGGAATCCCAGCGGAACTGGAAGCTCGCGTTAAAGGACTTTATTCGCTGCACCGTAAACTCGTGCGCCACGAGCGGGAACTGGAACAGGTTTATGATTTGCTTGCTGTGCGCGTAATTACCGACAGCGAGCGCAATTGCTATGCGGCGCTGGGCGTAGTGCATCACATTTGGCATCCAGTTCCTGGACGATTCAAAGACTACATTGCCATGGCGCGCCCAAATCTTTACCAATCGCTGCACACCACCGTGCTGCATGGCGGTCAGCCGCTGGAAGTACAGATTCGAACACAGGAAATGCATCGCATCGCGGAAGAAGGCGTGGCCGCGCATTGGAAATACAAAGGCGGAAAGCCCGGTTCCGAGGAAGAGAACCAGCGCCTCACCTGGATGCGGCAGTTGATTGAGTGGTCGCAGGAGCTGGAAGAGCCCGGCGATTTCCTGTCGACCTTAAAGGTGGATTTCGCACCCGTGGAAGTCTATGCCTTCACTCCCAAGGGCCGCGTGCTGGAGCTGCCGCGCGGGGCCACGCCGGTGGATTTCGCGTATGCTGTGCACACCGAAGTCGGGCACCAATGTACCGGAGCGAAGGTAAACGGACAAATGGTGTCGCTGCGTCATGAAATCACCAGCGGCGATGTGGTCGAGATTCTTACTCAGAAGGGCCATCACCCCAACCGCGACTGGCTGAGCTTTGTAAAAAGTTCGCACGCCAAGAGCAAAATTCGCCATTGGATTAACCTCGAAGAGCGCGAAGAAGCCACCGAGATGGGGCGCAAGCTGCTTGAAAATGAAGCGCGCCACTTCGATCGCAGCCTGAAGAAAATTCCGGAAGCGGATATGTTGAAGGTCGCCGCCGATCACGGCCTTTCGAAGATTGACGACTTGTATGCCGCGGTGGGCTTTGGAAAATACTCTGCGCGACAGATCTTGACCCGTGTGCTTGGTGAGCCTGCTAAGGCCGCGCAAATTGACGCGCCCGACGCTAAGCCCACGCTGGTTAAAACCGTCAAACGCATGCTGGGTTTCGGCGAAGCGCCGCTTGTCGTCAAAGGGCATGACGATTTGCTGGTCTATCGCGCGAAGTGCTGCAACCCCATTCCTGGTGACGAAATTGTGGGGTACATCACTCGCGGCCGCGGCGTCGCGGTGCACACCCGCACATGCCCCAACGTGCAGAATCTGCTTTACCAAACTGAACGTCGCATCGCGGTGGAATGGGGCGGCGGCGAGAATGCCGCAACTTTCCCGGTCGAGTTACAGATTCGCGCGCGCGATCGTGCTGGATTGCTTGCTGACATCACCACCGTGATCAGCGGGGCCGGTTCGAACATTCGCAACCTGGTCAGCCGCCCGGATGGCGTGAACGCGCGAATCGATGCCAGCCTGGAAATCGTGGACCGCCGTCAACTGGAAACCATACTCGTGAATATTCGCAAGATTGCCGCGGTTTACGGCGTTGAGCGCGTTTATCAAACAACCTGAAATTTTGATGATTCGCGAAGTACCGCCTGGCCTACCTGTCCTTTAGGCAGGTATCTCCCACTACACACCTGCCGTTTGTCGTTAATTAGCGACCACACGCCCCGATACAATGGAATCATGGCTCTTCATGGAAATTTGCCCTTGCGCCTGGCACGCGTTCGAACCGGGCCCGCGAACCTGTCGTTGTTAGCGGCGGTCATGGCCTGCAATCTGGCTCTTTCATCCGGCTGCGGACATAACGTGTTAGCCGACTACCGGCCACTGGTCGACGCCGGAATGTCTTCAAACAGCATCGAGCAATTGAAGAAATTGGATACTTCCGATTCCGAAATGGTGCAGTTGGTGAGCGCCAAGCAGGCTGGAATTACGGATTACACCTGCGTCACCCTGGTGAGCACCGCTCGCCAGCATCAGCATCCCTTTACCAGCTCTGACGCGGTCGCCAGCCTGGCTCACGCCGGTTTTGGAGAGCCCCAGATTCTGCAAATCGCGCGCCTCGATAAGCTCGATACGATTAGCGGCGATGCGGTTACCTTGCGCCTGATTGGATTGTCAGATCCCACGGTGCAAATCCTGTTGCAACGGCGTCTTCAGAACCAGCCGACACTTTCGAGCGCAGAAATTGCGCGTCTGAAAAATACCGGCTTAACAGAAAAAGAGATTCTTCAACGGATTGACCGCGGAATGGATGACAACCAGGCGGAAAAAGAAATAAAGGCACGCGAGACGGCGCGAAATCACTACGGTACCGGCTTTGTGAGCATCCGTGGCCGACGATCGCGTTAGAATCTTTTACCATTGACGCCAAAATGGCGGCCATAAGCCGATTGCCTCTGCAAGTCCTCCTGTTGCGGCACTGCAATCCTCGCTACAATCTAAGCGTTGAAACTCTTCTCTAACTTTCGCGCATTGCCATTTCTTTTTTTAGTCGCAGGCTTGAGCTTTGTCGCTGGATGCACCTCGTCTTTCGGCCCCGGATACGTCATCAACAAACAAGACATCGATGTTCATTTTGATCCCGGCCCGCCTCCGCACATCGCAATTAAGTCCAGCTACGAACTCACCAATAACGGAACCCGGCCACTCTCCGAGTTGCAGCTGCGGCTGCCCTTAAATCGGCGGTTCAAAACCTCTAACCTCGAACTTACCTGGGATGGAGAACGGCTCAACACCGAGCCATCCCCTGACTACCCGCGCAATACACTGTTGAAATTGCCGAACAGCTGGATAGTGTCCGGCCGGCACAGCCTGCATATCGCTATGAGTTTGGAGACACCCGGGCTCGCCGAGTCGTCTTATCTGGGCTTCGCGCCTGATGCCTTCTTCCTGCCGGCACAAGGATGGGCCCCAGAACTTTTGCCTGCCAGAGGAGTTTTCGCGACGGGCGGCGCGCCGCCGGACAAATGGGATCTCGCCCTACATGTGCCCAAGGACTTTGTCGTCCATGCCAGCGGCGACAAAGTAAAAACGTCCAAGCACGGAGATGAAGCTACTATCCACGCGAGGCAGCGCATCGTGGACATTTATCCTTACGTGATTGCCGGCCGCTTCGTAAGCAAGCAAATTGGTTCCGACCGGCAAAAAATTTATTTATGGACGCGCAAGCCCCAGGACCCCGGCGATATTCGGTCAGTAAGCGATTCACTGCTGAAAACTCTCGCGAATTACAATCTGGTTTTTGGACCGCGTTCCGCCGCCCAACCGCCAACGGGCTTTTTGGGAAGGCGTCGTACTGCAGGTCAAAACGGTCTGCCGTTGTGGCTGACGGAGTGCCCGGTCATACCAGGATGCTTCACGGAACGAAATCCTCTAAATGCTCAGCTGCTCGGTACTAAAGACCAAGGGCGAAGCGGCGAGATGATCTCGCTGGACAGCGCGGTGATTGATCCCAGTCCAGGTCTTAAGAAAATGGCGCTGGCAACGGCGCCCGCATTGGCAGCCAGTTGGTTAGGTTATGGCCAAAACCCCGGATTCTTTGAGCAGGCTCCGCCGCTTTCGGCTTTTCCGGCGTTCGCGGCGGCCGTGGGTGACGAAGCGCTGAATGGGACCAATGACCGCACAGAAACGATTCGGCGCGCGATGGCGTTGGTTCCCAAAAATACTCTGCCATCAGCCAAAGAGAGCAACGCTGCTTCGTACGCGAAAAGCCTTCTTTTCTTCTACGCGCTCCAGGACCGTTACGGCCCGGAAACTTTTCGCAAGGCCGTCAGGCATATGTTGGATGCGCGCCGCAACACCGGTTTTAATCTAGACGATTTGATTGCCGCATTTGATCAGGAAGCGCATGGAAATACGGCTGCATTCGTGCGCTTATGGATGAAACATCCGGGAGTTCCGGCAGATTTTCGCGCGAAATATGAAAATACCTCCGCGCAGAAAAACACATCTGCGGATGAGACCACATCGTTGAAGGAGACTAGGCCATGAAAGACATCGTTCTTACCGACCGAGGACCGAAACCCATTGGCCCCTACTCACAGGGAGTGCGCGCCAACGGATTTTTATTTATCTCCGGCCAAGTAGCCTTTGACCCAACCACGTCGCAAATCACCGGCACCGATGTGGCGCAACAGACCCAGCGCGTGCTGGAAAATTTGAAAGCTATTTTGGAAGCGGGTGGCTCCAATTTTCATCACGTGGTGAAGACCACCGTTTTTCTAAAAGACATGAATGACTTCGCGGCCATGAACGAAGTTTACGCCCGCTATTTCACCGCTGCGCCGCCGGCTCGCTCCACAGTGCAGGTGGCGCGGCTGCCCAAGGATGCGCTGGTAGAAATTGAAGTGACCGCGGCGCTTTAATCCGACCCATCTTTCTGCCGCTTCCGAATCGAGTCGCATCCCATCCTAGATGTGGTTTTTCCTCTGCAAAGCGAATAGGGCCAAACAATAGCAGAAAGCCGCCAGCGCCAATGCGTAGCCGAAGGAGAAAAGAGGATATCGCCACTCCCCGTGCAGGACCCGCAAGCTGCTGTAAATGTTTTCGGTCTTTTTACCGAAGGCGTGCACCATCGGCAGCAGAAGGTAAAGCCAATGAAAGACCCGCCCCAGGAGGCGCAGAGCCCAACTCGAATTGCCCGAGCGGATGACCGACTGTGCCCACATGTCAGCGTTGTAGAACAGATCGGCGTTAAAGATCAGAGCAAAAGTTACCGCGATCGCGGGATGGGCAAGCGTGGCCAGCAGCATTAGGTAGGCAATGAGGCCGACCGAAGCCACGAAGTTGTCCACTGAAATAAAGAGCAAGCCGGCGCGTACAGGCAAGTGCCAGACGACGGACAAAATGACTGCGCTGCCCAAAACGACAAGATTGAGGAGCAGCGTAACGGCCACCGCCGATACGAATGCAGACAGCAGCCACACGCCCGGGGAACAAGGCTTGGTAAAGACCATCTTGAGACTACGATTACGGAGGTGCGAAGAAACGACAAAAAGCCCCAGGCCCGCGGCAAAGAAAAGCAGGAATCCGTTCATGGTGGAATAAATATCCTGTAACGAGTTGAAGTTTTTGGACGCCGGAGGTGACAAAAAAAGTTGGCAGTGAACTCAACCCGGTCAAAAGCAGGAAGACCAGAGCAAATGCCAGCAGCAACCGGCTGCGTCGAAAATACGCAAAATTCGCCAGAATGTTTGCTCTCAGCAATTCCGTCATCATTCCTCCAGCCTTATTTGCGGCGCTCCATCATGCGGGACCTTCTGAGGTCCACGTTGCCTCGTGCCCATCAACCCGCGAACCTTCGCCTTTGATGATCTTGAATAATGAATCTTCCAGGGAGATTTTCTTCAGCGAACAGTCATGCACCGGCAAATCAGAGATTCGCGTGAAATCCATAAAGTCGTAGAGTCTCTCTTTGGGAATACTGCCTTTTACGATCTGACCGAGGCGCTCGACGGAGGTGAGATAGTCCGGGATGACACCGTCGGCTTCGAAGGCGACGTTATAAACCTCGCGATCGAGGGTCAAGAGATTGCGCAATTCATCCTGAGCGACAACCTTACCTTTGGCGATGACTGCCACGCGGTTGGCGAGCATCTCGATCTCCGAGAGCACATGTGTATTCATCACAATGGTCGTGCCACGCTGATGAATCTCGCGAAGGGTTTCTCGAAACTCGCGGACGGCAAGAGGGTCAAGCCCGCGGGTCGGTTCGTCCAGGAATAACAGACGCGTTTCGTGTATGAGACATTGAGCAATCCCGACCTTCTGCTTCATGCCTTTCGAGCACTTGGCAAGTTGAAGAGATTTGAACTGCGCCAAACCTAACCGCTCGAGTGTGTCGTTGATGGTTTTATCCGCTACACGCTTGCCATAAAGCGAGGAGTAGTAGCGTGTGGCCTCCTCGACGGTCAGGTAGAGGTGATAGTGAGGCTCCTCTGGCAAGTAGGCCACGGCTTCGTAGTGCGGAGAACCAAGCCCTGGAGTTTTGCCCATGACCTCAACCTTGCCCGAAGTGGGTTTGAGCAGACCCAGAAAGCAATACATGGCTGTGGACTTACCCGCGCCGTTCTGTCCTACGAGGGCGAAGAAATCGCCGTCAGCAATCTCCAGGCTCAGGCCATTCAGCGCATGCACCTGCTTGCGGAGAAAGCCCCGTCGAAAATGCACGTGAAGACGTTCCGCGACAATCACATAGCCCCCGAGCAAAAGCGTTTGTTGAGAGCCTTCACGATCTCGTCATCCGGTTTGTCCTTGAAGTCTTCACTGGCCAACGCCTTCCTGATATTTTTTGAGGTGGCGCATGTGCAGCCCTGAACCTTTTTTTCGCAACCGCAGGGACAGTCCATGCGGGCAACGATTCGCGTGCCGCGCGGGTCAAGTTTGTCTTCTTCTTCCGTGGCGGGTTTTTCCGCGCCTTGTCGCACTGGAAGCGCTGGTTGCTTTTGAGCTTCGAGCCGATATTCCTCGGGCGAGATGACCTGGCCAGACTGCATAAGTTGACGATTCTTGCTCAGCAGGTTGTCGAAGGCGACTTCGGCGTTGGCGAGGGCGCCAGCCTCGTAAAACTGCACCTTGCCGTCAACACCGATTAGAACAGTTGTCGGAAACGCGCTGACTCCGTATTGCTTTTGGATCGTCCCGGCATCGACACCAGCAGGGAAGTCGATCTTGAGATCGGTGAGAAACGCGTCCACGCGATCCTGCTTTTCCTCGGCATCAATGCCCACTAACACGAAGGGCTCCGCCTTATGCGCATCGAAGTAAGTATTCAGCTCCGGCATCTCCTCACGACAAGGTCCGCACCAAGTCGCGAAAAAGTTCAGCACAATGATTTTCTTGCCGATATTTTCGGAGAGTTTAAAGTGCTCCCCGCCAGTGGTTTTGAGGTCGAAATCGGGCGCAATTCGACCCTGCCATTCCGTGCTGCTGACCATTTGTTGAGCGTACTGCTGGAGGAGTTTCTCATCTCGAGCGGGTTTGAGGGCGTAATGCAGGACCCCAAGCAGTGAGCCCGTCAGCGCAATCGATATGTTTAGAGCGATTTTGTTCACTTTGCCTCGGTTTCAACGGCGCCCCGCTGGCCTATCGATTGCGTTTTTCTGTGACCGCCCGTCTTAAGTTCATTCGATCACATTGCATCGCGATTGCGTCCCCGGCCCGAAGTACAGGTGTGACGGCAAGGTTACGGCACAAGGAAGATACGCTTGGAAAGCTGCGTGACCGAACATCTAAAATGCACTTTCCCGGCAACCGCATTGCTTTCGAGTTGACTCGGTGGGTCGCGCGCGATTGCTGTAGAAAAGTTTGAGCTCGAGGGCATCTTTTCCACAGGTATTCAATGCAACACATGAATCTCCGGTGTTCTGTTTTGCACAGCCCCAACCGCTCCTGAGCAAGAAACTGTACCGATACTGTTTTGCACTGCCCTTTCTTGGAAACGCCGTGAAGCCAGCTTCTCCTACGATTGTGCCGCCCGAACTTGATACCCGCAGCGCGTTTGCAATTGTGTCCCTCCCACCCAATGCCCAAGGCGATGGGCACCTGGTGCAAATGGAGGCGCGCTACCACGGGCTGTTGGAAGCCGCGCCGGATGCCATGGTGGTGGTGAATCAGGATGGCGCGATCGTTATGCTGAACGTGCAAGCCGAGAAGCAGTTCGGATATAGCCCCAATGAGCTGGTAGGTCAGAAAGTAAAAAACATCATCCCCAAAGGCTTCGCGGAACGGCTTATCGCCGACGGAACCCGAACTGCTGCGGAGGCACTGGCGCAGCAGATCGGCACGGGAATTGAGCTCATCGCACTGCGGAAGGACGGGAGTGAATTTCCAATCGAAATTATGCTGAGCCCGCTGGAAAGCGCGGAAGGAATCCTGGTGACGGCAGCAATCCGAGACATCAGCGTCCGCAAAGCTGCGGAGCGGCATCTGGCGCAGATGGAAAGTAGATATCGTGGTCTGCTGGAGGCCGCGCCCGACGCCATGGTGGTGGTGAATCAAGGCGGCGCGATCGTGCTGCTCAACGTGCAAGCGGAGAAGCAGTTCGGATATAGCCGCGATGAACTCGTCGGTCAGAAAGTGAAGAACATTATTCCTGAGGGCTTCGCGGAACGGTTAGTGGCCGACGCGCTACGCTCTGAGGAAGACGCGCTGGCGCAGCAAATCGGAACCGGCATTGAGCTCACCGGGCGGCGGAAGAATGGAAGCGATTTTCCGATCGAGATCATGCTGAGCCCGCTGGAGAGTACCGAAGGCATTCTGGTAACTGCAGCGATCCGCGACATCACCAAACGCAAAAAGGCTGAAGCCCACTTGCTGCAAAAGGTGGAAGAATTAAAACGCTCGAATGGTGAGCTAGGCCAATTCGCCTACGTTGTCTCTCACGATTTGCAGGAGCCACTGCGGATGGTCGCCAGCTACACGCAACTGCTGGCCAAACGGTACAAGGGGAAGTTGGACTCCGATGCCGATGAATTTATCTCTTTCGCGGTAGACGGCGCGAGCCGCATGCAGCGCTTGATCCAAGACCTGCTGGTCTATTCGCGCGTCGGGACAAAAACGCAGGAGGTACTGGATACTTCCAGCGAAGACGCCTTGCAACAGGCGCTCATCAATTTACGTGGCGCCATTGAAGAAAGTGGCGCGCTCGTGACCCACGACCCCTTACCGACCGTCCCGGCGGACGAAGTGCAGCTCATTCAACTGTTTCAAAACCTTGTCGGTAATGCCATTAAGTACCAAGGGCCCGGAGTTCCCTTAGTGCACATCTCAGCGACCCGGAATATCAACAAGGAATGGACATTTTCGGTACAAGACAATGGACTCGGAATTGACCCGCAGTATTTCGAAAAGATTTTTGGCCTTTTCCAGCGCCTCCACAAACGCGAAGAATTCGCCGGCACCGGCATAGGCCTGGCCATTTGCAAAAAAATTGTCGAGAGGCACGGCGGCGGCATCTCGGTCGAATCGCAACCCGGGCATGGTTCCACCTTTCGTTTTGCCTTAGCTGGAAGCGAGAGGAAATCCTGAAAGCCATCAAAGGGAAAAATGCCCATAGAAGTTCTCTTGGTCGAAGACAGTCCCGGTGATGTCCGCCTGACGCGCGAAGCCTTCCGCGACGCTAATAAGTCCATGCGCCTGCACGTGGCTTCCGATGGCGTGGAGGCCATGGCCTTTCTGCGCCACGAAGGTGCCCACGTCCATGCCCCTCGTCCGGATCTTATCTTGCTGGATCTAAATCTTCCCAAGATGGATGGCCGCGAAGTTCTCCTTCACATCAAGCACGATGACAATTTAAGAATAATCCCGGTGGTGATCCTGACCACTTCGGAAGCGGAAGCTGACATCCTGAAGAGTTATCAGCTCCGGGCGAACTGCTACCTCAGCAAACCCATGCAGTTGGACGCCTTTGAAAGCTTGGTGAAAAGCATTAATGACTTCTGGCTCACCAAGGCCAAGTTGCCACAGCAAAGGCAAAGCGGATGAGCAACAAATCCATCAAAATACTTCTCCTCGTGGAAGACAATCCCGGAGATGCGCGCCTGATGCGTGAGATGTTCAGCGAGCAAGGCTCGCACAACACCGAATTCACTCACGTAGGGTGCATGAGCGAGGCTGAAAAGGCCCTTTCAGAGCGAGCGTTTGACATTATCTTGCTCGATCTTGGCTTGCCCGATACTCAAGGACTTGGGGCGGTGCGCCGGGCCCATGCAGCCGCGCCGCGCATCCCGCTGGTAGTGCTTACGAGCCTGGACGACGACTCACTGGCTGCGCAAGCGTTGCAAGAAGGAGCGCAAGACTATCTTGTCAAAGGTCAAATCGATGCACGTGGTCTCCTGCGGGCTTTGCGCTATGCGGTCGAGCGCAAAGGCATGGAAGAAGCGTTGTTCGCCGAAAAAGAACGCGCACAAGTCACACTCAACAGCATCGGTGACGCCGTCGCTTGCACCGACATCTCTGGAGACATCACCTTCCTCAATCTTGTTGCGGAAAAAATGACTGGCTGGTCGCGACAAGAAGCAGCAGGCCGGCCGATGAGCGAAGTTTTCCGGATCCAGGATGCCACGACTCGCAAAATTATCTTGAATCCAATGGAAATGGCCGTGGGACAAGACCGCACCGTACACCTGCCCGCAAATTGCGTGCTCGTCCGTCGTGACGGATTTATAATTCCTATCGAGGACTGCGTCTCCCCCATTCGCGATCGTGAAGGCCAAGCCACCGGAGCGGTCATCGTTTTCAGGGACGTGAGCGAGGCTCGCGCGATGGCCTTGCAGATGACCCACTCGGCCGAGCATGATTTACTGACAGGTTTGCCCAATCGAATGTTGCTCAACGACCGGCTTACCCAAGCCATTGCGTTAGCCCAGCGTCATTCCAGCGAAGTCGCCGTGCTATTCCTGGATTTGGATGGCTTCAAACATATCAACGATTCTCTGGGACATCCCATGGGTGACAAACTTCTTCAATCCATCGCGAAACGCCTGGTGGATTGTGTGCGCAACTCCGACACCGTCAGCCGTCAGGGTGGCGACGAGTTTGTGGTGCTCCTTTCCGACATGGAAGACGCCGAAGACGCCGCCATCATGGCGAGGAAAATGTTGCAGGCTGTCGCCGAAGCTCATTCCATCGATCAGCACGATCTTCACGTCACCTCCAGCATCGGCTTGAGCGTTTATCCCGACGACGGCCTCGACGCGGAGACGCTGATTAAAAACGCAGACACCGCGATGTACCAGGCCAAGGAAAGTGGGCGCCAGAGCTTCCAGTTCTTCAAGCCGGCCATGAACGTGCGAGCCGTGGAGCGACAATCCATCGAAGAGAGCCTGCGGCGCGCCCTGGAACGACACGAATTCACGGTTCACTACCAGCCCAGAATAAATCTGATGAGCAGGGAAATCACCGGAGCCGAGGCGCTGATACGTTGGACGCATCCGACTCGCGGACTTGTCCCTCCGGGGCAATTTATTCCCATCGCGGAGGACTGCGGCCTGATTCTGCCCATCGGCCAGTGGGTCCTCCGCGAAGCCTGTAAGCAAGGCCGCGCTTGGTTGGACGCCGGGCTGTCGCTGACCACCATGGCAGTGAACATCTCCGCGATGGAATTCCGGGACGACAACTTTCTCGCGAATGTGTTTGCGACGCTGAAAGACACCGGGCTGGACCCCAGAGCTCTGGAGCTGGAGCTCACCGAAAGCGTTCTAATGAAACGCGCCGAATCGGCTGCATCCGTCCTCAAAACCTTGCGAGCCAGTGGGGTTCAGATAGCCGTCGACGATTTCGGCACCGGCTATTCCAGCTTGAGCTATCTGCGAAAGTTTCCCATCGATGCTCTAAAGATCGACCAGTCCTTTGTCCGCCAGATCACTACCGCTCCTGGCGAGACGACCATTGTGAAGGCGGTGATCGGCATGGGGCGAAGCCTGAACCTGCGCGTTATTGCCGAAGGCGTGGAAACCCAGCAGGAACTGGAATTTCTTCAGGCTCATCACTGTGACGAAGCCCAGGGATACTATTTCAGTCGCCCGGTAGTTGCAGGCCAATTCGCCGTGCTATTAAAGGGTGGTGTTACAGAAAGTATCCTCCACTAAGGCTCCGCGCCCCAGTATCCGACCCGCCCGAATGATTCTCTCCCTGCGATGGGAGGCCATGCGCTACAGATGCGAACACCACCACTCGGTTTTCCTTGTCGCCCACGACTCAAGAATAGGGAAACAGCATTTTGACGCATCAGGCGTCTAAACGGGTATTTCGCAGTGTGATTAAAGGAGGAACACAAGATGAGAAGCCTAATTCCCGCAATCGTAGGTTTATGTTTTGCGATAGGTAATGGAGCATCCCCTGCGAACGGGCAGAGTACGCCTGCAGCGCAGCAGAGTGCGGCGCCTGCTGATAAAACTTCGCCAAGTTACGATATGAAGGCGCAGGCCGTTTATGACCTTCAGGACTTACAGAAAAAATTTGTGGGCTTAGCGGGAGCGATTCCCGAAGGAAAATATACCTGGCGGCCCGCTGAAGGTGTGCGGTCCTTCAGTGAGCTCTTCTCGCATATTGCGGCTGCAAATTACAATATTCCGACTATGATGGGTGCGGCACACAATTCTTCCACTGAACAAAAAGATTTTGAGAAATCCTCGACGGACAAATCGAAGATCATCGAGCAGTTGAATCAATCGTTTGCGCACGCTGTTTCCGTAGTGCAAGCCATGTCTAACGCCGATTTCGCGAAGCCGGAAAAGAAACTGGGGCCGGATGCGAATGACGGTGACGTGGTATACCTGCTGGTAACCCACGCGCATGAGCATTTGGGGCAGGCAATCGCTTATGCGCGAATGAATGGTGTCGTACCGCCCTGGACGGCCGAGGCCCTGAAAAAAAATGCGGGCAAGGCCCAGGAATAATCATCAGCTTCGCCACACCAACGTTCGGGATCTTTCACCGACCCGTGTCAAAAACGGAGTAGCCCCAGCACGTCAGGCTCATGTGGACGGTCCCATCGCCAATGCGCATGACCCAAGGGCCCGAACTGTTCTCCAAACTCCCTGTAATCGAGCGGATTGATGTTCTTGGTGCGAAGCTTCTAAATAACGATCCAATGCTATATGTGAATCCAGCGGCGGGTGCAATCCGATGCGTTTGACGAGATCTTGATAACGGGGATCGCCGTGTAAGGAGTTCAGGTCTGAATCCTGCTGAATACGGACAAGCAGCGATCGTCGTAAGCTTGCTCCAGCCATTGAATAACTTCGTCATTCTGTCCGAGTCGCGCGTAGGCGGACGCGAATTCTAACGGTGATACATATTGCTTTCGGGCCATTTGCTTCAACTGAGCGAGCCTCCACTCTTGTACCCGCAGATTTCCCCCTTGTGTAAACGCGATCCGCACTTCCGCCACCAGTTCTTCGTCGCCCCCAAGACGTACCGCTTCCGCGAATTGTTCCATCGACTCTTTCTCTTTCCCTGGGACGACAGCGATTGAGCGAGATCATAGCGGAGGCTAGCATCCATAAGTAGGACTTCAATCCGCTGGCGAAATCCGCTGGCGAAATTCGCTGGACGCCTCCTCGTATTTTCAGGGCTGCCACAGCTTCGTCCTTCCGGTTCATCGCCAGCAGTACGTAGGCGTAAAGATGGCCGCCACGTATCTCTTTTCTCCGCTTAAGTAAAACAATACGATCCAGATGAGCGTTTCCAGAGCGATTGGTACAGACATTACAGAACGATGTTCGCAGACAGCCTTTGACCCGCTTTGGACTAGGGGACCGCGAGTAATTCGCAATATTGGCGTTAGCTTAGTGAATCAGCGGCGGGTGCGATCTTTGCGCACCGCTTCGTCGATCAGTGCGCCGAGTTCGCTGCGCGTCAGCGAAACATGTTCTCCTGCGGAGTCGCCGCCGTCACTAGTTATTGGCAGGTCTGCTCCTCCGCCAGGCGGCGGCGCGACAAAATATCTCGAGCGCGAAGCCATCAGCTTGGCTACTTCGCGACTGGAAAGCAGCTGTGGTTCGCCGGCCATTTCGGCCGCCAAGGTAATTTTCGCCGAGTGCTCAATGGTCTCCATGCGGAAAAAAGCGGTGAGCAGATCCGGCCCGCAGGTGACCGCCCCGTGATTAGCAAGCAGCAGCGCGTCATAATGCGGAACGAACGGTTCAATCGCGGCGCTCAATTCCGGAGTTCCTGGGGTTGCGTAACGCACCAGCGGAATTTGCCCCAGGCCAATTATTACTTCCGGCAGCAGCGCCTGGTCCAACGCGCGCCCAGCTACGGCAAAACCCGTCGCCGTCGGCGGATGGGCGTGGCAAATGGCTTGCACGTCCGGCCGCATGCGATAAAACAATAAGTGCATGGCCACTTCCGATGACACTTTGCGGCTTCCAGAAATATGCGCGCCGTTCAGATCGGTAATCACCAAATCTTCAGGCGACAGCGTGCCCTTATTCATGCACGTGGGCGTATTCAGGATTCTGTTTTCATCCAGGCGAACGGAGAGGTTGCCTTCGCAAGCTACGATGTAGCCGCGCTCGTATAACCAGCGTCCTGCGATACAAATCTCGCGGCTGTGTTGCTCTGGAGTTTTCGCCGAACCCGGCAGGAGTGCGTCCGTCATTGGCCTGTCCCTTTCCTCGCGTCCTATGTTCGGCGCGCCGAACAGATTTGCTACAAACTTCCGCCAGTAAAGCTCGGAAGTTTATGGTTGCCCCGCGGACGCACGGAAGTGGTGGGAAGAACCTAATACAAGTTGCTGCAAGATGCTAGGCGTAAATTCCGCGAAGCTTTAACGCGCTGGCGACCCGGTCGATTGCCAGCATGTAAGCAGCAATGCGGTTATTCACTTTATGAGCTTCAGCATATCGTACTACTTCGTCGAAAGCGTGTTCCATCACGTCGAGAAGCCGTTCGTTCACTTCGCTCTCACGCCAGAAAAAACCTTGCCGGTCCTGCACCCACTCGAAATAACTGACCGTCACGCCGCCGGCATTGCCCAGAATATCCGGCACCGTGAAGATGCCTTTGGCATCGACGATGGAATCGGCTTGCCAGGTCGTCGGTCCGTTAGCGCCTTCGCACAGAATCTTGGCCTGCACACCATGGGCGTTTTCCTCGGTGATTTGATTTTCGATTGCCGCCGGAATGGCTATTTCACACGGCTGGAACAATACGTCGCGGGCGGTCATTTTTGAGCCACCGCCGGGAAAATCCTGCAGCGCCTTTTTCTGGACGTATACCCACTCAATCACTTTGGGAATATCAAAACCATTTTCGTTGTAAAGTCCCCCACCGATATCCGCGAGGCCCACAATTTTGTAGCCCGCTTTCTGCATCAAATCCGCCGCCAGCGAGCCCACATTTCCGAATCCTTGAATTACCACGCGACAGCCCTGTTTCTTTATGCCGGTTTTGACCAGCGCTTTGTCACAGCAGATCATTACGCCGCGCCCGGTCGCTTCGCGCCTTCCTGCCGACCCGCCCAATTCGATGGGTTTGCCGGTGACCACCGCGGTGGTGGCCTGACCAAGATGCATAGCGTAGGTATCCATGACCCATGCCATGGTCTGTTCGCCCGTGCCCACATCCGGCGCGGGCACATCTTTCTCGGGGCCCAGCCAATTAGCCAGCTCAGCTGTATATCTGCGTGTCATGCGCTCTAATTCGCCGCGCGACATTTTTCTCGGATCGCAAATGATGCCGCCCTTGGCGCCCCCAAATGGAATATTCACCACCGCGCATTTCCAGGTCATCCAGGTCGCCAAAGCGCGCACTTCATCCAGCGAAACGTCAGGCGCGTAGCGAATGCCACCTTTCCCAGGCCCCCGCACGGTGGAGTGCAAAACACGATAGCCGGTGAATACTTCGAGTTGGCCGTTGTCCAGTCCAACCGGTATGTACAGGGTGATTTCTTTGCTGGGATATTTCAGGTAGCGGTACAGGCCCTGCTCGAGTCCTAATTTGTTTGCCGCGACTTCAAAACGCGCTTCCGCGTTTTGGTACACATTCATTTCTTCCGGTACGGGACCGTGCGCCATGCAAAGCTCTCCTTGCCTATCTGAACCACAGTTGGGTCGGTCGCGACTGAACACCACCAACGCGATTTTCGCAACTTGAATTGAAGGCCAACGAAACTAGGAAATAGCGGGCTACCCTCCCGCCTTTTTGGTGGCCGGCCGTCAGTATACGAACCCGGAGACAAGCCCGCAAGCGACACGTCGGTAGCGTGGTGGATCAGGCGATAATCCGGCGCGATATGAAAGAACGTTGACAACCTGACCAGCTAACAAATCACGTTCGAGGATTACTTCCGCTTTGCCGGTTCATTCATTCAAATAATCCTGGAGTGAAGCCGCGGGCTCTACCTTATTGGCCGCGAACCTTTGATCAGGATGTCCACGAGTCTTCTGGCGCTTTCCTGCCAGTCGGGTCCGGTCGCTATATGCGAGACGCCAATCAGCGCGCGAAGCAGGTCGAATGGCTCGAGGTCTTTGCGTATGTCGCCGCTCTTCATGGCAATCTTCACAAGTGCACCGATCGCTCCCGTAACCTGAACGCGGGAAGAATCGTACAGCCTCGAAGAACCTCCGACGACGCTATTCAGCGCCGAGGCGATGATCTGCTTTGTGGCAATGTAGTCAACGAAAAGCATCATCCAGGCCCGCAAAGCCTCGATCGGTGGCAGGTTCGCGGATAGTTCCCGTTGTGCTGCCGCCAGCTTTTCCACTTCAGTGTGATAAACGGCCTCGATCAGGGCATCGCGCGTCGGGAAATGGCGGTATAAGGTTCCCGGCCCCACACCCGCCTGTCTGGCGATGTCATCCAGGCTGGCATCCGCACCTGACCGGGTGAATGCCGCCTTGGCCACTTCCAAAACGCGCTCGCGGTTCCGTTGGGCATCAGCGCGCGGCTTTCGTTCCGAACGTTTAACAGGTTTCCTGGGCATAAAAAAGAATGTAACCGGAGATAGCCTCCGAATATCTAACTATTCGGAGCTACTCTCCGTTTTACCGAAGTCCTGGCGGTTCGTCAATGGCGAGTCCAGCAGGCAACTTTCCATCTCCAGGAGGAACAGCATATGCGAGTTTTCGTCACTGGTGCTTCAGGTTTCATAGGTTTCGCGATCCTTCGGGAGCTAATAGATGCGGGACATAAGGTCCTCGGCTTGGCTCGGTCGGATGCTGCTGCCGCGTCCATTGCCGCCGCGGGAGCCGATGTACATCGCGGGTCGCTGGAAGATCTCGACAGCTTGCGCAGCGGAGCGGTCGCCGCGGACGGGGTGATCCACACGGCCTTTATCCACGACTTCTCGAACTACGCGTCTGCCGCCGAGAAGGATAGTCGCGCCATCGAGACACTGGGAGCCGCTCTCGCGGGTTCTAACCGCCCGTTGGTCGTCACTTCCGGAACCCTGCTCATTCAGCGCCAAGGCCCGCTCGCAACGGAGCAGGATGCGCCCATTCCCAGTTTTCCGCGCAAGTCGGAACAGGCAGCAGCGATGGCCTCGCAAGGC